>ENA-UOWO01000603-UOWO01000603.1-activated-sludge-metagenome-genome-assembly--contig:-NODE-603-length-50597-cov-14.352222_pt1 | contig 50597 bp, 40 predicted proteins | sample MGYA00238148_ERZ761564 | MGnify/ENA primary metagenome ERZ761564 (study PRJEB28885, sample SAMN05720194) | activated sludge metagenome | isolation source: Anaerobic digester | place: USA... | reverse complement strand
TAAACCTTAAACCCTAAACTTTAAACAATTAAACTTTAAACTAACGATCATGAACGCAGTAATCATTGAAGACGAAAACCTGATAGCCAGGGAACTGCTGTATAAGATTGGCGAAGCAGCGCCCGATGTAAAGATTAAAGAAGTATTGCCGAGTGTAAAGACGGCGTATAAGTGGTTTATGGAAAACGCAGAACCGGACCTGATCTTTGCCGATATACAGTTGAGTGATGGTACCAGCTTCGAAATATTTGAGCGCTATAATTTTAGTTGTCCCATTGTGTTTACTACAGCGTATGATGAATATGCACTGCGTGCATTTAAAGTAAATGGCATTGATTACCTGCTAAAGCCGGTGGATGAAGAAGAATTAAAAAGAGCGATTGACAAAGCACGTTCCATTGTGCAGAGTAAAACAGCCTACCCAAAAGATGTGCATGAATTATTAAAGATGATGGCCAATCCAAACCAGGGTACTACAGCATACAAAGAAAAGTTTGTTGTGAAAGTGCGGAACAACTGGTTGCCCATTCTCACAAAAGATATTGCTTGTTTTTACCGGGAGAATTTAAACTACCTGCTTACATTTTCTGGTGAAAAATATATCCTTGATTTTACCACGCTGGATGAAATTGAAGAACTGCTTGACCCCAAAATGTACTACCGTGCCAACCGGCAGAGCATTATCCATATTGAATCGATACAAAGCATCAAACCACAGGAAAATCAAAAACTGGTGATCACATTAAAGGCCCCTATAAAGATGGAGCAGGATATCAGCAGGGAAAAGGCACCGGGGTTTAAAAAATGGTTTGACAGGTAGAGAAAGGAATCAGGCAATTGCTTGTATACAGGTTTCTATTTTAACAGATAAAAAATCAGATGTTTTCAATTACAAGGGCCACTGTAAAAAATGCTGCATCAATCGCTGCAATTGGTGCCACTGCAGTGGAGGAAGCCCACAGGGGAAGTTGTTCTGCAGAAGACATGAATGCGTTTTTGGAAAAAAATTATAATGAGATGGCTGTTCAAGAAGAAATATGCACTGAAAAAAATATCTACCACATATTAAATTACAAGGATGCAACCATCGGGTTTTCTAAAATAGTTTTCAATAGTACACATTCAAATATAAACCGTGATAATATCGCCAGGCTTGACCGCATTTATCTGCTAAAGGAATTTTATGGTTTAAAGTTTGGTTTTGAATTATTAAAATTTAATATCGACCTGGCAAAAGAAAATTATCAATCAGGTATTTGGTTGTTTACGTGGATCGGCAATACCAGGGCCGTTGATTTTTATCATAAAGCAGGTTTCAACATTATCGGAAGTCACCAGTTCAAGGTTACCGAAACGCACTACAATGAGCACTATCAAATGTTTCTTGATATAAGAAATTGACGACCTTTTTCTTTAAACTGCAGACATTTCCTTCGGCATATGTTTTCAATCATCCTTCTATTAGTTGGGCTTATCTAAAGCCTTTTATTTAATTTAATTGAAGAGCCAATTCCCCCATTTGCAACCTGCTAAAGTCTGTTGAAAATTGGCAAAATGCAGGCGAACTGCTGTTTCGGAATAAATATTTATTGTTTATCAATAAATATTTATTATTTTTGTGGTATAATTTAAAACTTCACAATTATGTCAAAATCTAACAACCTCGTGTTCAAAGGCTTACAAATTGTTGCCTGGATCATCTTCGTTGGCCTGAGTATTGAGGCCGGCGGATTGCTTGTCAATTTTGTAGTCAGTATTTACAAACCTGAATTTGTCAAGAACCTGTATCAAAAGCTGGATCTGAGTGAGCTGTATCATCGCAATCACTGGGTGTATTTTGGTATCTACAGTTTTATACTGTTCATATCTTTTTTAAAAGCTCACTTATTTTATATCGTCATCAAGTTGGTTCACAAGCTTGACCTGGAAAAGCCCTTCAGCCATTTTGTGTCAGAAAAGATTTCACAGATCAGCTACTACACACTTTCCATAGGCATCATTAGTTATATCGCAAGGGAAGTGTCCAGGAACATGCAGCATCATGGGCTTGACTTTGACAACCTCGATCCGTTTTGGGCGGATAGCCAGGCCTTTATCCTGATGGCAGCAGTAGTGTATGTTATTGCCACCATCTTTAAAAGAGGCATAGAAATTCAATCCGAAAACGAATTAACTGTATAAGCCATGCCAATCATAGTAAACTTAGACGTAATGATGGCGAAAAGAAAAATGTCGCTCAATGAGCTTTCCGATAAGGTTGGGCTCACGCTGTCAAATTTGTCCATTCTTAAAACGGGCAAGGCAAAAGCCATCCGGTTCAGTACACTCGAAGCCATTTGCAAAGCACTCGATTGCCAGCCTGCTGATGTGCTGGAGTATGTAAAGTGAGAAGAATATTTTTTTTACCTGTAATGGATAAATGCATCTCACTGAATGTAATGACCAATATGTAATTACCTTGGCGAAGGATTTACTTGTCTTACTTCAATACCGTTTTTCTCTGCATAGGCAGTGCCTGTTTTCATCACGTTGTTATACAACCTTTCAAATGTATCGGCATACTTATCTGTTATGCTTTTTTCCGTAGCGGCAATTTTTTCAGCTGGAGCGTTGGCATCGTATAAGGCTGCCAATTGGGTATATTCATTTTTGTAAACAGGGATTACAAACTCATACAACATAACAGCAGCTTTCAGCATTTCATCAGCATCTTCATTACTGCCCAGGTCTTTTACTTTCTGGTAATTTTCTTCTGCCCTGGCCAACTTTTCTTTTACCACTTCGGCTCTTGATACCGGTGCCATCTTCATAGTATTTGCATCCACTAATTTTTCCGATGGCAACGACAGGTCACGCTTTAATTCATAACCGGCAAAGCCATATAGCAGGTTACAATTGAGAGAAGCCCGTTCAAAATACTGCCGTGGGGTAGTACTACTGCACGAAACCAGCAGCCAGCAGGGGATTAGTAATGCGATCAATGTATTTTTCATTTTGATTAATTTTATGCCAAGTTCTTAAGAATGGGGCGAGCAGCAAAATTTTTACAGATGAAATGCAGCTTTTATGGATTGAAGTGAGGTGAATATTCAACGGGCTGTTATGCCTTTGAACGCTGCAGTTTGGTATGATAATACTGAAGCCTTTAAAAGTATAGGCTATAAGGCAACCAGCTTTATTCCTTAGGAAGAAACTGTTGAATATCCATCACCTCAAATTCGTTTGAATAGTGCATAAATTGTTTAAGCATCGCAGTATGCCCCTGGCCAAAAATCACCAATACTCTTTTTTTAGATTGATCAGTACTGATTAGTTCCTGAATATGTTTCAGGATGTAAAGATTTCGTTTGTACCAACTCACCACGCCGTCAAGCCCGGGTTGAGTATCACCTTTGCCAACAGGAAGTAAAAACCGGTAGTATAAATCAATATTCAATTTATCCAACTCCGGGGAATTAAGCCGGGATAATACAGCACCAATTGTTTTTTGCTGTACCCATGTGTTAATCTGCCCAACAATTGTATTACCGGTTTCGGTTAATTGTTGCAGCAATGGTGAAAACTCAGCAGCCAGTTCACCCGGATTAAAGTTTAACTGAATGGATGGCTCATCAACAGGATAAATGTGCGGATGACCCATTAAACGGGCCAGACGAAATCCAATCTGTTCCCTTTCGCTGGGTGCAAGTTGATATTTCCCTTTCAGGTATTCCTGGTAACGTATATCCAGGGCGCTGTCGTTTTTATTAAATTCAAGGGCAATATGGGTAGGCTGGAATGTTGCCAGTTGTTTCACAAGTGCTTCCAGCTCTTTTTGTCTTTTTTCAGATAGAATGCTGTCTGATTTTACATTGAATTGATCCTGGTTTGGATTGTCAAAATGATACATGCCCAACAGTGCGATGGGAGTTTTGGAAATGGCTGGCAGCTTTTGCTCAGGATTTTGCTGTGCAAAGCTGCTGATGAAAACAAATGCAGCAAGCAGCAATGATAGGTGCTTTTTCATATTAGTTTTTTTAATTTATTTTTTTTGCGGCAGTTGTTTTGTGGCTTCCTCATTCATGCATCAAAATCCCTTTTTGATGTACTGTTGATATCAAACATGGCACTTGCGTTTGGCGTGCTGGTTCCGATGCCGATATTATTTTGTGCAACGGCTGTTACTGTTATGGATGCTATTGAAAAAGTGATAAGCAGTTTTTTCATTTTTTTGTTGATATGTTGTAAAACTGTGAAAAAAAGTGAACGCGGAAAATAATTAAATGCTGAGGTTGCTTCATGTTTAAATAAAGGATGCAAAAAATCAAATTAGCTGTTTATAAAAGCATTGCAGTTGGCTTTTTAAAAACGGTTTTGAAACAGGCTGTTGCTTTAATGCTTAAAGTGAACGGGTTGGTGAAGCCGGGATGTAAAACCATTGCTCGTTATATTCATTTCTCCGTTTACTTGACGGCACCCGCCTTTTAATAAATGCAATGTAGAAATGCTTTGCTGTTGATTTTACTTTGTATCCAGTTAGCAGTTAATGATTGTTAATTGCAACAATAGCCAAACAAAAACAAAGTCATTTAAAACAAAACACAATGAAGTATTTATTCTGGATCTGCTGGTGCGCAGAGATCGCAACCGTTTTTTATTGGATAGCCAAAGAAGTAAGCCTTCCGTATGAACCCGATCCATTATCTTATTATATAGGGCTGTATCTTATGATCGTACTGGCCTGCCGGTTTGCCTTCGACATGCAAAAGGCATCCACGATGATGGTTGTATTGCCGGCCATTCCATTATTGTTATTGGCCACATTGTTTTCATTTACACCATCTAAAGCCCTGAGGGTAAAAAAATAACCAGGTACACCAATACTTCATTTGGAAGTTTTGGTTTATGCGCCCCGCCATTGGCGGGGTTTTCTTTTTTTAAAACGGCTGCAGGCGAAAAAAAAAGCCCGCCGGGAGGGCGGGCAGCCAGTAATGTAGTGGATTGTTTTACATGGCAACACTGAAACCGAAACGTAATATTTTTTGCCTATACTTTATTTTTTTTCTGCAGGGTGTGGATGATATCTTCATGACTGCAAGATGCAGGCCAATGGTTTATTTTTTTCTGCTGACTTACCCAACGGTTGTTCCTGGTTATTGAATGTATCAGGCAGCATTCCTCAACACTTTCATCACATTACTTTTCATGCGCCTGGATATTTCAGCAATGCTCTCATCTTTCATGATCACACTACCGTCATTGCTTACAAAGGCGATATGCTTTTTGTTTACCAGGTGCGTACGATGGGTGCGTACAAAACCCATCGGCTCCAGCATCACTGCAAAATCTTTCAGCACTTTGCTCGTAAGCATTTTCTTTTTGTTGGTAAAATAAATATTGGTGTAATTGCTGCAGGCTTCCAGTCTTACTATCTCTTCAGCTGAAAAAAAGAAATGGCCTGCTGTGGTGGCAACGGTGATTTGATTTGTATGTACTTGCATGGGCTTTAATTTTATGACGTAAAAATGGATCGTTTGCCATTCTTATTAAAATGAATTGAAACGAAACGCCGGAAAATTTAAATGAAGCGTATCAAATTGAAAGGGAACGGTGAGTAACAGGCCCGTCATTCGCAATAAACAGCGGCCTTACCCTTGTGTCAGCGTTTCAAAAACCTTAGCAGGCTTTCTTTTTTTCTGCGGGATACTTCCACGCTGGAACCATCTTTTAAATGCAACAATCCTTCCCGGTCGTATTCCTTTATGAAATTATAATTCACCAGGTGCATCCGGTGTACACGGATAAAAGAGCCACTGCTGCTCAGTACCTCTTCATACTCTTTTAATGTTTTGGCTGCAGTAAAACTCTTGCCATTGGTGAAAAATAATTTAGTATAGTTGCGTTCGGCCTGCAGGCGGATGATCTCATCCAGGCCAACATATTTTATGGTTGAAGTGCCGGGTAAGGCAAGCTTCCGGTTTTGAGAGGAGATATTCTGGATAAAATTCTTATATAGCTCGCCTCCCGCTGGGGCATATAACCGCTTTGCCTTATACCTGTCCACAGCTTTTACCAGTTCGCCGGCATCAACCGGTTTTAGCAGGTAATCCAATGCGCTAAAGCGTATGGCCTGTATGGCAAACTCATTGTATGCCGTGGTAAAGATCACTTCAAATGTCCAGTTATCAACAGCATTGAGCAGGTCGAAACCGCTTTGCTGTGGCATTTGTATGTCGAGAAATAAAATATCCGGTTGAAAGTTTTTTACCAGCTGCAAAGCCTCCCGCACACTATTGGCAGTGGCGATGTCATTTATCTCCGGGCAGTGTTGCTGCAGCAGGTATTTGAGTAACTCGATGGACGGCTGTTTGTCGTCAACCAGCAAAGCTTTAATCATACTTCATCATTATTATAGTAAGGAATGATCAGTTTTATCCTGGTGCCGGATGGCTGTATATCTTCCGTGATCATACTGGCTTCTTTGCCAGTTTTTTGTTTTAGCAGCAGCAGCCTTTCTTTTATAAGCGTGGTGGCCTTTCCGTTATAGGCGAAATTGTTGAGGCTGCTTTGTTTTATAGCCCCGGATTCTTTTCTGCCAACACCGTTATCCTCCACAATACAAACCAGGTTGTCATCCTGCTCATTGATAAAGGATACCAAAAAATGTTTGGCTCCTTCTTTGTGCAGCAGTCCATGCCAGATGGCGTTTTCCACCAATGGCTGTATCATCAGTGGCGGTATTAAAATATCTTCAGCATCAAGACTCTCATCAACCTTTACTTCGTAACGGAAACTGGCATCAAAGCCCAGCGACTCCAGCCGGATATACATATTAAGCATTTTCAGTTCATCATCCAGCGTGATAAATGTTTTGTCGGCATACTGCAGCACAGAACGTAGAAAGCTGGAAAAGACCGACAGGTATTTATATGCTTCATCCGTTTGTTGAGAAACGATCAGGTGCTGGATAGAATTCAGCGAGTTAAAAAGAAAATGAGGGTTCATCTGCAGCCGCAGGTTGATGAATTGCGTCTCCATCATTTTATTGTTCACCTCTTCCACCTGTCGTATGGCCAGTTGCATGCGCTCAACCGCCATCGTTACAGATAATTTTGCGGCACAGATAGAGGCAATGGTTTGCAGTGTTTCCAAATGTTTTTTTGTAAAAAAATTTTTCTGCCTGTTCTCTGAATCAATGATGCCGATCGTTTTTTCATTGTGAATGATCGGTACCACCATTTCTGAAAATCTTACCTCATCGTCTACCATATAGCGGCTGTCTCTGGAAGTATCGTTAACGATCTCTGCCAGGCCCTTTTCCGCAACATAACCGGTAATACCTTTTCCTAAAGGGATCTCTATAGGGTTGAGTATTTCAAATTTCCTGGGACTTTTAGCACCATAGGCGGCACGCTGAACCAGCATCCGCCTGTCTTCATCCAGCATATATATTACACAGTCTTCAAAACCCAGCCTGGAGATACAGTTTCGGGTAATATCCCACAAGATATCAGCTGTGCTGCCGTGTTCATGGCCAGAGTTGGCAAAGTAGTCGATCGTTTGCTGATGGATTGCGTTTATGCGTTGCCGTTTTTTATATTGAAAATAGGCAGTTGCAATTGCGGCAATGCTTGTAAGTACCATCAGCCTGAACCACCATTGCTGCCACCAGGGTTTTAGTACCTGCAGCCACACGATCTCATCAGCATCAAACCATTTTTTCCCATCATAACTTACAGATGGCTGAAATTGATACATTCCTGACGGGAGGTTATTCATTCTTACTGTTCCGTTGTTGCCATTGCTGATCCAGGGTTCGTTTTGTCCCAGCCGGTAGCGGAACTGGAGTTCATAAGGACGGAGGTATTCCGGAGCACTGATATGGATTACAAAGCTGCGGTTAAAGTAATCAGCCTGGTATGGCCCGCCGGTTTTGAAAAATATGGAGTCGTCATTTCCGACAGAAACCGACACAACAAACGGATGCAGGTCGCTGCTGTTTTTATTTATTTCTGCAGGTTGAAAAAAGTTGAATCCTGCCTTGCCTCCTGCAAAGATCATCCCGGTTGTTGTAAGAAATAATCCATTGCTGTTAAAGGCTTGTGGTTGTATATTATCCGCTGCGTCAAAAATTACTGATTCGTTTAAAAGTGGTTTATACCGTAGCAGGCCTGCGTCTGTTCCCAGCCAAATATCCCCGTGGTTATCTTTTTGAAGGCAGTAAATAAAACGGTTCGCCGGTACTGCTTCCACTTTTCTAAAGAGGGTGATCGCATTGCCTTGTAGTTTTATTTCATAAAGCCCCTTGCTACCAATAAAAAAATGTCCCGGCGCCCATTCACTAATCGCCGCTACCCGCTTGTCGGGCAATGAGTCGGACACAGCAAAGAGCAGTTTAAAATTGGCATCATAACAATACACTCCACGGGTGGTGCCATGCCAGATGCGTCCTTCGCTATCCTGCAGGGCACTGCGGCTGGGACCATGCCTGACGGGCATGTCCAGCATTTTTGCTTCGAACGTATTGCTGTTAACCAGGTAACAATGGCTGCCACCGGCGATGAAGATATTGCCGTTCGTAAGCGCTTCCATTTTCCAAATAAAATCTTCGTTCAATGCATTAGCTGTTTTAATGCCATTGCTGTCTTTGGCAAACGTGGGTCGTATAAAGCTGCCTGTTGCGGTGTCCATCAGCCAAAGACCTTTGCCCCCGGTAGCTGTCCATAATTTGTTGTTTGCAAACAGCAGGTAGCGGATGCTGGGAAAATTGATGCCGTCTTTTGATAAGGAGGGCGTATAGGTTTGTAATTCCCCAGTAGCCATATCCAGTGCGGCGATACCTGCTACCGTTGCTATCCATATCCTGCCTGCATGGTCTTCTGCAAAACCCCTGGTATCAATATCAGGAAAATTTTTACCATTGCAGCTGTAGTCCCTGATATGCTGTATGATACCGGTATTGCTATTGAAAAAGCAAATGCCGTCTGCATGTGTCATGTACACATTGCCGTTATCATCATGAAAAAAATGCTTGATGGATGTGTTGCTGGTAACCGGTCTTCCCTTGTGATAGATAACCGGCTGGTTAAACTGTTTTGAAAGATTGTTATACTCCACCACTCCCGTATTGGAAGACAAAAGGAAGCGGTTTGCTTTCATGTGCACACCGCCAAAAAACCTGACAAATACGGCGCCTGGTGAGTTGTTGATATCCGTTGGTACAATTTCTTTTTTCTCACCTGTAATGAAGTTGCAGCGCCAGGTTTGTGAATCCCAATTACTTACCAGCAATTCATCTTCACCGGTGCCAAGTATAAAATAGGGTGCACGGAAGGGGAGGGAATTTATTTTGCCTGTGGTAATATTCACTGCATGCAGGCTGTCGCCTGTTGACACAAATAAAGTATGCCGGTAGATGCTGTAGAGATCCTGTATTTTTTTTGAAAAGGAAAAAAGGGGCTTGTTTGTTTGTACGAATTGCATGGAAGTTTCATCCAGCTGGCGCAGGCCATCAGACAAAAGGAGGAACAATATGGAGCCTTTTTCGAACATACATACCGGCATATTTCCTTTAGCCCCGGTGATGCCGATGGGCGTAAATCCTTCATGGTCATTTTTAAAAAGAAAAACACCGAAACGGCCCAATACCCATTTCCTGTCTTTACTGTCTGCCATTACATGCGTTACCGTTTCAGTAAATTCAAATTTTGTGGCCACCCTTCCGTCAAAGCGCTGAATAAAACTTTGTGACAGCAACCATAAAAATCCTTTTTTGTCTTTCGTCAAACTGACAACATCGGCGGCATTGAGACCTTGCTGGTCGCTTAGCATTTTTACATGATACTCCGGTAACTGTGCTGCAGCCTGTAACTGCAGCAACAGTATCAGTGTCAAAAAATGATATTTTTTATTTTTTATTCCTTTCAATCTGCTGACAATACTTACAGATAAATATACATTGTTTTCCATCCAAAAACCAGCACGCCATTCCTGCAGTACAACTGTGTTGAAACAGGCAGCTTTAACCAGGAAGTATTTTGTTTGTGTGGTAAGTGAATTGCAGGGCACTTACAACATTTGTATATTTTGTTTTCCTGTAAAAATTTACTGCATGCGCATCCGTTGCATCTGCTTCTGCAAATGCTTCGTCAAAGCCACTTGTCCGGCAAAATTCTACTGTTGCTTCCAGTAGCCTGCTGCCGGTTCCCCTTCGCTGGTGCGGTTTGTGAACAGCCATATCATAAATAAACGCAACCGGCCGGGTTGAAAAATATTGCTGTAGCACATAAACAGTTAAACCTGCAACAACCGTATTGTTTTGAAGGGCCACAAATACTAAAAAATCTTTTTTGCGCAATAAGGTCTCCAGGTATTCTTCACCCGGTATCAATGGGTCATCCATTTCAAATGCCTCTTTGAAAATATGCAACAAGTCTTCAAAGGCTTTAGTATTCCCTGTAGTTAGTAGTTTAATTTCTGTTTGCATATTGGGTTAAGCTTTCTGAGTACCTGCTTTCATCAGCTTTTTAAATTGTGTTGACTATACTTACCATTACAGGCTGCTGCATCTTTAATTATTTCGTTTGTACAACTACCTGTTTTCTGTGCAGCCACCATTGCTGTTTTGATAATTGTGAAAGCGGCTATCCATGCCTGTTGCAATTCCGTGTTCCATTTTTCTGCCAGCCCGTCCTTTAGTGTTTCGATAAGACAATTGCCTACCACATCATAATGCTCCGGTTTGGCGCCATACTGGTGATGTCTTGCACCCAATGCTGTTATATCTGTAATGATACCCTCCAGCCCGTCGAGTTTACTTACTACAAAGCTCAGCATGTTCATTAATTTCTCTGCCTGTTCGGTCACATCTTTTTTAAATAAGTGCCTGATGCCGGGAGCAGCCGCAAAAAGCTTTTCATAAAAGGCTATACCCGCTTCTTTGGATGCAGGCTTAACCAGCAGCCAGGATTGACGTATCAGTTCAATTTGTTTTTCTGTCATAACGTAAACGGATAGCATTTAATAATAAATTACAGCCGCAGTACCGGTTCTTACATCATTGTCTGCTTAATTTTTTGCAATGGCAGTGAGATAGATAGTGCCTTTTACGGTTAACTGGCCGCCTCCCGTATTGTGGATATTTATTTTACAGGTATCGGCAGCAGCGTCTACATTTGACACGGTGATCAGCATTCTTTCCCACGCATCTATCGAGCTGCCAAAAGCGGTTTGAAACTGGCTTACCATTACCCTCACATCATCATTATCTCCTGTAAAGTCTGTAATATTCACTGTATATTCAATCGTGGCACCTCCCGGAATGGTTACATCCACTGTCTTGCTGTTAAATCCAATCCTCAATGGTGACGGCCCGTCGCTTCTGGCTGCCCCCTTGCCTCCAATTGAAATGGCAGTGGCATTTACACTGCCGGCATTCAGTTGCCCCGTTAAGTTGATATTTCCACCTACATCCAGCAGGCCGGTTACCTCGGCATTTCCACCAAAGCGGCTGTTGCCGTCGTATACCCGCAGCCGGTAGTTATCATCCATGTCACCTCCAATAGCCATACGGCCTGTAACTTGTGCATCACCACCAAAGCGGCTGTTGCCACCTATTACTCTCAGCCGGTAGGTTTCATCCAGTGTGCCACCAATCGTCATATTGCCTGTAGCTTCCACGCTGCCACCAAACCGGCTGGAGCCATTATACACCCGCAGCCTGAAATTTGAATCGAGTAACCCGCCAATGGCTGCGTAATCCCCCACACGCAGGGTATTGTTGGCTCTTATTGCATATCCTTCCAAAGTTCCCAGCACGATGGCCCCGCCGTCTGCTTCCAGCAAGCCACTCACCATGAGGCTGCCATCCATATACGCATTTGCAGAAAAACGACTCGTGCCATCTACCCTTAACCTGTATCCGTTTGTACTATTGGTACCAACAGCCATTCCTCCATTTACATAAAGACTGTCATCAGTGCTGATATTTCCTGTTGCATTCAATTTTCCATTTACCTGTAAGCGGAAATTATTGTTGGGAAGGATGCCTATCCCGGTATTGCCATTGTTATTGATGGAAAAACGACGGAAGCCTGCTGTCCATAAATCAATACCGCCACTGTTGAGCCCAAACAATTTGTTGCTGGTGATGCCAACCAGTCCGTTTTTCCCAAACAACAAACTGGCACTGTCCATACTACCGTTGTTTTCTTCATCATGGTCAACCACAATAGTGCCTCTTACAGACAATTTTTTTGCTGGGGTATTGGTACCTATGCCCACGTTTTGTGCCTGCATTTGGATGGCTGCAAGAGTTACTGAAACCGCAAGGAGTGTCTTTTTCATGTCAATACTTTTTTAATAGCGTTTATTTTCTTTCAATTATGTAAAACTATTCGCTGCACGAAAGCACAGGAAGTGGTTATTATCAGGCGGTATTTTGCATTTACCGGGTGGCTTTTTAGCTGGAAACGGTTGCTGGCGAATTACAGGTGATGTAAGGAAAAAACAAGCATAGTCATTATCCCTAATACATTTCAACTAAAAAAAGCTGCACTTCAGGGAATCTTTTTTCACTTAAAAAAATTAAATGCTCACTTTTGTATGGTAATTAAACGGAGGAACAGTTATGACGCAGGAACAGATAAAATTGGTAAAGCAGAGCTGGAAGTTGTTTCGCAATATAGATCCCGCCATTGTAGGGGATTTGTTTTACAGCAAGTTATTTGCTGACCATCCATCTGTGAAAAAAATGTTTCCAAAAGACATGAGCCAGCAATACAATAAGCTGATCGACATGATAACGATTATTGTAATAAGGCTGGATCACCTGGAGCAGCTTACAGGCGATATTGCAGCCATGGCACAGCGCCATACTGGCTATGGCGTAAAACCGGAGCATTATACGGCTGTGGGAGAATCCTTATTATGGACACTGGAAAAAGGATTGGGTAAAGACTGGACACCAGAAGTAAAAGAAGCCTGGGAAACCTGCTATGGTTTATTAGCATCTATTATGATAACTGCTTCAGCTGAAGCACCTGCTGCATAAGAACCGCCAACGCCTAGGCTGCCTTCATATCTACTTTAAATGCAAGGCTGAAGTAGGAAAAGCACTTTCCTTCACTTTTTTCATTGGTAAACTGCCATTCCTGGCCATAACTAAACGGTGGCTTGCTAAGGTTGCCTGCCGCTTCACCCACGCCGATCAAGGTATCAGGGCTTTGTATACGAAAACCATAGGAAGCACCCTTATCAAGATGCATACCAGGCATGTCAAATGCCAGCCACCTGCCGGCTTCATTACTCTTAATATTGATACTGGTGGTTTTTAATGCTGGCCCCCAGCATTTTTGATCCCTGTCGAAATTGTGCAGGGTCATAATTACTTTGCCGGGTTTTGTAACAAGGGCTGAAAAAATTTCAATCGCTGCAAGATCACCTTCTGCAGGCGCAATAAAAGTTTGACCTGATATCACATCGTCATTGTCGCGGCGGTGTCCTATCCAGCTGGTGGCATTGTTTATTACTTGTTGAACTACGGCAGAAATCGGGGTGTTTTTGTTAATGGTTTTCATAGACGGGGTTTTTATTGATCTTGTACAGGCTTGCGCCTGCTGATGCTGGTACGGGATTGTGAGGCTATAACTCCGGGTTAAAAAATTTATTGTGCAAAAGCCGAAATATTTTAAACAATTTTTTTCTGCCTGATTATGCCTATTTTTATCATCTTGTGAAAAACCAATTCATCATTTAAGCTACAGTTTTGAAATTTTCAGCATTTAATTTCGACAGCCGCTTGTCAGAAGGCATCGAAGCATCAGGATATGAAGATGCAACCCCGGTACAGGAACTCGTGATCCCTTTAGTACTTGAAGGAAAAGATGTGATAGCGTCGGCACAAACAGGCACCGGTAAAACCGCCGCATTTCTATTGCCGCTCATTAATAATATTCTCTCCACTCCTTTTGATGAGCACAGCATCACCGCATTGATCATTGTGCCCACCAGGGAACTGGCCATACAGATTGCACAACATATGGAGGGCCTGTCGTATTTCACCAGTGTAAGCTCTATTGCGGTATATGGTGGTGGCGATGGTGGTGCTTTTGTTCAGGAGAAAAAAGCCCTGAGTATGGGTGCCGATGTAGTGATCTGTACACCGGGTAAAATGATCGCACATATCAATATGGGTTATGTAAAATTCAGCGGCCTGAAATATTTGGTACTGGACGAAGCAGACCGTATGCTTGATATGGGTTTTTATGATGACATCATGCGTATCATCAATGCATTGCCGGCAAAAAGACAAAATCTTTTGTTTAGTGCCACTATGCCCTCCAGGATCAGGGAGATGGCAAAAAAGATACTGCACAATCCAGCGGAAATAAATATTGCTATCAGCAAGCCAAACGAAAAAATAACACAGCTTGCCTATGTAGTGTATGAAGCGCAGAAGATACCATTAGTGAAATTCATCCTTCATCAAAAAGAGTTTTCATCTGTATTGGTGTTTTGCAGCAGCAAACAGGCTGTAAAACAATTAACAAGGGAATTAAAAAGAACCAAGCTGGCAGTAGATGAAATACACAGCGACCTGGAACAGGATAAGCGGGAAGAAGTGCTGATGTATTTTAAAAGCGGCCGGTTAAAAGTGCTGATAGCTACTGATATTTTAAGCCGGGGTATTGATATTGATAATATTGGGCTGGTAATAAATTATGATGTGCCGCATGATGGCGAAGATTATGTGCATCGCATTGGCAGAACAGCAAGGGCGGCGGCAGAAGGAACCGCCATTACATTTATCAGTGAAAAAGAGCAGCGCAAGTTTCAAAGTATTGAGCGCTTACTTGGCAAAGAGGTACCCAAAGAAAAAATACCTGAGCAATTTGGCGAAGGCCCGGAATATAGAAAAGGACATCACTCGCATCCCAATAACGGGCGTGGACATCCAAATGGCAAAAGGCCAGGTAATTTTAGCAGGAACCGGCCGGCGGGAAGGTGATATTTGCCCGCCTGGATGAAGTGTATTGGCTCCAATACCTGGGTACACAATTTATGTATGACAGTAAAAAGTGCAACAGTAAAATGCGCTTTTTTCATACTGAACAGTTATGCCGGGTGTTTTTAGTAAAACCGGAAAAGGAGTTTATGAAAACTTTTTGACTCATCAACGTTTTTACAGTTTGGTGAACTCCACTCTTCTGTTGTTGGCCTTGCCTTGTGTACTGGTATTTGGCTCAGCAGGGGCTGATTCTCCCTTTCCATCCGTTTGCATCCTGTTTTCGTCTATGCCAAACTGTGATGACAATGCCAGTTTTACAGCGGCAGCTCTTTTTTGAGACAGCAACAGGTTAGCGCCTTCATCACCATCGCTGTCGGTATGGCCCGTGATCTTTATATTCACCGAAGCATTTTCTTTTAATACATCAGCGATCTCTTTTAACGTGCCATAGGAGGATGGGTTTATCTTGTCTGAGTTAACGGTAAACAAAATACCTGTTGTAGAAAACTTACCGGTGCTGATGAGTTTATTACGGGTGTCTGCTGCACCTACGGCATATTTTATATCAGTCAAAAAGAAATTGCAGTCATTAAAAAAGTCCCTGAAAAACGATAGGTAGTACGGTTTATTTTCAGCGAAAAACCTGGGAATGTCCATCATTTTGGTTTCATTGATGTAGAGCCTCAGCCTGTTTTTCTGCCTCCACAGGGATACACGGGCAAAATTGTTGCTTTCGTCATCCCATTGTTCCATTTTAAAATCATTATTAATAGCAGGGCTTCCTTCTGCTTCTACACCAACACTGGCTGTTTTGGCTCCCGGGTGCAGGTATAAAAACGAACCCGATGTAAAACGGTATGTCATCAATTTGCTTTTGTCTGTATTAAAGTTGAAACCAAAACCTAACAGGTTATTAGAGACAGTTCCCTGGATACCTGCATTAAATTCCAGCGTAAAATTTTCCGCTAGTTCGTTTATATTCTCTGGTATAAAACTGCCGTTTTTTGTCAGGTTCAGCCATTTGCCTTGTTTGCCTTCCAGTGTTATCACTTCACCGCTGGCATCGGTATTAAATTCAGCTGGAAAATCCCCTGTTTCCACCCTGGCAAAATCGTCGTAGTACAAAACTTTTTCTCCAGGTACAAAATCAAACTTCGAATATAATTTGAATGCTGTAGCTGCTGTGCCTGCAGTATTACTGTTGTTAACTTCACTGTTGCCGGCATTCTTTTCAGTACTGTTTTCGTCAACGGTAGATTCTTTTTTCTTTTTCTTTTTAAAGATGCCCTTGATACCTTGTTCCACTTTATCCAGGCCTTCATCTATTGCCTCTTCCGTTTTGTTGTTGGCCCTGTTTTCTACTTTTGATTTGGCCGCTTGTTTAGCATCTATTATTTGGGCTTCTGCAATAAAAGACGACACTATCAGGGCAATAATGGAGCAAATGATTTTCATACTGAGCGTTTTAATAACATGAGTATTGTAATGTTTACATTCAATTACAAAACTCTTTTAAAGCGCACAGTTTTTTGTAATGGTTTTCCGTGAAAAAATAAATTCATGGTTTTCCGGGACAAAAAAGGCAAATTGCAGGTACTGCTGATTGGGTTAGTTATTGTGGAAGAAGTGCCTTAAGTGCAGCCAGATTTTGTAGCCTTACTTTTTTTAATATGAGCATGACAAAAATTATAGTTGGTATATTTTTATCCGTTTTCTCTTTCACCAGCATAACTGCACAACATAAAAAAAGTAATCCTGTGAGCGAACAGGATAATGCTGATGTGCTGCAAGCCACATTGAAAGCCGCCAATGGTTTCCTTCTTTCCAATCAATCGAAACCAGGGATTGATACTTTGCAAAATACCAGGGCAGCAATAACACCTTCAACATCCATTGAACTTAAAAGAGAATATTACTGGTTGTTGGGTGAGCTGTTTTATAAGTCAAAAAACTATACTGCCCTTGTCAAGCATGCTGATTCACTACTGGATTTACAAAATGGCGGGAAAGATACTTTGTGGTTAATAAAAGGACTGGTGCAAAAAGCTTTTGGGATGCTTCATCAAACCCAATTGGCAGAAGCTACAAACCATTTCCAGGAAGTGATCAACCTGGCATCAGCCATTGGTAATAAATATTACGAGGCCAAAGGATACCACGGAATAGGAGCAGTTGCTTTCCAGGGCCGACAGATTGCTGAAGTAAAAAAGCAATTTAAAAGGGCGATAGACATGTATACCGCCGGCGGTTTTGAAGAAGAAGCCGCTACCCTCACCTGTAGTTTGTCAAGAACCTTTGTAGCCGGGTCAACTATCTATATCGACTCTGCATTTTACTGGAATAACCGGGCAAAACCCGTGGGTGAAAAATATCCAGGAAACCTGGAGTTGAATTATATTATCTGGCAAAACGAAGCCGATTATTACGCCCGGTCCGGGGATTTTAAAAATGCGGATAAAGCATTTGCAAAGGCCGAAGCTATTGCTTTGAAAATGCCCAGCAAATATAGTTTGGGTGGATTGTTGCAAGTAAAAAGCTATGCTGTTTTTAACGCTGGAAAAATGGAGGAGGCATTGAAAATTGCAGAAGCATCCAAAGATATTTTTGTGGAGATGGGTGATTTTGCCATGTTGAAAAAATCCTTTCAGTTGTTGTATGTTATCAATGAAGAAAAGGGCGATTATAAATCTGCTTACGAGGCTTTAAATGAATACGTGGATATTTCCGATTCTATTCTCACTCACCAGTCGATGGCGCAGATAAATGATTTGAATATTAAGTATGAAACGGCTGAAAAGGAAAAGCAGATAGCAGAACAGGAATTACTGATTGCTGCCAAAAACAGCCGTTTACGAAACCTTGTATTTACCTTATTGGCTGCAGCATTGGTAATAAGTTTGTTATTGCTGTTGTTTTATTATCGCAGAAAAAATTACCAGCAATCACTGATCAGTTTAAAAAAGGAACAGGATATTTCTTTACTAAAAGCATTAATGACAGGTGAAGAAAAAGAAAGGAACCGGCTTGCCCGTGAGTTGCATGATGGATTGGGTGGCATATTGGCGGCTGCACAAATGCAGATAAGCAATGTGGAAACAAATAATGAAACAGCCTCGCATGAAAACAAAGTGAAAGCCGCCCAGTTGGTGAGCCAGGCCGCCAGTGAAAGCCGCCGCATCGCACACAACCTGTTACCAGAAACATTATTGCGCTATGGCCTGGATGAAGCTTTAACGGAATATTGCAGGTCCATTAGGGACAGTAAGTTATTGCAGCTGGATTATGAATCGGTTGGTATGCAGCAACAACTGGATCAGCCGGCAGCATTAAGTATCTATCGCATTATACAGGAGCTGGTAAACAATATTGTAAAACATGCAGGTGCTACAGAAGCATTGATTCAGTTGCACCAGGATAAAGGAAAGCTGGCGATTACTGTGGAAGATAACGGAAAAGGTTTTGCACCGGGTCAGCATGGTAAAGCGGGGATTGGCCTTAGCAACATACAGTCACGTGTGTCCTATTTAAATGGTTCACTGGATATACGTTCTGAAGAAAAAAAAGGAACCTCTGTATACATCGAAATTCAACTTGATAAAAATGCAGCCTGATAACAGCATCGCCGTTCTGGATGATCACCAGTTGATTGCCGAAGCCATTGAAACGATTGTACAAAGCAATCCATCCTGGTCTTTTGCCGGCGGTTTTAATACTTCGCAGCAATTCCGGCAGTACATACAGGAAAATAGTACACCGGCTTTTTTATTACTTGATATCAACCTGGGCGGCGAAGATGGCATTGATCTGTGCAGGCAACTCAGCAAGCAATATCCAATGCTGAAAATTATTATACTTACGGGTTTAACACAGCCTGCTGTTATAAAAAATGCTATGAGGAACGGCGCACATGGTTTTATGCTTAAAAATATGCAGCGCACTGAGTTGTGGGATTGCCTTGAGGCTATTAAAAATGGTAACAAATACCTGCACAAGGATATTGAAAAAGTATTACTGCAAAACAGTCTTGATATAACAACAGCTGGCAGCGATTATATTCCTAAGCTTTCCCGCAGAGAGAAAGAAGTGCTGGAACTAATCATGAAAGAAATGACCACACAGGAAATTGCCGGTGCATTGTTCATATCGGTTAATACGGTAGAGACACACCGGGCCAGTTTGTTGACGAAACTGGGAGTAAAAAATATAGCGGGACTTGTAAAGGTTGCCATAGAAAAGGGGTTGCTGGATGCATAATGCACTTCAATAATTATTTCACAGCAGCGGCAGAGCAGCATAAAACGCTTTAAACTAAAACCCAATGAGGGAAATACTTTTATCGTTGATAATGCTTTGCTGCCTCGATGTAAACTCCCAGCAGCTGTATTTCAATCACCTTTCTGTAAACAATGGTTTATCACAAGGCGTAAACAATTGCATTTATAAAGACTCCAAAGGTTTTGTCTGGATCAGTTCCTTTGACGGGCTTAACCGTTTTGATGGTATCGACTGTAAAAAATACTACGCTGTTGCAGCAGCAGCGGATGGAATAAAAGGTACGCTGTTTCTCAATATTTTAGAAGATAAGTCCACCAATATGTGGATCGGGAGTAATGAAGGACTGAATTTTTACAACCGCAAAACCGGCCGTTTTCACTGTTATAAAACAGCGGCCAATGTAGCGGAGCAGTTTTGCTCTCCTTTTTATATTGATGATGCCAACAGGGTTTGGCTGCAATCGGGTACTGATATTTTTATCTTTGACCCTGGGCAAAAAAAGTTTACCAAACTCAACTCGGTACTTTCAGGAACTAATGTTAATGTGAAGGTTTTTCCGCGGCAGCTATACCAGCCGGTACAGATGCTGTTCGCAACATCTAATGCAGGTGCTGTACTTTATAAAGGCAGCGTGTCAACAGGTAACATAAGCTGGCAAAGTTTCAAACTGGCCATTGATGACGCTGTAATTAATTCCCTGCAATCCGATAATAACTACTGCTGGGTGGGCACCAGCAATGGCTTGTACCGTTGTGCAGTTAATGATCCTGCAGACTGCCGTAAACTGTTTTCTTTACAATCCCAGAATATTTCATCGCTGCATATTGACAATACTGGTACAGTATGGGCGGGTACATTGAACAACGGATTAATAAAAGCTGACAGTGCCGGGAATTTCCTGCAGCATTTTGTAAGCAGCACTGATAATGATTATTCGCTTTCGGGTAACCAGCTCAGTTATATCTACACGGATAATAACCGCAATCTATGGATATCTGTTTGGGGCAAAGGAGTGGATTATACCAATCTTGATAAGTTTCATTTTAACCAGTACATCAGTAAAACGGAAGCTTTAAAGGAAGGAACGGACAATTTTCTACGTTCCATCGTTACTGTAAACAATGAAATTTGGTGTGCCACACAATCAGGCGGCATCATTGTTCTTGACCCCGATAAAAAAATAAAGCAGGTGATAAAAGACGGGTTGCCTTCTGCAACAGAACATTTATGTGCGGATGGCAATACCGTATGGGCCGCAACTTTCGCAGGTTTATTTTCAATAAATGCGGTTTCCAAAAGAGTAATCAAAGTTGTTCCTGACAGTTTTTCCGGAAGCAATCTTCCCGCTGCCCGCGAGTACAATTATATATGCCGGTTGCAGGATGGGAGTTTGTTATTATCCTCCAATGCGGGTTTGTATCATGCAACAAAAAATAAAGGAAGGCTGGATATCGTTTTGCTGAAAGGTGCTAATGCGGCGGATGTTTATCTTACCACCTACCAGCACCGCAATGGTGACTTATTTATTTCTAAGGCTTTTAAGGGTTTTGGCAGGTATCAATTGCAGGGCGATTCTTTGCAAACCCTGAACCGTTTTTCATTACAGGCCAGCATTAAATGTTTTAGTAACACTTCAGATAGTTTATTGTGGATAGGTACCACTGTTGGTCTGATAAAATTTAATACAGCAACTACATCTGTCAGCCGTTTATTTACAAGCAGTGATGGATTAAGCAACCAGTACATATATGGTATAGTGCCTCATGGAAATCATTTATGGCTGAGCACCAATGCAGGCATCAGCAGGTTCACCCCGTCAGACGGATCAGTAAAAACATTCTCTGCTGCAGATGGACTGCAAAGCAATGAATACAATACCTATTCATTTTGCCAGGCAGGGAGTGGAGAAATATTATTTGGCGGTGTGAATGGGCTGAACAGCTTTGATCCACAATTACTCCGGCCGTTTAAAGGTTCACCTGCATTGGTCCTTAGTACTGTACTGGTTGAAGACAGTTTGTATTCCGGTAATATAAATGATGATGAACTTACAAACCTTGAAGTTGGTTACAAACAAAATACACTCGCCTTTCAGTTTACGGTGATCGATTACGTAAATGCCCCTGCTGCTTATACAAAGTATACGCTTGAGGGTTATGACAAAAGCTGGGTGACGGCACCCAACAAATCTTTTATCCGGTATGCAAATCTTCCGCCTGGGAATTATATTTTAAAAGTAAAGGCGTTTAATGCAGATGGGGTAATGGCGGATAAAATTTTCGAACTGCCCATTTCTGTGCTGCCGGCCTGGTGGCAAACCTGGTGGTTCAGTTTGTTGGTAACAGCATCAATTATTCTGTTGATAGTACTGTTTGTAAAAAATTATCTCCATACGAAACTGCAGAAGCAAAAGGTTGAAATGGAAAAAGAACTGGCAGTGGAGCAGGAGCGTATCCGGATGGCAAGGGAACTGCACGATGGTCTTGGAAGTATGCTTAGCGGTATCAAACATTCTTTCAGTGCCATCAAAAATGAAGTGGTACTGAATACAGATCAGGAGCAAAAATTTGGTTACACCATTGGCAAATTAGACGAGTCGATAAAAGACCTGCGGGCCGTGTCGCACAGTATGTTTTCGGCCGAGTTGCTGGAAGAGGGACTTGTAGCTGCTGTTAAAAATTATTGCAATGCCACCAGTGTTACAGCAAAGATCAATATTGCTTTTGAGAGCATTGTGGAACAACCACCCGGTTTATCCGGTGAACAGGCTTTTCATGTTTTTCGGGTTGTTCAGGAGCTGGTGCAGAATATCGTAAAACATTCAGAAGCCACTGAAGCTGTAGTACAATTAAGTTATACCAATGGAATGCTCACAGTAACGGTGGAGGATAGTGGCAGAGGCTTTAATACACAGCTGGTACACGAAAATGACGGCATCGGTTTACGTAATGTGGAGGCAAGGGTTAAACTGCTGCATGGCAAAACGGATATTCGCTCTGTAGAAGGAAAAGGCACTTCGGTGCTGGTGGAGATCCCGGTGGGTTGATCAGATCAACTGTAACTGCATGGCAGTCCTTACCAGCGATGCGGTATTCTTGGTTTGAAATTTTATTAACAGGTTTTTACGGTGTGTATCCACGGTAGCACTGCTGATAAATAATTTTTCTGCGATCTCAATATTGGTCAGTCCTTCGGCTATCAGTTCCAGTACTTCTTTCTCCCGTCTTGTTATCAATGGCATTCCGGGTGTTTCAATTTTTTTAAGTGCAAAGGCGGCTTCATCACTCAAATATGTTTTGCCTTTTGCAACAGTTGAAACAGCCTCCATTAATTCCTGTTGTGTGGCGTTTTTTAATACATACCCGCTGGCGCCGTTGTCCATCATTTTATGAATAAAACTCTGTTGGTTGAAAGTGCTGAGGCCTACTACAAACACCTGGGGATATTTTTCTTTAACAATTTTGCACAGGTCAATTCCACTCATGCCAGGCATATTGATGTCCATTAAAATCACATCGGGTTGATGCGTTTGCAAATAAGCCAGGCAGGATTCTGCATTGCTGGCATGCCCCATCCATTCAATCTCTTTTTCATTTTGAAGTAATGAACGAATGCCTTCAATAACCATATAATGATCATCGGTGATAAATACTTTTGTTTTCATGCCCATTTGTTTAACTGTAATTAAACAGTGCCTTGTCTCAAAAAATTATGCAGTCAGTTCCACCAGCACCGACGTCCCTTTACCTGGTTGTGAATTTACATCGAGTTTACCTTTTAAAAAATTAATGCGGTGCAATATATTGTCCCATCCTATACCCCGTTCTGTTCGTTCACCAGGCTGCAACTTTAATGCATCCAGTATTGAAGTGTCAAACCCCTTTCCGTCATCTTCTACGGTGAGTGAAATATTGTTGCCCGATTTGGTAAGTTGCACAATAGCATTAGTGGCAGCTGCATGTTTGATGCTGTTGTTCAGCAATTCCTGCACAATGCGGTAAATAGCAATGGCAGTTGTTTGCGGAATATCAGCTCCCTCCAGCCCAATTGACTGGTAATTTACTTTTATGGCACCACTTTGATTGATATCGGTGCAGAAATCTTTTAATGCAACCTCCAGTCCAAACTTTACCAACGCCTCGGGCATCAGGTTGTGGGCCACCCGGCGCATTTCTTTTATCGAACTGTCAAGCATGTCCATGCTTCGTTCAAAGGCCTGAACGTTGTCGGCGGTCATTACTAAATTCCCTTTCATATTTGCGAATGAATATTTAATGCCACTGAGCATGCCACCTAATCCGTCGTGCAGGTCTTTTGCCAGCCGGGTCCGTTCCTGCTCTTCGCCCTTTAGCACAGCTTCCGTAGCGGTGAGTTGTTTTTCTTTTTCTAATTCGGAAATGCGTTGTTGCTGAATTTTTTGCCGGTGCTGGTAGTTCCGGTATACCAGCATGGATACTACCAGCATGATCAATGCGCTTGCAGCTAAAATATAATTAAGATTATTTTTTTGTTTGATAGCATACTGCTGCAATTTTTTATCAGATTCTAACCTTACTATTTGTGCTTCTTTAGTTGCCGTTGCATATTTTGTTTCCAGCTCCTGGGCATTTTTTTGAAGCGTTTCATTCAGGATACTGTCGCCGATTGCATTACTCAAAGCTGCATACCGCTCACCCTCCTGCATCTGCTGTGCTGCATAAGCAAGATTGGATAATTGGGTATATACTTTGCCTCTTTGCACTTTAAAATCATTGGCAAAAGTGATGGGAAGTGCTTCCACTGCATATTGTTTTGCCAACACATAATTTTTTTTGTACGTATAGTAAAAAGACAATCCCTTTAATGCGATCACCTGGCTTTCCATAGCATTCATTTCTTTTGCCAGGGCAAGTGCTTTTTCCATGTAGTCTTTGATGTCATCGTATTTGCCCTGCTGTATCAGATTGTTGCCAAGATTGAGGTAAGCATTTTGCTCCATGTTTTTATCGCCGGAAGATTTACTCATCAATAGTAATTCTTTAAAAAGTGCCTCGGCTTTTTCATACTTTCCAAGAGAGGTGTAATTGTTTCCCAGGTTATTTAATGCACCCGCCAGTGTAAATGGATTATTAAATTGCCGGAGCTCCGATACTGCTTTCTCCCCGTAAGCTGCTCCTTTTTCGTACTGGTGCATATCTGAATAAAGCACCTGCAGTATGTCATTCAGCAAAGCTTCTGTTTCCTTATCTCCAAACCGGGCGAATATTTTTTTACCTTTTTCATAATATTCTACTGCCTTGTCGTAAGCAGCCATGCTCCTGTAGGATGTGCCGGTATTAATAAGCGTTTTTGCCAGGTAGGCCGAATCTTTTATTTCTTTAGACAATGCTACCGACTGCAGGTTAAGTAACAAACCCGAATCAAACTTGCCCTCCATATTCAGAACATACGTGTAGTTTGTAATGTATTTGATGATGCCCAGTTTGAAATTTATTTTCTTGCTCAGTTTACCGGCCATGCTGTAATACATTTTTGCGGTTCCAGGTTCACTGCCATCATATTGTTGCCCCAGGTTGATATACAGCAATACAGCAGCACTGTCTTCTTTAGCCTTGGGCAGCAGCTGCAGCAGGCTGTCTTTATTCAACAACGTTTGCGACGCTGTGTGTATGTATATAATGGTTAGTAGTAAAGTGAGCAGCCTTTTCATATTTTATGTGTTACAAATTACAAAAGAAATAATGCAGGAATATATCCCCTTTTTACATGAATTTTTTGCGATACGATAAATATCCCATTTTTCAGGGATGGCCGGGGCAGTTTGATTTCAGCAAATTTGTTGGGTAAATTAATTGCAATGAAACATTTTATCGTCATTTCGCTTTTGATGTTTTTTTCATTTGAAACGTTGGCGCAAAATGTTGGTATCGGCAATGCATCACCAGGTTTTCCACTTAGTTTTTCAAACGCATTGGGCGATAAAATTTCTTTGTATGGAAACAGCGGCGCTCATTATGGATTTGGAATACAAGGAGCGTTGTTGCAAATTCATTCTGATGCCGCCGCTGCAAATATTGCTTTTGGTTATGGCAGCAGCACCAGTTTTACAGAGAGGATGCGTATCATCAACTCAGGTGAAAATGGCCTGTTGCTGAACGGAAGGATTACCCTGCGAAACGGTACTGTACCGGTGGATCCCAATCAGACTCCCGGCATATGGATATATAAAGCAGATAACAGCGGGTTGCTTGGTTTTGTTGGTGCTCAAAATAATCAGAACATTGGATTTTATGGAGGCCCCGCCGGATGGGGTTTTACTTATGACGCCATTAACAGCCGGGTGGGTATTGGCAACAACAATCCCAATGCACCGCTATCTTTTCCTGCATCTACAGGAAGAAAGATCACCCTTTATCCAGGCAGTGCAGGTAATGTGGGTTTGAGCGTGCATGCAAACGAATTAAGAATTCATACAGACTATGAACCTGCTGATGTAACGATGGGTTATGAAAACCTGCAGGGAAATTTTACAGAACGTTTTCGCTTCCGGGGTAATGGTGCCTTGTCTGTAAATGGAAATGCAGGTAATGCAGGCCAGGTACTTACAAGCAATGGAAATGGCAATGCCGTATCATGGAGCAATAAGCCCACTGCATTTCATTTTAGTCAGCATTCCAGTGTTTTTGTAAGCGGGGCAGCTACTGAAACGGTTATCCCCGGTCTCAATGAACAACAATTTACTATTTCACAAACATCAAGGGTGGTATTTACAACACACCTTTATTTGGCAACAAATGTTTTTGGATCTCCCAGGACAGAGACTGTTACAGAAATTAAAAACGCTGCTTTCCAAAGAGTCGGATATGCTGACAATTTCTTTCAATTTCACGATTACCCCGGGCAGTCTATAGATTTTACAGGTATAACTGTTTCGTTACCTCCAGGCACATATTCAATATTTGTTAAAACAAGGAGAACAAGTACTATTGATGGTGAGTTGAATGTGTGGAAAGATGGTGACTGTGCTTGCCAGGGCGGTCAACTGGTACTCCAGGTGTTTCCGGAATAGACTGAAGAGATGCCGCTAATGAATTAATATCTAACAAACGTTCATACAATCAGCTTTTACAATGTTCAGTTGTGAAAAAATATTCCTTGCAATGATTTGTGCATCACTGCCTGTATTGCAGAAGTTCAAAAATTTAAGCCGAAACCAAAATACGGTGTTTGTATAAAATATAATGACGGCCATGTAAAACCGGATGGCGCATAGGCAGCAGGAGGATCAGCAGTATGAGTAGAAAATTACCTGGGAAAGGCACAGTATCCTGGGCATGATAAAATATTTTTTACAGTATGTGGCCCGGTTTACCAATGTACAGTACAACAGCATGTTCTTTTATTCATCATTCGCAATTGACCATTCACAATCAAAAGTCACACATAATGAAAACATTTATCAGCATGCTACTGATTGCCTGTTGTTTTACAACCACTCAGGCCCAGTTTCTAAAAAAGATAAAACAAAAAGCAGAGCAGGTTGCAGACAAAGCCATTGATAAAAAAATAGATGGAGCGTCGGAAAACAAAGACACACCGGCTGCTGAACAGAACGAAAATAATTCCTCTGCCGGCACTGAAAAAAAGGATCTGAAAGTATACAGCAAATTTGATTTTGTTCCGGGCAGCAGTATCCTTTATTTTGACAATTTTGAGAAGGATAATATCGGCGAGTCACCTGAAGGATGGATCACGACCAACTCTGCAGAAACAGTAACTATTGAAGGCCTGGAAGGCAATTGGGTAAAGATGAGTGCCACCAGTTCAAGACATATTACCAGGAACAAAAAGCAAAGCTGGGGTAATAATTTTACCATTGAATTTGATCTGCTGATTGTAAAAAATACGTACGATCCACGAATTGATATTGCATTGCTCAACACCAGTGGCAACCTGGTAACAGATGAGGGCATTTTGCAAACCGGTAAAAAAGTGCTGTATTTTGAATCCATCCTTGGTGGCGGCAACAACAGCCGGGCAATTTTTTACAGCATGGATAAAAAGATTTCCGACAATATGAGCCAAAGCCTTCCATATAATAACACCACCCCGGTTCATGTGAGTATGTGTGTGCAGGGCAAGCGCTTTCGCATGTGGTGGAACGAAAATAAAATCTATGACCTTTCTGCCATTAATGAAGAGTACTTACCTAACCAGCTGGGTTTTAATTTTGGCAGTGTAGGTGGGTCTGATTTTTATATAAGTAATATCCGTGTGGCAAAGGATGTACCTGATACCCGGGCTAAGTTTGAGCAGGGGAAAATCATCAGCAATTTGTTATTCTTCTCAGGCACTTCCAGCCTTAAACCAGAAAGTATGGGCGCCCTGCTGGATGTAAGCAAAGTTTTAAAAGATGCAACCGCTCCTGTTAAAATTATTGGTCATACCGATAGTGATGGTGATGATGCTGCCAATCAAAAATTATCGCAGCAAAGGGCCGAAGCAGTAAAAGCCATCTTAATCAAACAATACGGTATAGAAGAAAGTAACCTGACGGCAGAGGGCAGGGGAGAAGCACAGCCTGTTGCCGATAATAAAAGTGCAGAAGGCAAGGCGCAGAACAGGAGAGTAGAATTTATTTTTAAAGCGGCAGCCGATGTATATGTAAAACCTGCCGGGGTGAGTGCCGGTAATACCAAACCTGCTGCAGGAAATAAGACTGGCGCCAATACCAGCACCCCGGCAAGTACCGCTTCTGACATAGCGGTGGTAAAATTGCAAAGTAAAATACTTACGGCCAGTTTGCCCTATGCACAGTTTATGAAAACTGCAGACAATAAGTACACATTTATTGCAAGTAAGGAAGAGGGCAACAGCAAAGAAAATTATTTTAAAATTGAACTGGAAACAGTGAATATGAAATTGAAACCGGAAACATACAATTTTAAAGAAGCCAATCAAAAGAACCCCTTGTATGGAACAAAAAAATTTTCAGAAATAAAAAATACAGAAGCCGTTTTGTATTATGGTAATGCTGCTACACCGTTTATCTACAAATTTTCTCCTGTTATAGCTAATGGCCATATGGCAAGTTATGTGAGTGAATCACTCGAAAGAAAATTACCCGCTGCCTCACCCAATTGTAAACTGGTGATCGAAAAAGTGGAGGATGGAAAAGTCAGTGGCTATTTTGTTTTCGGCGCCCTCAACAAAGGCCTCAAACCAATTACAAAAGGCGACGCCATGACAGAAACATTTACAGATGGTTTTGCGGGCGAATTAAAATGCAGTTTTGCGAACGTGCCGGTATTTTAATTAGAACCGGAATAATCAACAGGGATAGCATTTTCAATTATTTTTAAAATAGTTTTCTATGAACTGTTCCCAAAGTATCATCCTCATTTTTAGCGGCCGGGGAGGCTGTGAGTGAACCCCTGGTTAAAAATCCCCTTTTTCGTGTATAGCGGCGGAGGTTGCCATTTAGCATATTTACATTCAAATCTAAGCCTGTTTCAAACCTTTTTCATTTTAATAATTAGTCTCAGTTATGAAAAAGATTTTCATCGCCTTCATTTTTATTGCTACGTTTTTTTATTGTAAAGCACAAATTGGTCTCGGTGTAACCACACCACATCCCAATGCCTACTTCCAGATTAATAGTACCAACAGGGGAGTGTTGTTGCCAAGGATGAGTGCTTTGCAGAGGATAGCAATTGCACCTGCAGCAACGGCCAATGGTTTGATTGTATTTGATACAGACAGCACGGCTTATATGTTCTGGACCGGAACAGCATGGAAAAAAATGGGCGGCGATGATGGGAACTGGATAAAGAGCGGGAATAATATTTACAACAGTAATACGGGAAGGGTAGGTATTGGTACCAGTAATCCGCTGGCTACCTTGCATGTGGCCGACAGCTCTGTACTTTTTGGTTCTCCGGTTTTTAATCCTGCAAATATTTCAGCGCTCCCGCCTGCACAGGGCAGTGGCGTCAGGATGATGTGGTATCCCCAAAGGGCTGCCTTTAGAGCAGGTTTAGTAGATGATGGAATTTTTACTGGCAATCCACCTGGTACGTACGACGACAAAGTTTGGGACAGGGACAGTATTGGTATATATTCCTTTGCTGTTGGTTTCAATACAAAAGCAAAGGGACAGGGGGATGTAGTGATGGGTTTGGCAAATGAGTCAACTGGTGGGGCCAGCGCTTTGTTTGGCATCAATAACAAAAGCTATGGATTTGCTAATTTTTCTATGGGTAACGGTAATGCAGCTTATGGAAATTACAATACCAGCTTTGGAGAAAATAATATCACTTCCGGCAACTACACTTTGGCAATTGGTAAAAACAACCTGGTGAATGATTCGGGCATTGTAATAGGCAGCGGCAATTTACTCACAGGCTTGTATGGGAATATTGCTTTGGGAAATTATAATCAGCCTGATGGGGTTTATACCACTACCATTGGATTTGCAAACCGTGCCAGTAATATTTTTTCATTTGCAGCGGGCTATAATTCCCAAGCTATAAACCAGGGGGCGGTGGCAATAGGGATGAATAATTATGCTGGAGCGGAATATTCAGCTGCATTTGGATACAATAACAGGGTAAATTCCCCGGGCGGCACGGTTGTAGGCATGTTTAATGATCCGTTTGATAATCTCACACAGGACAGGATATTCCAGGTTGGAAACGGCAGTTCTTCATTCACCAGATCCAATGCAATGACTATTTTAAGCAATGGAAACGTGGGCATCGGAACAGTTACGCCAAATGCAACATTCAATGTAGTTGGTAACGTTAGTTTGCAAGGTGGCTTTTTTCAATTTGTGAATGGTACTGAAGGTACTGGAAGAGTATTGACATCGAATGCAACAGGAATCGCCAATTGGCAGGACCCTTCTCTTTTATGGCCTCAATTCTGGTCGTCCAATGTCAATGATATTTATAATAACAATACTGGTAATGTTGGTATTGGTACAACCACTCCCGTTAGTCCACTTTCTTTTGCAAGTACGGCAGGAAATAAAATTGCTTTATGGGGCAATGATGCCAACAACCATTATGGGTTGGGCATACAAGGAGGACTTTTACAATTGTATGCGGCTGATGTGGTGGATAACATTGGTTTCGGCTTTGGCAGCAGTACCAATTTTACCGAACGCATGCGTGTGCAGGGTGATGGGAATGTAGGTATCGGCAATACGAATCCAGTATATATTTTAGATGTAAATAACCGTATGCGTATCCGTAGCGGCGGAGATCCATCCAACAGTGCTGGTATCTGGTTCAATCGCAACGATAATGCTGCCCTGCAAAGTTTTATTGGTAATGAATCAGATAATACCGTTGGCTTTTATGGTGCAGGCTCCGGCTGGAGTTTTACTATGAACACCAGTACAGGCAAAGTGAAAATTGCAGACGGTACACAGGCTGCCGGAAGGATATTGAGCAGCGATGCCAATGGTGTTGCAAGTTGGGTAAACAGCACGGCCATTACTTCCGCCGTAACGGGTGTTTTTGCTGGCGGCGGTGTTAACCTTACCACTGCTATGGGCGCTGCATATATGAATGTTTATATTGATCTGCCTCCCGGGAAATGGATTGTACTGGGGACTTACCTTATGTCGCAGGGAGGCAGTGGCGGCGCAATGCTAACGGGGCAGAGTATGTGGGTTCGTACCTCCTTCAGCAGTTCAAACGTGGCAAACATATCTACAGGCGACATCATTGGTTCGGGTTTAATGAGTGGATCAATCGGTTTCCCTTCGCCGTTTGCCGTTATTAATGGGCAAAATATTATCAATAATACCAGTGGTGCCACTAAAAGATATTACGTGTGGGGACTAATGTCGAATACAGGCGGTCAGCCTGCAGGATTTTCTTTAGATGGGTTGGGAAGTAACTTCTGGTCAGAAAATCAGTTAACCGCTGTTCCGATGAATTAAACAACCATGAAATATATTGTTATCATATTGTTGCTGCCTTTACAATTCTTCGGACAATTATATATTGCCCCTGGAGATTCAGTTTCTGTATTGCCCGGCACTTTGTTTACGCTGCAGGAAGACCTGGTGAACAATGGAAAAATATTTAATGGAGGTGTGCTTACGCTGAATGGCGCCGGCATACAATCATTAAGTGGTGCCGGCAGTACTATTGATAATCTTACAACAGATAACAATGCAGTTTTATTAAATGATATTTTAATTGCAAACGCACTCCAGCTTAATGCAGCGAATATTATTGACCTTGGTAATAACACACTAATTAACGGAGGCAGTGTAAACGGTACAGGCCTGATAAAAGGTTCTTTAAACGCCAGCTTATTACTCAACGGAAACGGAACAAGCAGCATCCGGTTTGATCCATCCATTGATGCATTGAGCAACGCACTGAGGAATATAACGGTAAGTAATGGAGCTGTAACTGTTGCAAATAAACTATATGTGTACGATGCTTTGCAGCCAGTTTCAGGCAATATCACTTTAAACGATGAACTGGTACTCAGGAGCAACAGCAGCAACACGGCAAGGGTGGGTGTGGCGGGAAGCGGTTTTACCTATGGATCCAACGGCAAATTTGTAATTGAAAGATATATCCCCGGCAGAAGGGCATGGCGGTTACTTACAGCGCCTGTGATTGCTGCTGACAATATCAAAATCAGTGATGCCTGGCAGGACAGTAAGCCAAGGGTTACCAATGTGAATATTATTTCTAATCCCGAGCCAGGATATGGCACGCATGTCACTTTTGGTTTTCCCTCTACTAACGGGTACGACCAGGGGGTAAATGCTAATCCTTCCATCCGGTACATGAACAGCACTGGCTGGAACGGTGTGCCTTCTGCCACAAACGATGGAAGCATTGCCAACAGTGGCGTGGTAACAGACCAGCCTGGCTATATGCTTTTTGTAAGGGGCGACCGGGGTACGTTGTTGTCACAGGCAACCAGCGCCATTACCTCACCAACTGTATTGCGGCCAAAGGGAAAGATCAATACCGGTATCATCCATCAGCCATTAAGTACCGCTTTTGTAAATGGCAGTTCCAGTTTCAGGGTATTGGGAAATCCTTATGCATCAGCTGTAAATTTTCATGCAATAGTAACCAACCCTGTAAATGCAGCCAATGGTTTTGCAGATGAATTTTATTTATGGGACCCAAACATCACAGGTGCCAATGCGGTAGGTGGTTTTGTTGCTATGTCATATAACGCAGCAGCCAGCATCGCCGCAGGTTTTCCTGTATATGACCGCAGTGTAAGCAGCAGCATTGATAACAGCGGTGATATACAAAGCAGTGCTGCCATTGTTATAGATTATGCAGGGCCCGCCACCACTATGCGTTTTGAAGAAAATCAAAAAACAACAGCTAGTAATAATAGTTTTTTCAGACCGGTACGGCAACTTTATACAACACTGATCGCCGAAAATGCAGACAGCAGTTTTTCAGTAAATGACGGCGTGTTGATCAACTTTGACGCTGCCATTTCAAATGATGAAGTTAGCGGTATGAAAAAGCTGGGAAATTTTTCAGAGAATATTGCAGTAAATGCCGGCGGCGGATTATTTAGTATTGAAAGAAGAAGACCGGTATCGGCAGGCGACACCATCTATTATTTTTTATCCAGGCTGCGCCAAAAAAATTACCGGCTGCAATTCTTTTTTGCACAGGATGCATTGCCGGCGGGTGTCGCACCCTGCCTCGAAGATGGGTATACTAAAACCGTTACGGCTTTGCATGCGATAGATTCCACAGCTTACGGCTTTGCAGTAACAGGGGATACCAATTCCTATGCTACAAGCCGGTTCCGCCTATGGTTTAAAAATATAAACCGCTTTATGCCATTGGCTGCAACCTATACCGGACGGCAGGTTTTGCTGCAATGGGGAGTAACAGATACTTCCGGTATTGTTTCATTTGCAGTGGAACGTTCGATGGATGGGAATAATTTTTCTTTTGTTACCTCCACTGCACCCGGAATATTTACCTGCACAGACCCAACGGTTTATCCGGGTACTTATTATTACAGGATAAAATGTATAAATAATAGGGGCGTGGTTACTTACAGTTCTGTTGCAAAACTTATTGTGCCGTTTTCAAAATATAACTGCTATGTGTATCCCAACCCGGTAACGGATAACCAATGTACTTTGATCATAAAAAATGCGGTGGCAGGTGTGTACCATTTAACAGTGATGAATGGCGATGGAAAAATAATTTCGTCTTTATCTGTACAACACCATGGCGGTGTACTTAAGCAGTTCTTACGGCTTCCGGACACAGCCAGTGCTGGTAAGTGCATGGTGGAAGCAACCGGTCCGGATAAAAAAAGACACCTGGCTGAGATCATTGTTGAATAGACCATTTGGTTACCGTTCCGGTTACTTATGCTTTTACTTATTTTTTATATCCTTTCATAATTTATCATCTTTCAAAGGAGCTTACCTTCGCAGCATTATTTTATTGAAGCTGACAAGATGATAAAAGACTTCACAAAATTACGGATCGTTTTTATGGGTACCCCTGAGTTTGCTGTTGCCTCACTGGATGCACTGGTAAAAGCCGGCTGCCAGGTGGTGGCGGTAATAACAGCACCGGATAAGCTGGCAGGGCGGGGCATGCAACTGCAGCAGAGTGCGGTGAAAAAATATGCAGTTGAAAATAACTTACCCGTTTTACAGCCGGAGAAATTAAAGAACCCTGACTTTCTTGCACAATTACATTCACTCCATGCCGATATGCAAATTGTTGTAGCCTTTCGCATGTTACCAGAATTGGTTTGGAATATGCCGCCCATGGGTACCATCAATGTGCACGGAAGTTTGTTGCCGCAGTATCGTGGCGCTGCCCCTATTAACTGGGCGGTTATCAATGGAGAAAAAGAAACGGGTGTTACCACCTTCAAACTGAAACATGAGATTGATACTGGTGATATTTTATTACAGGAAAGTTTTGCGATAGGAGACAACGAAACCGCAGGTGAAGTACACGACAGGATGAAAGAGATTGGCGCAAACTTGTTGGTGAAAACGGTGAAAGGTTTGGCAGATGGTTCGCTGGTGGAGAGGCCGCAGGCGTCAATGTTGAATGGTCAATGGTCAATCGGGGAGCCTGGTACCGCTGATACCCCTTCACCACCCAAACATGCTCCTAAAATCTTCACCGATACCTGTAAAATAGATTGTAATAAAACGGTTGCTGAAGTACATAATCTTATTCGTGGCCTGTCTCCTTTTCCAGGTGCGTTTACTTTTTTGAAGGGTAAGATGATGAAGATATATAAAAGTGAACCACAGGACCGGGGCGCTTTAAGCGACCTGGACCATAAGGAAGCAGCTGTCAAAATAATCCCGGCAGATCAAACATCCCCTGCCGTTTACAGCGATGGTAAAACATTTTTAAAATTTGCCTGTGCAGATGGTTTTATTTTGGTGAAAGAATTACAACTGGAAGGAAAGAAGCGGATGATGGTGGAGGATTTTTTAAGAGGATACAGGTTTGAATAAAATGTATTTAGGAAACCTGGAGCATAAGTAACGTGTAAACCTTAAGTAAACGGTAATTTTGAAAATTCTTAGGTAATTTAAGCGAGTTATTAAAAGCATCATGTATGAAAATTTATCATTTTCTTTTAATAATTCTAATGCTTCCTTTTTTATCGTCATGTCAAAACAAGGCATATACAATCACACCGGTCAAACCTTTTTTTTCTGTTGAAAGTTCACCAATCGGGAAGAATAAGTTTCAATATTTTATTATTTCTAACTTCAACAATAACATGAACATAATGCCTGACTCCATAAAGGCTTTTGTTTTAAAAAGCCTGGACTCTGATTATTATGAATATGATAATTATATAGTACAGTGTTATGAGGGGAATTCAGAGTTTTTAAAGACTCATATAAACGATAAGCATAGTGATATTAATTTGCTCGGCGATTTTGTAGTTTTCAATTTTTTCTGGAAAAAAGGAATATTCTTTGGTTACCAGCAATTCAATAAAGGAGACTTAATCAAAAGCAAATATGATTGATTTAGTAGTGTAATTAGTGAAAATTTTAATATATATATGCCGCTAGCAGACCATGCTAAACCCGTATGGTAAGTTGTGCTTTATTATTATCCGTGCTTTCCCTATTCCATTCCGCATCCAGCATCTTGAGCCGCTCATCGGTTTCCCTGCTTTGCATCAAATTATTTAGTTGCAGCCGGCATTCAGTATCACTGCAATCAAAGTGAAACAGCAACTGGTTTTTTGCTGCACTCATCCGTATTATGCAATCTTTTATTTCTGCTTGCGCAATACTGCTGCTGAAGTATTTAAACAACAACAACAGTTCATGCCGCAGTTCCATATCCAGGTTGAGTTTTTTAATTTGGTCATCAACTGATAATACAATATTTACTCCATGACGGCTGTTGACAGCAGCTATAAATTCCTGCATCCGGGCCACTGTTTTTTCCATGCTGTCATTCACCGGATCAATGCTCCACAACATATCATCCATCGCAATCATCATGTGCTGGCTTTTATGATGTATCTGTTCTATAAACTCTTTTGATTTTACGATATCCTTATCAGCCTTCAGCTTCGCCATTTCGCTCAGCACATTAATATTACTCAGCGCTTTATTTACTTCTTTGTGCAGGTTGCCTGCAATATTGCTCCGCATTTTTTGCAAGGCCGATTGCCGCCGCTGCCGCTCCCGGTCTATCCAGAAAAATAATCCTGTTACCATTAGTGCCATCAAACTATAGAACCACCATGTTTTATAAAATGGAGGCTTCACAACTATTTTGATACTGATGACTTTCCCAAAGCTGTTGTTAAAGTCTTTGTTGGTGGCTTTAAATGTATACGTGCCTGGTGCCAGGTAGTTAAGCGGTACTTCTCCGTTAGCGGCTGCCCGTTTCCAGTCCCTGTCCACCCCTTCCAGCATATAGTATGGATCAATCACGTTTTGATAGTTGTTATTGGTAAGCCGTATTACAACAGCATTTTCATCATGACTTACTGTTAACTGTTGTAATTGAAGTACAGAATCAACCGGCAGCCAACTGTTCATAACCGATATGCCCGACACCTGGATTTCGGGTACAGTAAATGAAAAATTAAGCACTTTTGCAGGGTCAAAAACTACAAAGTCATTGCTGGAGCCAAAAACAATTCGTCCGTCTTTGAGCAGAATTCCTGCCGCTACACTAAAATCGAAATTGTTGATTCCATCCCTTGCATCATAGCTGAAAAATATCTGCTTTTTGTCCAGGTTCAAACTGGCGATTCCTGCATCAGTTGAAAACCAGAGTATGTTATTGTTGTCTTTTACCATGCTGAATACCTGCCTTCCTTCTCCCCAATACCGCATTAGGCCTGTCCTCGTATTTAATATATTCAGCCCGTTACCAGCTATTATCAGGGTGCTGTCGTTATACTGCAAAACGCCCGATGCGCCATTGATCAATAATTTTTTCCCTGCATCACCTGTGGCTGTATAATGTGCCAGTACTTTTCCATTGCTGGTATTTATAGTGTACACGCCATCGTTATCTGTACAGGCCCAAAGGTTATTGTTGTTGTCAACATACAGGTGTGCTATAAACCGCCTGAATTGTTGCTGTAGATGGAATTGTTTATCGCTCTTATCCCACTTGATCAACCGCCCTCCCTGTGTGCCCAGCCATACATTCCCGTTTTTATCGGCTGCCAGCTGCCGGATGGTTCTGCCATTGACAGGGCCGGGCTGCAGGCGGGTATGTTTTTTTGTTACAGCATTATAAACATACAAAAAGCCATCCTGCCCTCCACGCCAGATATCTCCTTCACTGGTTTGTATCATACACCAAACAATACCTTCACCGGGCAGGCTTCTCTGTATATATTTTGATGCAACAGGATGCAGGCTGCTGTCGTAACAAAAAATTCCTCTTCCCCAGGTACTAACCAGAAGTTCTCCTTCAGCAGTTTCTAAAATACCGGTTACATCATCTTCGTAGATCTTATCATCTCCCGGCACACGGTTATTTATAGCATGGAAAATATGTGCGGAAGGATTAAACCTGTAGAGGCCCGTATTGGTACAAACCCAAATACTGTTTTCCCTGTCTTCAAAAAGATTGTTCACCTGTTCATAACGTATGCTATATTCACCAGCTGCATTTGGTATAACGGGTATGGATGTGTTTTTTTCATAATCCAGTTTTGTAAAAAGGCCGGGGCCGTTAGCCCATAAACTGCCATCTTTCATTTGTCTTATACCGTATAGTTCATAATAAACATGGCGCAATGAAAGGCCAATAACATTTCCCCAGGATTTTATTTCACCAGTAGCGGGGTTATAGTTTTTTATTTGAAGCTCTGGTTGCCAGCTGCTTATCCAAAAACGCCCGGAAAGGTCTTTATAAATAAACGTTGCATTCTTTATGGTGTCAAAGGTTTTTATCACCGGGTCAAGCTCTGTATTGTGACCGCTGTAAGAAAGCATCTTTTTTTTTGTATTGTATTTCAACACGCCGCTGGAAGAAGTGGACCAATAGTTTAAATCCTCGTCCTGCCATAAATGCCTGGGTTCCCATCCCGCAGGATAAATAAAAGGATTATACTTTACTGCAATCTCACCAGCTGCTTCGTTATAGGTAAGCATTCCACGCCCGGGATACACGAGATTGACCAGCCCGTCATTGTTTACCTGTAAGGCTGTAGCACCGCCTGTATTAAACTCTTTTGGTAAAATAACTTTTACCGGGTGATAAGTAAATTTATTGATGTCGAGATAGCCCAGTGCATCCGCCCCGGTAGAAATCCAAAGCCTGTTTTTTTTGTCCAGTTCTATCCCATTAATGATACCTGCCGGAAACTGCGGGTGCCTGCCGGGATAGAAATTGGTAAAATGAAAACCATCATAGCGCTGGACAACGTTGCCCGAGAGCATCCATAAAAAGCCACGATCATCCTGGCAAACATTCCTCACATTACCCTGGCTTAAACCATCCTTTACACCGAGGTGGTGAAACAGGTAATTGCTGTTCTGTGCTTGTACAGTTGTACAGAACAGGAGAAAAAAAATATGAAAAATATTCTTAAGCAAATGAACAGTAGTTATGGATTTCAAATATATAACAGAACGGACTAAATGGCTAACAGTTCAGTCAACTGTTTGTGCAATTCGTGTAGTACGTTTCGCAATTCAAACACCCCACCAATAAAGTGACATTGTTATTGCATGTAAGCGCCAGTACAAAAAAAACAAATTTCAATTTCATTTCATCAGGCATTTTTTGCAGTTGATGCGTTTAGGCTGCATCCTGCATGTACCAGCATTTTATTTTTGATGCAAAAAAAGCGATGGAGTACAAATTGCCCCACACGATCAAAAATTGCACTGGAGAAACACTTATTTTTACAGCGCTTGTTAAAGAAGCTGACGGAGATAAAATAACGGGCGAAAATTTCGTACTGCCCAACAGCGGTCCGCCAATGCACATTCATTGGCTGCAGGATGAAGGTTTTACCGTTCTGGAGGGAAAGATCGGTTACCAAATAGCAGGGCGGCCCGAGCAATTTGCCACCAAAGGCGAGTCGGTTGTTTTTGAAAGGGGTGTGCCCCACCGTTTTTGGAATGCAGGAGAAGAGGTGCTTCATTGCAATGCCTGGTTGAAGCCTGCCAATACATTCATATACTTTATTTCTGGTATTTTCAATGCACAAAATAAAAGCGGCTCTCAAAAACCTGAAATTTTTGATGCGGCTTATTTGCTTACCCGTTACAGATCGGAGTACGAAATGGCAGACATTCCCTGGGGTGTAAGAAAAATTGTTTTTCCAGTGACTTATTTTATAGGAAAACTGCTGGGCAAGTATCAACATTTTAAAGATGCGCCGGAGCCGGTGAAAAGATAATAGTGCAGTTTTCAGTTGAACAGGATAAAATTTCTTTACTTTATATTTTACCAGTTTTACGAATGATTATGCAATTCAGAGAGTTTTATAATGCCGTTTTGCATACCACTATTGCTGATGATGAACTGTTGCCATACCCGGTAAGCAGGGTAGCTTTTTCAAAAGGCGATATCATTACAAGGTATGATGAAGTAGAAAAAGCAGTTTATTTTTTGAACAGTGGTATTCTCGAAATGACGATTAAAAGCTACATGACAGAAAAAGTAATAGACTTCTTTTTCTCAGGCGACATGTTTACTTCGCTCACTTCTTTTTTAACCCAGTGCCCGTCTGATGTACAAATAAAAGCACTTACAGGCTGCGAAACCGAAATGATAACAAGGCATGACCTTGATAAAGCTTATGCCAAATCTCCTGAAGCAAATAAATTGGGCAGGATCCTTACGGAGTACGCTTATATCAAAAAGGCTCAAAGGGAAAAAGATTTTTTATCAAAGACTGCCGAAGAAAGATATGCAGCAATGTTTACCACCCATGCACAGTATCTTTCACAAATTCCTGTGAATAAAATTGCCAAATACCTCGGTATACATCCGGAAAGCCTCAGCAGGATAAGGAAGAAAATAAATTCCTAACATAGGTCAAGCCCGGTAATTTTTCAGCGCATATACAGCAACGTAATTTTGTGGAAACAATTAAAATTAAAGTATATGCCAACTCCACTTCAGGTTCTTATGGACCCCATTTCACTTGCTATCCTTGCAATTTATTTTGCATTAATGATCTTTGAAGCACTTTTTCCTGCCAGGAAATTACCCACCATTCCTTTCTGGCACTTAAAAGGGATCTTTTCTTTCTTTGTATATTTTTTTATTTCTGTTTACCTGCCCATGCTGTACGCAAAATGGCTGCCTGGTGTACAGTTGATCGATCTTTCCGGGGCCAATGTTTTTTTAGGTGCCGCAGCAGGTCTTTTGTTGTATGAATTTGGTATGTACGTATGGCACCGCACGATGCACACCAATGACAGGCTATGGAAAATATTTCACCAGATGCACCACAGTGCAGAGCGGCTCGATACATATGGCGCTTTTTATTTTAGCCCGGTGGATATGATTGGCTGGACATTGCTGGGTACGGTTTATTTCGCTTGCATCCTGGGGTTACCTGCACAATCCGTAACCATCATCTTATTGGTGGCCAATTTCCTCAGCATATTTCAGCATGCCAATATTAAAACGCCGGTATGGCTTGGATACATTATACAAAGACCGGAAAGCCATGCAGTGCACCATGCAAAAGGTATCCATGCATTTAATTATTCTGACCTGCCATTGTATGATATTCTTTTCGGCACCTTCAAAAATCCGGCATCGTATGTAAAGGAAACCGGATTTTATAACGGCGCATCTGCAAGAGTGGGAGAGATGCTCCTTTTTAAAAACGTTGACAAACCATAGGTTATTAATTACATAAAAAGAGCTCTGTACTATGACACAATATATTTTGATTACAAGGTATAATTATAAGCTGCATCCTAAAGAATTGGAGACCATGCAAGCTGCTGTTGCTGATAGATTTGCAAACATTCCCGGCTGCCAGTGGAAGATCTGGTTACTGGATGAAACAAAAAAGGAAGCCGGAGCTGTTTATCTTTTTGATGGTAAGCCTGCATTGGAAAGCTTTAGGAATGGAAGGTTATTTGGAAGTGTTTTAACCAATCCTGCTTTCGCCAACTTTGATATGAGAATGTACGCCATTGCCGAAAAGCCAAGTGTTATCACAAATGCCCCATTGAAGCATTTCGAGTTTTTCTTTTAGGGTACAATGATTTCACTATCGCAGAAGCTGGGTAGAAACCTGGCTTCTTTGTTTTATTTAATTTCATCATTTAAATAAGATTGCTGTATGCAGGCTGCTACTTTGTTGCAGTTAATTTTTCCTTTGCGTTTATATTTGTATAAATCATCAACTCATCAGCGCAGCTTTCAGCATATTACAAAGCCCCATCGAATACCTAAAAGGTGTGGGACCACAAAAAGCCGATCTCTTGAAAAAAGAACTGGCGCTGTTTACTTTTAAAGACCTGCTGGAGCATTATCCGCTACGTCACCTCGACAAAACAAAAGTGGATAAAATAAAAGAACTGAATTACAATACAGACTATGCACAGGTGGCTGGTAAGCTTACTTATTTTGAAGTGTTGGGCGAGCGGCAATCAAAAAGGCTGGTGGCATATTTAAAGGATGATACAGGCGAAATTGAACTGGTGTGGTTCCAGGGAATTAACTGGATACAAAAGACATTAGAAACGGGCCACTTATATTTAGTGTTTGGAAAGATTGGTTCTTTCAATGGCAAATTACAGATCACTCACCCGGAACTGGAACCGTATTCCGCAGAAAAAGCGGGTGGTAAAAGCTTTTTGGATCCCATTTATCCCTCTACAGAAAAATTAAAAGCAAGGGGCCTGAATGGAAGAGCGTTTGCAAAACTCACTTATGCGTTGCTGCAAATGTTGTCAGCCAAAGATCTTCCCGAGAATTTACCGGAACCAGTTATTAAGCAATACCGTTTTATCTCAAGATGGGAAGCTGTTTGTCATATCCATTTTCCCTCATCGGAAGAAATGTATCAACATGCGGTAAGAAGAATAAAGTTTGAAGAATTGTTTTTTGCGCAAGTAAGATTGGGCCTCCGCAGAAGTGAGCGGCACCGTTTTAGCCGGGGTTTTAGTTTTGAAAAAGTAGGGGAGCACTTTAATTCATTTTATAATAACTACCTGCCCTTTGAACTCACCAACGCTCAAAAAAGGGTGTTAAAAGAAATCAGGAAAGATGTAGGCAGCGGCCGGCAAATGAACCGCCTCTTACAAGGAGATGTGGGCAGTGGAAAAACGATCGTGGCCTTGCTTAGTATGCTGCTGGCAACGGATAACAGGAGGCCTGAAGATCAGCAGCCTTTTCAAACTGTGTTAATGGCACCTACAGAAATACTGGCCCAGCAGCATTTCAATAGTATCGAAAATTTATTAAAAGACCTGCCGGTTTGTGTAAAATTGCTCACGGGCTCATCCAAGGGTAAGGCAAGAAAAGAAATAGTATCAGGTTGTGAAGATGGAACAGTGCATATTTTAATAGGTACGCATGCGGTAATAGAAGAAAAAGTGGTTTTTAAAAACCTGGGTTTTGCTGTGGTGGATGAGCAGCACAAATTTGGTGTTGCTCAAAGGGCGGCACTTTGGAAAAAGAATTCGATTCCACCGCATGTGCTGGTGATGACGGCAACCCCCATACCACGTACGCTGGCACTTACTGCTTATGGCGACCTCGATTACAGCGTGATTGACGAACTGCCACCAGGACGGCAACCAATCAACACCATTCACCGTTTTGAAAACAAGCGACCCATGGTGATGGATTTTTTAAGGGAAGAAATTGCAAAAGGCAGGCAGGCATATATTGTATACCCGCTGATCGAAGAATCATCAAAAGTAGATTATGAAAACCTGATGAAGGGTTATGAAGAAGTAAAATCCTTTTTCCCGGAACCCAAATACTGGATCAGTATGGTGCATGGCAGGCAACCCGCAGAACAAAAAGAAACCAACATGCAACGGTTTGTGAAAAATGATACTCAGATAATGGTAAGTACAACCGTGATCGAAGTAGGTGTGAATGTTCCTAATGCGTCTCTAATGGTGATAGAAAGTGCCGAAAAATTCGGGCTGTCACAGTTGCACCAGTTGCGGGGCAGAGTAGGTCGTGGCAGCGAAAAAAGTTTTTGCATTTTATTAACTGGGTCAAAAGTGAGTAAAGATGCCAGGGAAAGACTCAATATAATGTGTGCTACAAATGACGGGTTTAAAATTGCTGAAAAAGACCTTGAAATCCGTGGCCCGGGCGATATTGAAGGGACAAGACAGAGCGGTGTTTTAAACTTTAAACTGGCCAGCATAATACAGGATAAAACCATGGTTGAGGTGGCCAAAGAAATAGTAACTACCATATTGGAGGAGGATCCGGATTTAAATATGGCAGTAAATTTGCCAGTGAAAAACCATCTTCAAACTCATCGGGCAAAAACAGTTTGGAGCAAAATTTCGTAAATATTGCCAAAGACCGTATCAGTGAAAAATAGCCATCCAGAACAACTGACCTTTTTTTTTGTTATTTATCAGTAAATTGTATCAAATTTTTATTGCTTGAAAACTTGCCCATTTATACAATATTATAAAGTACCCTTGTCAGCATTCTTTGTATTGCTCACTTCAGTTTCTTTTGCCCAAATGCAGTTTGTAGAAAACAAAGGGCAGTGGCAAAAAGAGGTGGATTACAAAAGCAATATTTCCAACGGTACTTTCTTCCTGCAGCAGCAGGGCTTTACAGTTTTACTGCAGCATGAAAAAGACAGGGAACTGATGTTTGAACAGATGCATGGTCATTCACATGATCCTGGGAAGTCAGCAGCCAAAGCAGTTGCCCCACAGCCACTTTCTTCGTCTGTTACCATCCGGCAGCACGCATACAGGGTAAGCTTTGCCGGCGCTTCCGGGCTGGTAAAAGCCGTGCCGGATAAAATGCTTCCTACATACAATAACTATTTTATAGGAAATGACCCGTCTAAATGGCAGGCAGAATGCCGCTTATACCAGGCAGTTACTTACAGTGATATGTACCCTAATATTGATGTGCGGTATTATACTGACCAGGGAACGCTGAAATACGATATTATAGTACATCCTGGCGCCAGCCCTGATGATATAGCATTGAAATATGAAGGAGTAAACAAACTCAGTATTAAAAATAAAGAACTGATCATCGGTACGTCCGTAGGCGATGTAAAAGAATTATATCCTTATACCTACCAGGTGACCAGTGAAGGCAGAAAAACACTGGACTGCAGGTATGTGCTGGATGAAAAAACAAAGACGGTGCGTTTTAAGGTTGGTGACTACGATCCTGCAGCCACGATAGTAATTGATCCTACATTAATTTTTTGTTCATTTACAGGCAGCACGTCTGATAACTGGGGTTACACAGCCACGCCCGGACCCGATGGAAGTATGTATACGGGTGGCATCGTATTTGAAAATGGATTTCCTGTTTCTCCCGGTGCTTTTGATGTAACCTATAATGGAGGCAGTACGGCAGACAGGGATGGCCCTTATGACATGGCTATTATGAAACTGTCTCCCAATGGCAGGAACAGGATGTATGCAACCTATATCGGGGGTAACGGTAATGAACAACCGCACAGCATAATATGTGATGCACAGGGTAACCTTGTAATAGGCGGAAGAACCAACTCGCCTGTTGCAACGGGTACAGGCTATCCCATTACAACACCACCTGTAGGTCCCGGTGGCGGATATGATATAATCGTTACAAAATTAAACGCCAGTGGTACCGCCTTACTGGGTTCTCTGCGGATGGGCGGAACCAAGGACGATGGTGTAAACATAAAAGCAAAATATGCGCCGCTGGGCGTACCCACCCAGTCAGAAGGTGCTTATGACATCAGGCGTAACTATGGTGACGATGCCCGGAGCGAAGTGATATTGGATGGAAATAACAATATCTACCTGGCTTCCTGTACGCAGTCGGATAATTTCCCTGTGTCGGGCACTTCTATACAAACCACTTTTGGAGATGGCGGACAGTTTATCAAACAGGATGGTATCATTGCGAAATTTCCTCCCAATCTTTCTTCCGTTACCTTCTCTACCTATTTTGGCGGTGCTGGCAACGATGCCTGCTTTGTATTGGCGTTAAGCCCTGTTGATGGAACTTTATATGTAGGTGGCGCCACTACCGGAGGAGATTTACCCGGTAATAAAGGAGGGGTCATTTACCCAACTTACCAGGGTGGAGCTGCTGATGGCTTTGTTAGCCAGATAGCCGCCGATGGCTCAGCTGTTTTAAGAACTACCTATATTGGTACGAACGATAACAGTGCTACCGCCGACGGTATTGATCTTGTGTATGGATTGCAATTCGATAAGTTTGGGTATCCATACATCATGGGTACTACCACCGGTAACTGGCAAAAACAGAATGCCACGTTTGGTAATACAGGAGGAAAACAATTTATTGCAAAGCTTGAAAAAGACCTGTCTGCTTATGTATACACCACTATGTTTGGTACAAACAGTACTTCTCCTAATATTTCACCTATTGCATTTTTAGTTGACAGGTGCCAGAATGTATATGTTTCGGGATGGGGTGGTGTATTGCAAAATAATAAGATGTATCCCAATGCCGGCACCAATGGGCTTGACTTTTTAATAACTGCCGGTGCCATACAAACGAGAACAGATGGAAGTGACTTTTTCTTTTTTGTGCTGGAGAAAGATGCCAGGAGCCAGTTATATGGAACCTATTTTGGACAAATAGGCGGTTTTACGGATCATGTGGATGGTGGAACCAGCCGTTTTGATGCCAATGGAATTATTTACCAGTCAATGTGTGCCAACTGCGCTGATGTTAATGTGCCGGGTTTGTTCTTTCCAGTAACGCCTAATGTATGGGGGCCAAGAAATAATTCTTCTTCCTGCAATAATGCCATGGTCAAGATCGAGATGAATTTTGGTGGGGTGGGTGCTAATATCAGAACAGTTATCAATGGAATTCCTAATTCGGTATCTGGTTGCGATCCCTTGAGAGTAGAAGCTTTCGATTCGCTTTCAAAAGCACAAAGATTTTTCTGGAACTGGGGTGACGGTACAAAAATAGATACGCTGTTCAATAGCTCGGATACAGGTCATGTGTACAATTTGCCACCAGGCATACTGGAACAGTATTACACCATTATGCTGATTGCAGAAGACAGCACTACTTGTAATGTGCGTGACACAGCTTATAAAAGGATAAGAGTCAGTTCGAATTTTGCCCAACTGGCTTTCCGTTTTGAAAAGCAGCAACCTTGTACCAATCTGTCGTACCAGTTTACAAATACGTCTGTCGTTGTTAATCCATCAACAGATCCAAAAGGTTTTGTATGGGATTTTGGAGATGGAATTACTGACACTGGCAGTATTACTTATGCGCCAACACATACCTATGCTTCACCAGGCCGGTATGTGGTCCGGCTTTGTGTGATAGACACATTTGTTTGTAATTCGCCGGATTGTTTTGTTGATACAATTAGTATCAGTGCCGTAACAGAAGCGATATTTACTACACCGCTCACCGGCTGTGTGCCTTACACGGCTGTATTTAAAAATAATTCACTGGGTGGACAAAGATGGATATGGGATTTTGGTGACGGTACTTCCTCCAATGACTTTGAGCCTGCCAATAAAGTGTATGACAGGACGGGTACTTTTACCGTACGCCTTACCGTGATAGATTCTTCCACCTGTAATATCATAGATGATACCGCTTTGACGATAACTGTGCTCCCCAATCCTGTTGCTGATGGTTTTGCCAACCCGGTAGTGGGAGAAGAAAACAAACCCATTAATTTTTTCAACAGGTCTACAGGTGCTATCAGGTATTTATGGGATTTTGGTGATGGTGAAACATCCACCAGTGAAAATCCAAGTCATACATTCAATGAATCGAAAGATTTTACTGTAAACCTCATTGCCTATAATGAAGCTGGTTGCAGCGATACCTTCCCAATGGTGGTTACTGCCAAAGTAATACCGTTGCTTGATTTGCCCAACGCTTTTACGCCTGGTAAATTTGGGCCCAACAGCGCCATTTCTGTTGCCGGGTTTGGTATTGGTAAAATGGACTGGAGAATTTATAACCGCTGGGGACAACTTGTTTTTCAAACAAATAACCGTAAGCAGGGCTGGGATGGCACATTTAAAGGAGCCGTGCAGCCATTGGATGTATACACGTATACACTGGATGTAGAATTTACAGATGGTAAAAAATTGCGAAAAACGGGTGACATCACACTACTCAGGTAGACTTTATTTCGTATATTGGATAAACATTTGTACAATATAATTTGTTTTAGTTTTTGCAGGTGGGTATAAACGTTAGTGTATGTTTAAAAAAGGAAAAATAGTAATGCTTGTTTCATTGTCACTGGCGGTGTCGCTTTTTGGCAAGGCACAGGATTTGCATTTTTCCCAGTTCTTTAATTCACCGCTCAGTACCAACCCTGCCAATACAGGTTTTATACCGGATGCCGACTACAGGATTGGCGCTCATTTCCGTAACCAATGGGCCGCTATACTCGCTGCACCGTATAAAACACTCAGTATTTATGGCGATGCACAGGTATTTCGTGATAAACTGGATAATGGCTGGCTCGGTTTAGGCGGCTTATTAATGAATGACCAGGCAGGTTCCGGGGGGTTGCGTTCAACAAAAATTTATGGCTCGCTTGCCTATCATCAAATGCTGGGCTTGAGCAGCTTGCTGTCTGCAGGTTTTAATGTGGGCTGGGCGAATAAACGACTGGATCCTTCTAAGCTTACTTTTCCAGATCAGTTCAATGGTTTATTCTTTGATAATACAGTACCCACAGCCGTTACCATCGTAAACAGCAGTACAAGTTATTTTGATATGCAGGCAGGGATAAATTATGCTTATTTCCCCAATGACAATACCTATATTAATGCGGGCTATTCCATTCACCATATAAACCGCCCAAGAGAAACATTCTTCTCCGAAGCTGATGACAGCAGGATTCCTATGCGGCATATTGGTTTTATCAACGCCATCATAAAAGTAAATAACCAGGTTATTGTAAATCCGAATATCTATTATACCACACAGGCAAAATCAACTGAGTTTATGTTCGGCATGAATGCCGCCTACAACCTGTCTGGTGCAGGTGAAAAGCAATTGCTGGCCGGTGTATACTATCGGCAGGGCGATGCTGTTGTGCCAATGGTTGGCTTTGAGATCAGTAATATCCGGTTTACTTTCAGTTACGATGTGACCACATCCAGCCTAAGTAATTTTAACAATTCACAGGGTGCGCAGGAATTTAATTTGATGAAGAAAGGATTTTATCCAAACGCAGGCAGCAGGCAGGTGCTTTGCCCTACGTTCACTTATTGATTACGGCCCAACTTATCATTTTACCAGCTCCGCATTTTCCCCGAATTTTGCAAAAAGTTTGAATGAACCAGCGAACCGTTTCAACACTTACTTCTGTACATATAATGCAGTTTAAAGAGATTGCAGGTGATAAGTATGTATTGGCAGATGAAGCGGCATTAAACGCTCACGGGCATGATGAGACGGAAAATTTATTGTTTTTACCTGAAGTGGTTATCAGGCCACGTACACCCGAAGAGATAAGCCTCATTTTCAGGATTTGTAATGAAAATAATATACCCGTAACACCAAGGGGTGCTGGAACGGGTTTAAGTGGCGGTGCTTTGCCCCAGTTCGGCGGTGTATTGATCTCACTGGACAGGATGAACTCCATCATTGAAATAGATGAACGGAATTTACAAATTACAACCGAGCCGGGTGTGATCACGGAAGTATTACAGAATGCGGTAAAAGAAAAAGGATTGTTTTATCCGCCCGATCCCAGCAGCAGGGGCAGTTGTTTTATCGGGGGAAATATAGCCGAGAACAGCGGTGGTCCCAAAGCTGTAAAATATGGCGTGGTTAAGGATTATGTGCTGAATCTTGAAGTAGTATTGCCCACAGGGGAGATCATCTGGACAGGCGCAAACGTATTGAAGAATTCCACCGGCTATAATCTCACACAGCTGATGGTTGGCAGTGAAGGCACACTGGGTATTGTTACAAAAATTGTTTTAAAGTTATTGCCGCATCCAAAACATGAATTGCTCATGCTGGTACCTTTCAACTCATTGGAAAAAGCAGGTGAAGCGGTGAGTGCTATTTTTCGTGCCGGGTACACGCCCAGCGCATTGGAACTGGTGGAGATTGATGCACTGAAAATTGTAAGTGCATACTTAAACGATCATACGATACCTATTGATGATACAACAGAAGCACACCTGATCATTGAGGTTGACGGCAACCATATAGATACGTTGATGGCAGAGATGGAAGCCATCGCAAGCCTGCTGACCAATTTCGATTGTGGTGAAATTTATTTTGCAGACGACGAACAGCAGAAGGCAAGTTTGTGGAAATTGCGCCGCCGGGTGGCTGAAGTGGTAAAACTTCAAGGGTATACGATTGAAGAAGATACCGTGGTGCCGAGGGCAGCCCTGCCGGCTTTGATAAGAGGCGTAAAAAAATTAGGAAAAGAACATAACTTTCATTCCGTTTGCTATGGGCATGCCGGTGATGGCAACCTGCACATCAGGATAAAGAAAGCCGGTAGTGTGTACAGCCTGGATAACCCGGCGATCGTGCCGGCATTAAAAGCGATTTTTGAATTGGTACATTCCTTAGGAGGAACGATCAGTGGCGAACATGGTATTGGTTTGTTACAAAAAGATTTTTTGGATATTGTGTTTACCAGCACCCATTTAAACTTAATGAGAGGAATAAAAAAAGTATTCGACCCTAATAATATTTTAAACAAAGGAAAAATATTCGATTAAAAACAGTTCATTATGAAAAGGTATTTATTGATCGTATTGGCAACACTTTGCAGTATTTCGTCTATAGCCCAGGAAGAAGAAAAAAAGGATGAGGAAGAAGTAAAACAGGGAGGCTTTAGAAAAGATATGCTTTTTACTGGAGGCAACGTGAATATTGGTTTCTTCAATGGAGTTACTGTATTAGGAGCTACGCCCCAGCTTGGTTATAGTGTAACAGAATGGCTTGATGCCGGTATATCCCTGGGATATACTTACACCAGTCAAAGTGTGGCAACAGATTATAAAGTGCGTCAATCGATCATAGGACCAGGCGCTTTCGCAAGAATATTTCCCATACAGTTTTTATTTGCCTCCATTCAGTACGAGCATAATTTTATAAGGGTAAAGCAAATTATTTCCGGTAATGACTTTGTAAATAAGGTCAACGCCGGCAGTCTCTTGCTGGGCCTTGGTTATACCAGCGGCAGGGAGGGCCGAAATGATCCATACTATTACTTCTCTGTTGCGTTTGATGTTATGAACAATATTAACTCACCGTACCGGACAATTTCAAATGAAATTTATCCTGTTGTTAACGCTGGTTTCAATATTCCTTTGTTCCAGGGAAGCAGGCGCAGGTAACTATATAAATAATTCCTCCGGGGTATTGATCACCGTTATCGCATCTTCCACCGAAGTGTACAAAAATCCTTCGTTGAACATATGCTGCATGTGGTGCAGTAAAGAGTCATAGTAACCAGCCGTGTTTAAGATGTAGATGGGTTTGTCATGTATGCTCAGTTGGTTCCAGGTTAGTATTTCAAATAATTCATCCATGCTGCCAAAGCCGCCGGGTAAAATAATGGCGGCATCAGACTTTTCATACAACAGGCGCTTACGAACATGCATGTTTTCCACAATGATCAGTTCTGTGATTTCGTCATGTTTCTGCTCCCATTGATTCAGCAGTTC
>ENA-UOWO01000601-UOWO01000601.1-activated-sludge-metagenome-genome-assembly--contig:-NODE-601-length-50863-cov-15.821406_pt1 | contig 50863 bp, 37 predicted proteins | sample MGYA00238148_ERZ761564 | MGnify/ENA primary metagenome ERZ761564 (study PRJEB28885, sample SAMN05720194) | activated sludge metagenome | isolation source: Anaerobic digester | place: USA... | reverse complement strand
GACCCTCCAAAATCGCGTTTTTCGGAGCGCGGTTTTCCTCTGAGCCTGCATATTTTACGCGGAAGCGTGAAATATGCAGGCTAAAGCGGTGGCGTCGCTTCGCTTTGCCCCCGCAGTCCAAAACGGCCCCGTCCTGGAAAGTTTCACCCTGAATGATCCGGCGCGTCCGCGCGCCGACGGCGGCGCTGATTCGAAAATTCAGATGCCGGGCAGTAGGATCCTGCTTGCAGGCGATCCGGATCGCGCGCAAGCGCGCTCCTACGTCTCACTTTCAGCCCCGGTGGCGCCCCTGTCCGCGGCACGGATGCGGCGCACGATCGGGCCAAACGGCAGGCGATAGCGCGCGAGCTTGTCGACGAGGACGCGCGGCCAATCGTCGGCGAACTGCCTCGGCCTGCCTTCCTCGCGGCAGATTCGATCCACCAGATCGAACAGGTTCGCACGATGTTCGCGGAGTCGCCCCAGGGTGCGCGAGCGAATCTCCTCCGGCGGCACCGGGCAGGCGGCCATCCGACGGACACCCTCGGCCACGGCGGCGGAAACGGGCTCCACGATCGCGGTGTAGTCTGGATCGTAGAACTGGTCTCGCCCACCGGCGCTCGGCGTGGATACGACTGGCAGTCCCGCCAACAGGTATTGCATGCTGGCATACATGCCGCCCTCGATCGCAGAAAGGCATAGGCCAACCCGCGCCTCATTCAAATGACGATTGACCTCCTCGGGCTCCAACGACCTGTAGCGGGCCTCAAATGGAGAATTGCACCAGTGCGCGTGGGCCAGGCGACGACGGATTTCCTCGGCATAGGGCGCATCGCCCGAATCCGAAACAGGTCCGGTGAGGAGGGCGAGTTTCCCCACCTTTTCGGCCAATTGGTGGCGCTTGAATGGCGACAGCCGGGCGTCGTAGATGGCGTCGTGCCGCTTCACGACACCGGGGATCGGGTGATACAGCGCCTCATCGACCAGTGCTGTATTGCTACAAAGAACAGCGGAGATGCCACGCTCGATCAGTTGCTCGCGCTGCCGGGGCGTGCACGCGAGGTAATGGATCCGGTGGCGCTCGAATCGTTTTCGTCTCCGGGAATAGACGCGCTCAACTGCGTCGATCGCCTTGGGGGGATCCATGTCCCACGAGAAGGAGCAGATGATATGAAGAGGATGGTCGCGCAGCACCTCCTGCATCGGACTGATAAACGCCAGCGGGTCTTTCCGGTTGGTCCAATACAGGACGTGCAAGATGGGAGGATCATCCACCAGCAAATGCATCGCGCCGTCGGCGCGGCGCCAACGGATCGCAAAATCCCTCCATCGGGGCAGGACGTATCGGGCAACGAGCTGGCGCGGAGAGGGCATGGATCTAAACCTCGGCCGACCTTCCCCGCCGACGGTCGAGGACACCCTTGAGCAGGCGCGCGTACTCGGCGAACTCGGCCCGGCGTTCGCGGACCATGTTGCCCGAATGCACCCGCCGCCACAGCACCAGATCCGGCAAGATCCGATGCCTCAGCCCCGCATCGCGCGCCCGCGCAAACCAGTCGACGAATTCCCCTAGGCGCCGACCTGAATCGAATGGCCCGACTCGGACCAGCGAAGATCGGCGGCACAGCATGGCGGAGCATAGCACCGCCGGCCGCAGCTGGCCCAGGCGTGTCACCTCGGGCGGGTCCTCGGTGAAGCAATCGAATTGGCCAAGGGCCAAGTCAAGCGCGGGTTCTGAGGCGAGTGCCGCGGCGCGGCGCTCGAGGCTGTCCCCCGGCCAAAGATCGTCGCTGTCGAGAAAAGCGATCCACTCGCCCGTGGCGGCGGCGACGCCCGCGTTGCGGGCCAAACTCAGCCCACCATTGCGTTGCACAATGACTCGGACCGGCGGCCCGAACGAGCGCGCCACATCCCCGGAACCGTCCGTCGAACCGTCGTCCACGACGACCACTTCCGATGGAACGAGGGATTGGGCGAGGGCGCTGGCGATCGCCTTGCGGAGGAGTCCGGCCCGATTGAACACGGGGACTACCACGCTGATCCGTGGCCCGTCGCTCATCGGCGTTCCTCCCGAGATGACCCGGGTGGCAGATCCAGCTTCTGGAGGCGATCCACGTTCCCGCCGGTGGCCGCCCTGCGGCGGGCCAGCGAGCGGTGCACCGCCTCGATGAACCCCTTGCGGGCGTGGTCCTGCCGCCGCGTCATGTTGCCCTCGTGCCGCCGATACAGGACCGCGACGCTGTCCAGCACGCGTATCGGCACGCCACATTCGCGAATGCGGTTGAACCAATCGACGTCCTCCGCGAACCGCATGTCCTCGCGCAGCGCGCCAACCCGATCGAAAACCGACCGCCGGTACAGGCCGCAGCCAAATACAAAGAGAAAGAAGGGTTCGACGATCTCCCTGCCGCCCGGGGCATCGGCCCTATCCCGAAAATATTGGAGGAGGCCAAGGACAACGTCCACCCCGCTGCCCGGTGCCATGTGCGGCCACTGGGCCGCGAGCCGATCCGGCGTCCACAGGTCATCGGCATCGATGAACGAGAGCACTTCGCCGCGGGCAAGCTCAAGGCCGCGATTGCGCGCGGCCGCGGGTCCCGCGTTCGGCTGGCGCACGCATCGGAGATCCGGCCCGGCGAGGGATTCCAGCACCTCTGGCGTGCGGTCGGTCGAACCATCGTCCACCACGATGATCTCCATCGAAGGATGACCCTGCGCGCGGACGCTACCGATGGCCTCGGCAATATGCCGCTCCCCATTAAAGATGGGGACAATCACGCTGAGTTGGGGGGCCGGGCTCACTCCGTTGCGCCGTTTCCGATGTCTTGCCTCCGCCGACCCTGGGCGGTCACTGCCTCTCGCGCCTCAAGAATCCGAGGATCGCGGGCGGAATATCCTCCATTCGGGTCCCGAGGGCAAGCACCCGCGCGGGCACGCGCGCGGCCAGGGAGGCGAGTCTGCGGAAGGCCGCGGCATCGGCGCCGGGTTGTTGGGCAAGGGTGTTGGGCGCGAGGCGCCGAAGGGCCTCGGCACGCGAACAGGGCCGGACCTCCGTGTGGGGCGCCCCGGTTATCTCGGGGACAAAGATCGCGCGGATGGGACATTCGAACAGGATGCTATCCGGCGCAACCTCCCCCACGAAAATCGTGGGCTTCTCACGATCAAGGCTATGGGGGTTTGCGACCCATTCCCGGACATGGGGCAATCGATCCAATCCTTCCGGCCGCAGTTTTGCGGTCGAATAGAGCGCCATGACGTGCGGCTCGGGCCCGCCAGAGACGACACAGTAATCATCGGCCAGGAAACCCAGCGGCCCACCGATGCATGCCGCGGCCGTGGTGGATTTTCCAGAACCGCCCGCACCCACGACGAGAATGCCGCCGGAGGGAAGGCCGAGCGCCGCCGCATGGACGATCTGAAATCCCCGTGAGGCAAGCCACGGCCCGAGGGAGGCCCGGAGCGGGGCCGCCGTCTCGTAATAGGGAATCTCTTCGGCGTCCAGCGCGTAAACGATCGCCTCACCATTCGGGATATCCAAGAGGCTGAGCAGGCCCCCGTCCGCCTGAAATAGCGCCGAGCATCGTCCGCCATGATAGCCCTGGATGGCCCCGTGCCGCAGGTAGGCCTCCCGCCGCCACTCGGGCGGGGGTAAAGGACGGCCGGTGGATCGCCCGTCCCAAAGCCGCACCGTCAAATCCGGCGGGGAATGTTCGGCAGTTGTCTCGAGATGCGCCAATGCCCTTGCCAGCCGGGGCACGAGCGCCCCGTTGGCAAACCGGAGAAGGATGTTCCCTCCAGCCAACCGCAATCGTCGCTCGACCGGATCCTCCGACTTGCGCGCGACACAATCGAAGATCTCCCGCGCCAGCTGAAAATACTCGAGCACCGCCGCGGGTGCCGGCTCGCGGCCCGAAGTCATGGGATCAGGCGACCGGATCCGGCCTGCGGCTCGGCCAGCCGAACTCATCGACGTCGTGCAAGGGATCCGCCATCAATAGCTCCTGCATGTCTGAAAACTTCTGCATGACAGGCGTGCCAAAATCCGCCGCCTCCGGCGCCTCGGCCTCGTCACCGCCCCTGACGTCCTCCTCCGTCGCTACGATCAGGCCCGCGGCAGCAAGTTCCCCGATGAAATCGGCGGCGCGCTGTCGGGCCCCGGAATCCCGGAGTCCCAGACGCGCCCAGACTTGGGCCACCGAGGCCCCCTTGGCCACCGCGGCCCAGATGAGTGCCGCGGGCCCCACCATGCTGTAGTAGTCGCCCGTGTCAAAATCGACGACCACCACCTCCCCATCGATGGTCTCGTGGCACACCGCCGGCTCGTTCACTCGCAAAAGACAGTCCGTTCTCATTCCGACCGATTGATTTTAGCCCACCTTTGGGATGCAGCCACTGCTTTCCCCAATTTTTCGCTATTGCCTGAGACGTCCCAGCCTCGGCCATTGCCTGGCGCCAGGGCATGGGGCTGCCGGCCTTTTCAAAGTCCGGGGCGATGCTAGAAGGCTTCACCCCATGGATTCCGCGCCAAAGCATCCCACGTTCCTGCCGGATGCGTCCCAGAAGCTGTTGCTCGAGGCCGCACTGTGGGACGGGGAGGCCGGGCTTGAGGCATGGAGGCACTGGCGCGGGAACAACCGGATCGAGACATGCGACCAAGGCTCCCAGAGGCTGGCGCCCTTGCTGTATCACAACCTTCGGCGCAACGGGTGGAACGGCCCAGAAATGGCCGTGTTGAAAGGAACTTTTCGCAAGACGTGGGTGCACAACGAGCGCCTCGCCCAGATGGTGGCGCCGCTGTTCTGGGCATGGCATGACCTCGGCACCAGCGTGGCCCTCCTCAAAGGCGCCGCCCTCGCGCTGAAGTACTATCCCCATAAGGGGGCACGGCCGATGGATGATCTGGATGTCTTGGTGCCCATCGGCCACATCAACGCTGCCATGGCGGCATTCCATCAGGGCAAGTGGACCAGCGCGAAGGGCCACCCAGTGCCAAAGGCCTTCGACACGGGCCACCTGCAACGAAAACGCACGCAGCGCCTCGCCAACCAGAATGGGCTGGAACTGGAATTGCACTGGTACCTGCTGGAACAGGGGCGCTGGGCCGGTGCCGACGAAGCCGTATGGCGCCACGCGCAGCCTATCCTGATCCGCGATGCGCCAGCCCTCGTGCCCGGCCCGGAACATCTCCTGACCCACGTCCTTGTCCATGGCGCCGAGTGGAACGCCGTGCCCCCGATCCGCTGGGTCGCCGATGCCCTGATGATCCTTCGCTCGGCCGGTGGGTCGTTCGATTGGGGCCTGCTTTTGGAGGAAATGCGCGCCCGGCGCATCGCGCTGCCGATCCGCGCCTGCCTGAGTTTTCTTCACGGGGCCATGGGCGCCGATATCCCGGGACCGGTGATCGAGGCGCTGGAGGCCGAAAAGCCCTCGCCGGCCGAGCGGCTGGAATTCCGCATGATGGATTTGCCCAAGGCAGAGCGCTCCCCCTGGCGCATGCTGTGGCTGCGCCACCTGCGGTTGAAGGGCCTGACGGCATCCCGCTCGTGGATCGCGCGCCTCGCGACGCTCCCGGATTCGCTGCGGCTCTTCTGGCGCCTGGATAGCCACTGGAAGGTGCCCCTCGCGGCGGCGGCATTCCTGTTCGGGCCCTCGGCCGGGGCACATTTCCTGTTGATCCTGCGCCGCAAGAAACAGCGCAAAGACCGCCCTGCCCCTTGACACCGCAGCGCGTCGGCGATTACCTGTCATCGCACACAGGAGGCCCCATGCAACATGAGAAACTCGAGCCCGGCCAACTGATCTTCCGAGAAGGACAAGAGGGGCACCACGCCTACCGAATCCTGTCCGGGCGCGTGCTCATATTCTTGGAAAAGGAAGGCGGCGAGCTTCCTCTCGCCGAGCTATCGCCCGGGGAAATCTTCGGCGAGATGGCCATCATGCAAGATCGACCGCGCTCGGCCAGCGCCCGCGCCCTCGAGACCACCGAGGTCGAGGTGCTCACCGACTACGCCTTCAACCATCTGATCCTCACCGAGCCCAAGAAACTGTTGCCCTACCTCGCGTCCTTCTTCGAGCGGCTCCGGCACGCCAACGAGCAACTCGCCCGTCTCGCCCGGCTCAGCCCCGCCGCCGCCCCCATCCGCCCCGCGGCCCCGGCGGGCCAAACCCCGCGCGCGCGGATCCAGACCGCCGCGGAACGAACCGCCGGTGAACCTGGCACCCTCGTCCCCAAATTCCCCTTCCGCATCGGCCGCGCCAGTCAGGGCGGCTATTTCAACGTCCTGTTCCCAAACGACTACACGATCCAAGACAGCGAGCCCTACCAGGTCTCGCCGCACCAGTGCTCGATCGAAAGCCATGGCGGGGTCGTCGTGCTGCGCGACCGCGGCAGCCGGCACGGGACCATCGTCAACGGCAAGGCCATCGGCTCCGAGTTCGATCACTCCGACACGGACCTCCACATCGGCGACAACGAGATCATCCTCGGCAAGAAAGATAGCCCACATCGGCTCTGGGTTTCCGTCTGGCAGGAATGACGGGCCTCCGGTTCCGCCCCCAATTGGGCCAGGAGCCTGACGGAGTTCGTTTCTCGCCCCCACCCGGCGGGGACGTCAGCGCGCGGCCCCCGCCTGGGGGACGGCGTCGAAAATCACGATCTGGAATGGCGCGAGCGCGCAGGAGAGCGGCCGTCCGGCCTCGGCGGTGAGCGCCGGATCGCGTGCGTCCTCGGCCCAGGGGCTCCTGAGCGAGTATTTCGTCGGCGCCCCAGTGGGCAACTCGAAGGCCGCCCCGACATCCAGCGGGAAATCATGGGGCCGATCATCCGGGTTGCGCAGCATGACGGCGCCCTTCCTTCGCGACCACGAGGCATAGCCGTACGGCTCGAGCTTTGACGGATCGCCACCGATCCAGTGCGTGTCCACCAGAACGTCGGCGTTGGCGCGCGACCATTTCGCGGCCTCCGCAAGCACGGCCCAATCCCCCGGCGCCAGCTTGCCCGGTTGAATGTAGAGTTCCTGCAATCCGGTGCCGCTCCCAAAAAATGCGCGCACGTCGTCCTTGAAACCGGCCGAATCGAACGTCGGATCGCCCGCCATGCCGCTCCTCGAATAGGCCACGCCCTGCGTCATGAGCGAATTGAGCGGGAAGAGCGGGCCCTTGCCGACGATGTTGCGGTATGTCTCTTGATCGCGATACGTCAACCACTGCTGCTGTTTGGGACCTTTGCCGGCGAGGCCCATGTCGTGGCCCTGTCGCCAGATCGAATCCGCGTAGCGCAGCCAGAACGGCGATGGCCACGAGCCCGTGGTCAGGTTGATGTAGAGATTCGGGTCCTCCCGGCGAAGCTCAAGCATCAGCCGCCGCATCGCCTCGGTGTCCAGGACGTAGTCGGCCCCGCCGTTGGCCTGCGTCCCGGCGGCGATCCCATCGAACTTAAAATGGTTGACGCCGTACTCGCGGATCATTCGGACGCAGGCCCCCTTGAATGCGGCATAGTATTTCGGCCCGGCCAGCGAAAACCCCGTCGGGTTGATCTCATACCCCTGCTCGCGACCGTACTGGAGCCGCTGCTTTTTCAGTTCCCCGTAGCCGCCAAACGGCGACAGCCACACGCCCAGCCGCGTGCCGTATTGTTTGCACGGCGCCATCAGGGGCGCAAAGCCCCTGGGAAATCCGCCGTTGAACTGCCACAGCGTCTTCGGGTCATCCCAACCATCGTCGAACACCATCGCGTCCATCACGACACCGTGCGCCCTGATGAATCGCTCGCCGAAGAGCCCGATCGCCTCCAGGGATGTCGCCTCGTTGAAAAGGGACCCGCGCCACGAGATGTCGTACCACGAGTTATAATGAAGGAATGGGCGGTACGGGTGCGCGCGCTCGCGCTCGAGATAGTGTAGGAATCCGCGACGCATCTGGCCCCGGGGCAAGACGCCGACGGCAAAGCTCTGCGTCAACGTCTCCCCCTCGAGCAGCGGCGCGTCGCGACGGAGCCGGAATGAGGCCCGCCCATCCGCGGCCAGAGCATGGGGATCCTCGCAGCCGAAGAAGAACGTTCCGGCAATGATCGGGGAGCCATCCACCCGGCCCATGACCCGCGCCCCGGGGATCTCCTCGTCCATCCAGACGATCTCCCTGACGACGCGGTCCCCGCCAACCGGCGTCACGTCTACCTCTTGTCGGACATAGTTTCCACCGTCGTGGAGCAGGGCCCGCCAAACGAGGCGCAGTCTTCCATCAGCGGAGCGCAGCCTCATCTCCGCCTGCTGGCCGGCGATCCGCGCGGCGAGGCGCGCCGCCCCCGTTTCTGGCGCGATCTCTCTCACGCGCGGCTCCCCTTCCATCGCGAGCCCGGAGGCCGCATAGCGTTGGCCATCGGCCAGGACAACCTGGAAAACCTCGCCACCCAAGGCGATATTCTGCCCCGCCTGCTCATCGCGGAGGCTTGCGGGCCGAATGCCCCCATTCGCCCAGGTCCACGATATCGAGATCACCGCATTGCTGATGTCGATGCGTCCGGCCCGGCAATCGATCTTCGCGGTGCCGGGCGACGCCCCCGGGTATTCCAAGTCCCCAGCGGCATGCGCCACGCACGCCGCCAGCAGGCTCGCGCCGACAAGAAGGGCCCGGCCCCTCGCTGTGCTGACCCTCTCCCTGATCATATACAGCCCCTATTTCAAAACGACCTCTGCCACCGCGTAAATGCGCAAGCGGGAGATGTTAATTCTGGCGATGCCGCCCGCCTCCGTCACCTTCGCCTCGACGGGCGAAGGCTGGTCGGGGCTAAGCACGCGAAACCCGGCCACGCGGCGCCCCGGCGGCAGGGGCAGATCCGCCGTCAGATCGCGCACCTCTTCAACCGGCGGAGCCTCGACCCCCAATGGCACCAGGTAGTTGACCAGATGGACGACGAGCCGCTGCTGCTCGGGCGAACGGTAGGCCGCCAGACGCACTCCTCCAGTAGACTTGCCGTCGCCGCGGCTCAGCTTGATCCCCGCCTGCCCGAGGAATGCCGCAAAATCCTCTTCGCGCTCGGCGCGCGCCAATCGGCCTTTCCCGGCGGCGACGGCCTGGCCATCGGCGAGTCCGGCCAAGGCGCCGAGAGGACCGAGCCAAGCGGTGCGGGGCCGCAAAAACTCATCTTTTTCGCCCAGCGATCCCGACACGAGGAGCGTGCCACCCCCGGAGACAAACTTGGCCAAGCCCTTCAGGTGCCGGTCCGCCAAGATTGAAACCCCGGGCGCGGCGACGACTTGGGCGTCGGCCCACGGATCGGCATCCAATCGGCTCTCGGATGCAAACTCGAAACGGACGTGTGCTTCGGCGAGCGCCGGGGTCAGGCGCTGCACCGCGGCGAGATGGGCGCGATTGCCCAGCCATCCCTGTTCGGGCAGGGCCAAGACGACGGTGTCGCTCCACGGCAACAGGTCGGCGTAGAGATCGGGATGCGATTCAATGAACTCGCGGTAATCATTCAGGGCATCGTGGTACACATCGAACCGCGGCGGCACCAGGAAGCCGCCGCCACCGCTGAAGGCGGCGCACTCGGCCATCCCCAGGCGGGCTGCCTCGGCGTTCAGCACCAGGTGCGGGATGGTGCCCGGATAGCCCGCCCGGCTCAGGATGATCGGCCGGACTCGCGCCCGCAACGAACGGACAAACAGATGCTCGAAGAGGTTGTCGTTGATGGCGCGCAGGGTCACGCCCTCGAGCACCGGATGCAGCACGAGTCCGGGATGAGTGCCGTAGGTCCCGATGGATTTCTCAAACATCACGAAATCGGTGTCCCGCAGACCCTCCTGCAATTCCGCCGGGTGACCGCCGTTCGGAAAAACGACAAACTCGCGACCGAGGATGCGCGAGCCGGCCTCCTTGATGGCGGCCATCTGCTCGCGCGTCGTGGCACACCAGAATCGGCGCAGCTCACAGGACGCGAGGCCGGTCTCCCGATCACTGGGAAACACCGCCGCATCAAGGTCGCCCATGCCGAGCAGTTCCTTGGCCTGATCCGCGCTGTAGCGCGCCTTGAGGTGCGACCGGAATGCCTCGAGGGCCGCAGGGGACAAAGACTTCTGGCTGCAGCCGTTGTCCACGAACACCCCGTCGCACCCGGTGCGGGCCACAAAACGGACCACCTCCAGCAACCATGTGCGCCAGCCCTCCGTCCGCCAGCACGCGGCAAACCGGTGATTGGTCTTGAAGGCGGGGTAGAATCCGGACGCCTGATCGTACGTATAGTACAATCGCGGTTTGCCCTCCGCCGTGGTCTGCAGCCACTCCAGGGGATCGCGCGCCGGTTTTGGCGCGAGACCCAGACCGCGATACTCATCCCAGTGATCGTAGAATTCCCAAAACCCGCTGCGCTTCTCGGGATCACCATCCAGGGTCATGGCGCAGATGTAGGGTGTGATGCGGCGGACACCCGCCGCGTGCAGCCCATCCACCATCTGTCGTAGCGCATTGATGCGGGAGGCCACCTCGTCGGGGCCAAGTCTCGCGATCGCATCGCCAAAACCATGGGCCTGATTCTCGCCGCCGAAGGAGCGGACCGGACCCCAGCCATGGTTGAAAGGGACATCCTTGCCGAGATGGAGCAACGTCGGCGGTGCCGCGGCCACGGAGGGCACATAGCCCGCGTTGCCGACGTGCGCATCCCCGTAATCCAGAACATAAGTGATCGGCAAGGAGGTGCGCCACTCTTCGCCACCTCTCCGCTCGAACGCCGACGCCAAAACGTCGCTCGCCCGCGGCCGATACGCCGGACGCGTCGCCGGACGCGGCGCCAATTTCACGCTGGGGGCTCGGGCACCAGCAGTGCGATGCCAACCCTGCCCAAACCGCGCGGCCCAGTCCGGCCGTGGGCTCAGCAGCCCTGGAACTTGCCCGCCCAGCTCCAACGTCACGTCATCGGTGTTCCAGCCGCGGCGCGCGCACCGGATCAATGACACCGACCACGGTTTGCCCGCCTGCCCCGCGAGCACAGGCAAATCGATTCTCGTGCGCTCATCGAAATCCTCCTCCCGATCCAACGCCACGGCGCCGCCTGGGCCTCGCACCACCAGATGCGCGGCCTCTCTGGTCACGTCGGCCTGGATACAGATTGTCACTTTCGCCGTCCCATCGGGGACGAAAAAGAAAAGGGGCTCCCATTCCCCGACTGTCCTGAGGGGCTGATCCGCGCGCGCGGCAAGCGCCCACGGCAACTCGTCGGACAGATCCGCCGCGGCCGCATTCCATCCGCTGTTCACTTCGAGCGCCATGCGGCCCATTCCAACGGGCACGGCCAATCTGAGCGTCTGCCCCGGGGCCGCGCGCTCAGTGACCGCCACGGCACCATCCGCGCCAATCAGGCGGCAGCGCAGGACATCCTGGTATTGAGCACCGCGCGACCGGCACTCCACGCGCACGTTCGCGCCAGCATTTTCGGGCGGTTCCAGGGCAAGGTAATTCACTTGGCGCAATGTCGGGGTCTTGGCCGCGGCGCCCGTGACCAAAAACATGAGGGCTACGCCGGCGCGTTGAACGCGATCGCTCAGCATCCGTGCTCCCCCTTGAGCCCAAAGCCGATCCCCGCCAGCTTGGCCCGCAGGCCGGAGCTTCCGCCGTTGAGCTCAATGGTCGAATTCTGGAATTCGCGGCGCTGCGGGTATTCCTTCCGCAGCCGATCAAAACCCGCGCCACGTTCTGCGGCAGGGAGCCCCGCCATCATCCGCAACCCGCGATCATCGGCCTCGATATCGTAAACTTTCAGCACCGCTTCCCGCAGCACATCTTCGTCATCCCTTCCAGAGGCATCGATGGTCAGCCGCGCGTGGGGCGATCTCGGTACGAGCGCCGACGGATCCCAGTCGGCTTTCACGCCAACCGCCGCGCAGGCCGCCCGATAGACCATCGAGGTGCCGACGACCTTCCCATCGTAGGAGTAACCGGCGATATGCGGCGTGCCCAGGGCCACCCGGTCCAACAGAGCGACATCGATGTTCGGCTCACCCTCCCAAACATCCAGGACGAACGAATGGCGCTCATCTGGCGCCCCGTTGTCCAAGACCGCCCCCCGGCAGGTGTTCAGCAGGACCGAGCCGGGTCTCATGCGATCGAGGAAAGTCGCGTCGGCCATGTGCCAGGTCCTGTCGGGCCCCTCCTTCGTGAGGGGCACGTGGAGCGTGATGACATCGGCGCCCATCAATGCATCGAGCGGCAGGAATCGGCGCCCGTCCGGCGAGGACCGCGCCAGCGGGGGGTCGTTCTGCAGGACGCGCATGCCGAGGGCCCGACATTTCGCGACGACCTTGCGCCCGACGTTGCCGACGCCCACGACCCCGATCGTCTTCCCCTCGAGGCGGTGGCCACCGCGCCGCGCCAGCACCAGCAGCGCGGCGACAACATATTCCGCCACCGAGTTCGCGTTACACCCCGGTGCGCTCGCGAACGCGATGCCCCGCTCGCGCAACCACCCCTCGTCCACATGATCGGTCCCGATCGTGCACGTCCCGACAAATCGCACGCGGCTGCCATCCAGCAGATCGCGGTTGACGCGGGTGATCGAGCGCACGATCAGCAGATCGGCGTCGCGCACGGCCCGCGCATCAATCTTGCGGCCATGCAGCGCCACCACATCTCCCAGCTGGCCGAACGCCTCGCGGCCAAATGGGATGTTCTCGTCGACGATGATCTTCAGATGCCGTTTTCTTTCCGCCAATCGAGGATCCTGCGCGCCACCTTTGCCACCGGCACCGTCCAGATCCGGCTGTGGTTTGCGTGCAGATAGTTGACCAGCTCGCGAAAGTCGCTCTCGGCGACGCTCAGGCCGCCCTCGCTGATGCCGTGGAACGTCAGGACGCCCCAACCCCGGTTTGCGACGGTCGACTCCACCAGCCCGACCATCTGCGACCCCGGCATCCGCTCCGCCGGCCACGACCACGCGTAGTGAAGATCCACCGTCGATGGATGATTCCCGAACGGAAACTCTCCCTTGCCGCGACCGGCGATGTGATGGCGCGCCACCACGGGCACATAGCTCTGCCTCGTCGGCCCATAGCCCACGTGCTCCATGTAGCACGGATAACAGAACGACATCTCCGGCTGGTCCGGCGCGAGCTGCTGGAGACGGCGCTTGGCCTCGACGATGTCCTTCTCGATGTCGGCCAAGGTCATGTCCTCTAAGCCCGGCGCCTTCGGGTTGGGGCGAAACGCTCGAGCGCAGATGTGGGCGATGGTGTGGTTGCCGATCTCATGGCCGGCCTTCGCGACATCCTTCCAGGGCGCGAGCTTCTCCAGAAAATCATCCCCCCGGGGGTTGAGGTAAAAGGTGGCCTGCAGATCCGCGTCGTTCAGCATCGGGACGGCGCGCTTGAGCTGCGACGGGGGGCCATCATCAAACGTCAGGGAAACAGCCGCGCAGCAATCGCCCGGCCAGCATGGGGTCCATTGTTCAGGCATGGCTGCCCTCCTCTACCACCCGGTCCGCGCGATTGCCAGCGATTCTTCCGATATCAGGTCGCTCACGGGCGGGCTCTTGCTTTCCGCTTGGACGGTGTGGCGCGTCTTTCAGGCAAGAACACGGCCCCACCCATTGGCCCGTGAGACGACGAGGCCGATTCCGGGCCCATCTGCCCCTATGGCCGAGGGCGCTGGAAGAACCGCCTGAATACCTCGCGCGTTGCCGCATCCTTGAGAACGTCGTTGAGCGAGCACACCTGCACGCGATCGCCCCCGCCCTGGAGGATCGCATCGAGTTCCTGCGTGAGCCGATCGGGGCCTTTCACGGGATAGAGTTCCGGGCGGTTGTACACGCCGACGAGCGCGACCCCCTCCGCTCGCGAGAAATGCTTCTTCTCTTGGCCGAAGATCACGCGGGAATAGTCGCGGATCTTCTCGGGGCCCCAGAAGGGTTCGAAGTACCACGCCGCGGTCTGGCCGCAGTAGTCGACATCGAGCCGGTTGCCGTAGAGTGGATCGGGCAGGAACACCGGATAGACGTGGCACTGGACCTTGGCGTCGGACCGGACGGATCGCGCGTGGCGGGCGAGCGCATTCGTGAACTCAACGAGCGTTTCCAGCGAGAAGCGCTCCAGGGCTTTTTCGGGCGGCTGCGGTGGCTGCCGCCGCAGCCACGCCTCGAACGCGGCCACGGAGCGCGCGCACCTGCAGCACCGGTAGTTGCGGTAGCCGAAGAAATCGAAGGCGACGCCCCGCACGCCGGGCACCGCGAGGATGTCGCAAATCTGCCCCTCGAAGAATTCCCGCACCCCCGTCGAGTGCGGGCAGAGCAGCGGGGTCGTCAGGACCTCGATCGGCTGGAACGGCTCGCCTCCATATTGGTAGCGCGACTTGCCTTTGCTCGAATCTCCCGCGATGCGTTCGAGCGCGGCATCTTCCTCCGCGTTCATCGCCTGCAGCGGCGGTTCGATGCCAGGCCTTCGTTTTCGCCATCCGCTCATGTCGCTTAGAGAAAGGGAGGCATAGATGGCGATTCCGTGCCTGTGGCCGACCCCGACGAGTCGTCTCAGATAATCCCCGTCGCTATTCCAAACGATTATCTCGTTGAAACCCACCTCGGCGGCTTGTGGGACGATCACCTCCGGTTCGCCGCCGCCCCATCCCGTCAATTGGACAAACCCGCCCTCCGCCGGAACGGTCGGCGGGGCCAGCATCGTCCAGCCGAGGAAAAGCCATCGCCACAGATCGGATCCCGCGCTCCAAAAGCGGCGCGCCGACGGGGGCGGAATGCGTGGCCGATCACCCGTGGCGACTGGAGGCCAAACACTCGAGCGTCCGACCGCGGCAGTTTTCGGGCCGAGGAACGGCAGGCCCCTCCTGCCGCGGGCACGGGGCCCCGGCCCTATCGCCAGGGGAGCCCGCCGGACCGGGTCCGACGGGCCCCTTGAACAATCCAGATCAGACAATCGGTTCGACTACGCCTTCGCGAGTTCGGCGCTGTGCGCCTGGATCTTGCGGATGGCCGCCAGGATGTGATCCATGCAACTGCGATCGGCCAACAGGATATTCTGGCTGATCGCGACGGTCGTCTCGCAGACCTGCTTGTTGCCCTTCAGTTCCTTGAAGCTCTCGCGGTAGGCCTTGAGGCGCTCGTCGCTCCAGAGGCGCTTGTAGCCGCGCGAGGCGATGGTCTCATCAAACATGCCATCGTTATACTGCTCGCTGTAGCCGCCGCTGCAGGGGATCCCCTCGGCGCTGAGCGCCGCCATGAACTTGCCGCGCGGCAGGCCGTTGAATTGCGCCGCGTCATATCGCATGGGGTAGAGATGCCACACGGCCCGGCTATTCTCCGGCAGGCGCACCGGCGTGATCCCCGCGATCTCCTTGAGATTGGCGCCGAGGTAGTCGGCGTTGGCGCGCCGCACCTCGGTCTCCTTCACCAGCTTGTCGAATTGCGACATCAGGATGGAGGCCTGGAAGTGCTGCATGCGGAAGTTGCCCCCGCGGGTGAAGCAACCGGTGCCCTTGAAGGTGGGGGTGGAGCGGCCGCAATTGTGGAAGGAATAGCAGCGATCCACAAGCTCGTCGCTCATGCCGGTGACGGCGCCGCCCTCGCCGGCGGGAATGTGCTTGGAATTCTGGAAGCTGAAGCAGCCCAGGTCGCCGAGCACGCCGCACTTGCGCCCCTTGTATTCGCCCAGCCACGCCTGGCACGCGTCCTCGATGACTGCCAGGTTACGTTTTTTCGCGATGGCGTTGATCGCGTCCATGTCGCAGGGCATGCCATAGATGTGCACCGGCAGGATGGCGCGCGTGCGCTCGGTGATGCGGCTTTCGATGGAGGCCGGGTCCATGGTGAGCGTGGCCGGGTCGGTGTCGGCGAACACCGGGAGGGCCTTGTGGGTCAAGATCGCATTGTAGGTCGCGCTGAATGTGTAGGGCGAGGTGATCACCTCATCGCCGGCGTCCACGCCCATGACGTACAAGCTGGTGATCAGCGCGGTGGTGCCGCTGGCCGTGGCGAGGCAGCGCTTGGCGCCCAGCAGCTGCGCCCAGCCCTTCTCGAAATTCGGCACCTCTTCGCCGGCCCCGGCCCGACACCATTTCCCGCTGCGCAGCACCTTGAGGACGCCACTCTCCCATGCCTCGCGCCACTCGGGCCACGTCGGCCAACCGCCCGAGTGCGCCGGCTTGCCGCCGAGCAGGGCGGGTTTGTCTGCGTCGGCCGCAAACGCCGAGCGGCGCGCGCCCAGCCAAGACAATGCGGCCGATGCCGCGGTGGCGGCACGGATGAATCCACGTCGTGATAGTTGATTTTTCATGGCTTTGGGTCCTCTGGTCCGGTTGGGGCCTTGGTGGACTGCGGCTCAGGGTGCGTTCCCTTCGCGCGGGCAGGCCCGTTACGATGCGTGTCGCGTTTCACGTGATTGCCACCGTCATGGTGTCGTCTGCGACTCCGGGCGAATTATAGGCCTTTCGGGTTGGCGACAAAACAATAAAGTCACAGAATTTCGAGCGGGTAGTTTCCCGAGGCCCACACGGCCTCGGCGCACTTCACGCCACAGGCGAGGCCACGATATCGGGCCAGAGTTTCTTTCGCTGCCTGCGCGCCATCGGGTGAATTCGGGTCGTAGGGCCGATTTCGCACGAACGCCATCAGGCGGCCCAGCCACTCCATCGACTCCGGAAACTCGGCGGTCACATCCACAAACGCATTTGGCTCAAACCCGATCGTGTGACCGGGGCCATTGTCATAGGCATAGATGCGGCCGACTCCCTTCGCGCCCTCGCGGCCGAGGATCGCGCCCGGTTGGCGCAGCGCCTTCCAGCTCAGCGCCGCCGCGGCCTCGTGATCGGGATGTCGGTCGCGATGCCAAAGCATGAACGCCACATCCGGTTTCACATCGGCGACCACCTCGGCCACCGCGCGGGCGGCCTCGGGGTCCGCGCCGAACTGCATCGACGCGTATCCGAGGAACCGCATCTCGATGCCGCGCTCGCGCGCCAGGCGGACGCTGATCTCCAGCAGTTCCTGCGCCCGACCCGTCACCGGCGCCCAGCACGTGTAATCGCCGATGATGTTGAGGATAACAACGCGATAATGCCTGCGCAGGGCCTGGAGCAGGATGCCGGGAATCCCGAACGGGCAGTCGTCGTAGTGGGCGCCGATGGCCAGCACCGTCCTGTTGGCGGTGGTCATCGATGGCGCCGGAGAAATCGGACGGATTTGATTGGGATCGTTTGGCATGGCGTCGGTCCTCCAGTCGCACCATCAGGTGATGGGATGCCAACCCCCTAGCAGGCCGTCGGATTTTGGAAAGCGCGCCACGAGGAGCGCCAGACCACCATCGCGCAATGGCGCAACCGGCGTGTCTCGCCCGCGCTTTCCGCCAGCCTGCATATCGCGCGCGAACGCGTGAGACATGCGGGCTGGCCCAGCCGCCGGCGCCGGAGGGCGCGGCCGTTTTGGACTGCGGTGGCAGAGCGAAGCGGCGACACCGCTTTTGCCTCCGGCGGAGCCGAGGCCGATTGCTCCGGCCCGCGCGTCGCGCGCAGCTAAAGCGGTGGCGCCGTCCGGCGGTCGCCGGACTCTGCCACCGCGGTCCAAAACCCTCCCGGCCCGGCTCCTGGGTCGCGGCACGATCCGCGCCCGCGAACAACGCCTGAAGTTCCTGGCTGGAAAATGGGCCGTGGGAGCGCGCTTGCGCGCGATTCGAATCGCCTGCAAGCAGGCTCCTACTGCCCGGCATCTGAATTTTCGCGCGAGATCCCGTGCCCCGGCCGATCGCCTGGCGGCGGTCATCCGGGGCACCACCGGGGAAGAAAATGCCTGGTCCTCTTGCGGTGCAAAGCGGTGCGAGGACGCACCGCACTCCACGGCGCTGCGCGCGAAACGGGGCATTGTCATGGGGTGCCGACATCGTCCCAAGATGTCGCTGGATTTCACCCGCAGGTCTTTGGAGTGCGGACCGTCCACGGGCCGCTTTTTGCGAGCAAACGGAATTTTCGAGCTAGCGCGCGCCGGGGATAGCCGTGCTGCGCCTCGATGCTCGAATTTCCCGGTAGGCCTGGGTCATCCGCGCCACGCGCTCCGCCTGCGCCGCCTCCCCGATCAGGTTTGTCTGCTCGGCGAGGTCGGCCTTCAGGTCGTAGAGGGCGGCGGGCTGGTCCTGGATATTGAACACCAGCTTGAATTCGTCCTCGTAGAGCGCGTGGGCGATGCCGTTGCTTGGCAGCGCGGCGAGCTGCGCGGGGTTCTGGCGCCGGGCCGCCTTGCCCTTCGCCTTGCCTTTGGCCTTGGCCGCCGCCTTCCCCTCGGCATTCGCCTTTGCCGCGGCCGTGCGCGCACCCTCCATATCCATGACGACGCTGCCATTGGTGAATCCGCCATCATGCATCGCGTCGCGCCCCGGCGACGAGTCCACCAGCAGGTGGAGCCGCACCGGGCGGCTGTCGTCGCATTGTCCCAACAGCACCGGCGCGAGGCTGACGGCGTCGAGGCACTGGTCCTCCGGTATCCTCACGCCCGCGAGTTCCAGCGCGGTGGCCACGATGTCATGCGTGCCCACGAATTGTTCCCGCACCGCGCCAGCCGGAACCTTGCCCGGCCAGCGGATCAGGAATGCGACGCGGTGCCCGCCCTCGAAGATGAAGGCCTTCTTGCCGCGCAGGCCCCCGACGGCGTCGTGCCCAAAACTGCGCTCGTAGGGCAGACCGCCGTTGTCGCTGGTGAAGCAGATGAGGGTGTCCGCCAGCAATCCGCGTTTTTCCAGCATGGCCATCAGCGCGCCGAGCAGGATGTCGGTCTCCATCACCATGTCGGTGTGGTCGGTCATCTTGGTCTGCCCTTTCAGCGCCCGGTCCGCGAGCGTCTCCGGCGGCACGTAGGGCGCATGGGCCCCGTCAGTGCAGAAGTGCATGAAGAACGGCGCTCCCGCGCCCGACGCCTTGTTTTCCGACAGGTGCCATTCCAGGAACTTCTCCGCATGCCCGAGGAGCCTGCGGCCAACGGCGCTGTGGTCCCAGTCCGGCTCGGAGTAATCCACGCGGACACCGCGCTGCACCGTCTCGCCCTGGACGAGCTTATCGGCCCCGACCTCCGGCAATTCGTTCACCAGGAACATCAACGGCTGCGCCTGATGCCCGCGCGGGATGATGGCGGAGTAGTCGAAGCCCCAGGCCTTCGGCCCTTCGAGCATCGGCTTGGTGAAGTCGGGATTCCCATCGGCCAGCTTGGCGTGCTCGCCGCCGAAACCCTGCTTGCCGAACATCGCGGTGTGATACCCCGCCCCCTTGAGCAGGTTCGCCACCGTCTTCTGCCCCGGCAGGATCTGCGATGGGACATGGAATCCCCACGTGCCGCCGGGCGCGCGGCCCCGCCACGGGTAATTGCCCGTGACCATCGAGTAGCGCGTCGGCGAGCACAGCGCCGCGGGCGTGTGGGCGTTCGTGAAGCGCATCCCCTCCCGCGCCAGTCGGTCCACGTTCGGCGTGGCGAGCTTGCTATTCGGGTTGTAGCAGCTGAAGTCGCCCCAGCCGATGTCATCGGTGAGGACGATCAGGACATTCGGCCTGGGCGCCTTCGCGGAATCGGCGGCGCGCAGGCCGACGATCGGAATCAGCAGCAGGCTGGCGAGGACTGAAGGGACGAGTGATTTCATGGGGCCTTTCATTTGTTGAAATCCAATGTGAGTTTCTGTGCGCCCTTCTGAATGGTGACGACGGCGCTTCCGAAGTCGGATCGGATGAAGGGGCTATCGAAGACCCGTCTCGGCGCGTAGTCCAACGGTTGTCCGTCCAGCAGCGGCGGGCGCGAATAGTCGGCGAATACAGTGAGGGTCGTTTTGTTCCATCGGCTGGTGTAATCGAGCCGACCCTTCTCCCAGCGCAGCGGGTTCGCCAAGGTCGCGCGCTGGAACTCGCCGAAGCCCGGAAAGTCGGATTTGCGCGCGACCTCGATAATGACCGGCGAGAACTCGTCCGAGCACTTGAGCCACAGGCCGGCACCCGGCGGACCTTTATTCTCGTGGTGCTGCTCGGCGGCATCGGCCTCCCATGCCGTGGGACCGCCGACGGCATGGACGGCGGCGAAGGCCTGTGGTGCCTCGGCGAAAACCCATCCATCGCGCTCGGCGCGGCGCAGCGAACCGTCAAACCAGATGCGCTGGCCCCTCGCGTTGCTGGTCTTGAGCCGCTGGACGATCAGGGCGCCGCGCTTCTGCACGGACCAGTTGGCGTTGTAGACACTGCCGCGCGCCGGCTTCAGGGGCTGGGCGAAGATCCGGGCGGTCGGATGGCCTGCGAAGATCACGCCCTCCCAACGGTTCTGGCTGCTGATGGCGGCCCAATCTTCCTTCGGTCGCGCCTCCACCATGCTCGTCCCCATCACGAAGTCCGGTGTGCCGTAGGTGTACCGGAGCAGGCCGCCGCCTTCCGGTCGCAGTTGATAGACGCCCCGCGGCTCGTGGAACGGATGCCTGGGATCGCTCGCGTAGTTGGGCGGCGGCCCGCCCGCCTTTGGCGGCTGCGCGAGACCCGGTCGGCGCGACCACGACTCGTAGGCCCCGCGGCCCGCCACGTCCATCGCGAGATCCACGACGACGGGCGACGGCCGCCAGAACGTCGTGGCGGCGCACATGTGGCTCGGATGCTGGCTGTTCTCCCTCCCGAGGCCAAAGTGAAACCACGCCAGCCCGTCCATGCTCGAGCCGGCGGTCGAATCGGTTCCCGGGTAGCAGCGGTGCCGGCTGCCGCCTCGGACGCCGTTGATCTGCTCGCTGGCCCAGTCCGCCCAGAACAAGTCGAGCAGCATCGCCATGCGCTGCCGCAGCCCGGCGTCTTCGCTGAAGTCGGCCATGTTATACCAGCCGCCGAGCGTGTACTTGTTGTAGCCAGAGTTGCACTCGACAAGAAGCCCCTTCGCCGCGCGCTCGCGGGCGAACCGCTTGAAATAATCGTTGAATGCCGCGGCCATCTCCGCCGGTGTCGTGCCGTCGGCGTATCGGCGACCCTTGTAGTCCGCGTGGCGGGAAAAGATCTGCGCGGCGCCCCAGAAACTCGCCCACGCCTGCGCGTGGTGATTCTCGCTGCCCCACGTCCACCAGTCGCGCTCCGGGAAGGTCATCTCCAGCCGGCAGCGCGGCCCCGCCCACTGCCAGAGCATGTCCAGCAGCGAGGCCTCCGCCTCCTCGCTCATGCGCCCGGGGAAACGTTTGCTGGAGCGGCCGAAGAGGAAATAGATGCGCTCGAGGAGATATGCGTGCCAGTGGAAGGAACCGTCTTTGAGCGACGCGGGAAACTCTTCCTCGAGCTCGGTGAGGATTGCCTTGTCTGCTTCGGCCGCGCGCTGGTTGAGCCAGTAGGCCGCCAGCGCGAAGTCCTCATGGCGCCAGCAACCGTCCGGCGGATACGGCTTGGCCAATTGCGCCCGCATCACGGCCTCGCACCGCGCGCCCTGCACATCGCCCGCCGGCTTGCCGGGAGCGATACGGGCATCGCCCCCCCCTCCTGCGGCCAGCGGGACCCACAGCAGCGTTGCGGCGACAAGGACTGCTGGGCGTTTCATGATCGCGCGAAAGACTATCTCACCTTCGGGCCCTGCCCTTTGGGCGACGCGGCCGGCGCGCCGGGCCCCGATCCGGCCATGAGAAAAATGGAGAGGACCGCGACGATGCCCTTCATACGATCAGAATAACAGGGGCCGACAGGATTAGGACAGTGAAGTTTGATCTGCAAATCCGCCAGTAATCCGCCAGTATCTGGCCATGCTTCATAGGGAGGCCCGCACTCGCGTGGCCAGCGCGGAGAACGATGGGTCCATGGTCGCTCGCGACCGCGCGCTCCCCGCACGTCCGGCCCCCAAGAAAACCCCAGCGGGCAACACCTCCGACAGAAACGCTGCCCGCGCCACCGGGGGAAACCGGTGAGGATACGGACACAGTTCACCGCTTCCGTGATCATCTTCGCGGCGCTGCTGTGCGTGATTTCGGTGCTGGCGTTTGTAGCGCATCGCGAAGTCAAGCGCCTCCGGCAACAGCGGGAGTGCGCCGTGAATCTGGAGCGCAGCGCGAGTCTGCTGTGGTACGCGTCGAACGAGTACCTCCTCTATCAGGAGGATCACCTGCTGCGCGCCTGGGAATCGGCCTTCGCCGCCTTTTCCGACGATCTGTCGGGCCTGCGCGTGAACAAGCCCGAGCAGCGGGTGCTTGTCGAGCGCATCCAGGCCAACCGACAGCGGTTGCAGGAGGTTTTCGGCGATGCCGTCTCGGGCGTCACGCGATCGGCGGGGGCCAAGGCCGATCTGGGATCCATCCAGTTGGCCTGGACCCGGATCGCGGAACAGAATCAGGAGATCGCGGCGGACGCCCTGCGCCTTTCGCAGTTCTTGGCGGCCGAGGCCGGCCAGGTGAGCGAAACGCGGACCCTGCTCACATTCTCCCTCATCGGCGCCTTCAGCCTGTACATCCTGACCAATCTCATCCTGCTCAATCGGCGGACCCTCGCCTCGCTGGCGAGCCTCCGGGCGGGCACCGAAATCATCGGCGCCGGCAACCTCGATTTTTCGATCACCGGGATGCGCGACGACGAGCTGGGGGAGCTGTCTCGCGCATTCAACCGGATGACGGCCAACCTGAAGAGCGTGACCGCCTCAAAGACGTCGCTGGAACACGAGATCGCGGAACGCAGATTGGCTGAGGAGAAGGTGCTCCGGTTGAACGCCGAACTCGAGCAGCGCGTGGCCGCCAGGACCGCGGAACTGCGGCGGCTCGCCTCCCGCGTGGCCGCGATCCAGGACGAGGAGCAACGGCGCATCGCCGAGGGGTTGCACGACGGCGTCGCCCAGCTACTGGTGGCCTGCACACTCAAGCTCGCCGACCTGCCCGCCGCGACCTCTCGGCGAAAAACAAAGATCACCTGCAACAAGATCGAGGGCCTGCTGATCGAGGCGCAGGAGGCCATCCGAGACCTCACCTTCGAGCTGACACCCGCGACACTGGGCCGCGTGGGCCTCGGCGAGGCGATCAAGGAGCTGTGTGAGAACATGACCGACCGCCACGGCGTGCTCTTCGGATTTAAGGGCCGCACCCGAACGCCCCCCCTGCCGGCCGCCACCAAAACCGTGCTCTTCAAGGCGACCCGAGAACTCATGTTCAACGTCGTGAAACACGCCGACGTCAAGGAGGCAACCGCTCAAATCAGCGAGGACGATGTCGGCCTGCGAATCACCGTCGAGGACCATGGCAAAGGTTTCCGTCAACCCTCGGAAACCGGCGGGCGTTGGCCCGCCAGCGGCCTCGGCCTGCTGAGCGTCGCCGAACGCATGACCAGCATCGGCGGGGCCCTGGAGATCCAGTCCACGCCAAACGACATCACCCGGGCCTCGCTCGTCCTCCCAACCCAACCCAGGGCCACCCGACTCTCGCGAGGACCATGAGATGTCGCCGATCCCACCCCGACAGCGGCGTTGTGCAACCGCCGCGAATCGCCCAACTTATAGCAGAGTGATTTGAGCGTCGGAAAACCATGGCCACCAAACCCAAGCGACCCATCCGCTGCCTGCTGGCCGAAGACCACGCGATAGTCCGGGAGGGGCTGCAGGGGTTGCTCTCCAAGGAGCGCGACATCAGTGTCGTGGGGGATGTTGGGGACGGGCGCTCCGCCATCGACTTCGCTCGCAAAGTGGCCACCGACGTCGTGATCATGGACGTCTCCATGCCCGATATCAACGGGATCGAAGCCACCCGAGAGATCTGCTCCCTTCCCGGGGCCCCCAGGGTGCTATGCCTTTCGGTCCATTCGGAACGGGGCGTCGTCGCGGCCATGCTCGAGGCCGGCGCCAGCGGCTACATCCTGAAAACCGGTGCCGCGCGCGAGTTGATCGAAGCCGTCCGCGTGGTCGCGGCTGGCGGCACCTACCTGAGCCCGCCAATCGTCAAGGCGGTTGTGGTCGGCCAATACGCGAATGAGGCCGGCCCGCACCTCACTTCTCGAGAACGCCAGGTCCTCGGGCTCATCGCCGAGGGCCTGCACACCAAGGAAATCGCACACCGGCTCCACATCAGCATCAAGACCGTGTTCACCCACCGCGAAAAGGTCATGCGAAAGCTCGACCTGCGCTCAAACGTCGCCCTCGCAAAATTCGCGCTCCGCCAGGGAATTTCCCAGCTCTAGCAGCCTGTCGGACTTCAGAAAGTCCGCCAGGCTGCTAGAAAGCAAAACCGCCTAGACCTCAGATGGTTAAAGAATTGAGGTGAACGGCTGGTTTCTCAACGACCGGGTTCGTCGGCATCGTCGGCCATCCCAGGTAACTCCTTCACATTCAAGACAGCAGGCGGTTTTGCCAGAGGAATCTGTCGGGCAAAGTCCGACAGATTCCTAGGTACCCAAAGACGGTTTCCCGGCTCAGGACTGCAGCACCGGCGCGCGGGCCCTCACGTATTCGATCACGTCCCCGACCGTCCTGATGCCCGGTAGTTCCTCGTCAGGGATCTCTATCTGAAACTCGTCCTCTAACGTGGCCGCCAGCTCGATCGCATCGATCGAATCCACCAGCAGGTCTTCCACGAACCGGGCATCCGGTGTCACCCTCCGAATGTCCACCCGCATCTGTTTGGCTATCGCCCCCTTCACCTTCGCTTCTAATTCCATGACCTCAGACCCCTTCCTTTTTTCGCCTTAAGCCCTCACACCCACTGGTACCAAAACTCCGCTGTTTCATGAACTTTTGCCCAAAAGTAGGCTGCCACAGGAACCGCCCACCCGAAATCCGTCAGTTTCCGAGATCGCCTCAGAAAAATTCTGATGCCCTCCTAGCAGCCTGTCGGACTTCAGAAAGTCCGCCAGGCTGCTAGAAAGCAAAACCGCCTAGACCTCAGATGGTTAAAGAATTGAGGTGAACGGCTGGTTTCTCAACGACCGGGTTCGTCGGCATCGTCGGCCATCCCAGGTAACTCCTTCACATTCAAGACAGCAGGCGGTTTTGCCAGAGGAATCTGTCGGGCAAAGTCCGACAGATTCCTAGGCGGGCTTTCTCAGGGCAGCACGAAATCGGCGTATTGGACGTTGGCCGTCGGGCCTTTTTCCAAAAGCACCTCGACCTCGTTTGGGCCGGTGCGGACCGCGGCGCGCGGCAGGGCGAAGCAGGCGTATTGGCCCGATTTCCCGACGTCCGCATCGTAGGGGTGGTCCAATGGTTTCGCGACGAAGTCCGTTGGTGACAGGGCGGTCCCGTTAAAAGTCACCCGCCACTGCCTGCCCGGTTTGGCCCCAGAAACCATCAGCCGGAGGGCACCGTCCTTGGTGCGACCCTCGCCGGGTGCGACATCGACCTCGAAGCGCGTCGATTGGCCGGCGGCGAGCTTCCGCGAGCAAGCCCTCGGGATCGGCTCGGCGCCCTGCCATTCCCGCGCCACGAAATACCACTGCGGCTGCGCCGCCAACCACGCGCGATCGGTCAGATGCGGCAGGATCCCGAACGGCGGCTCGTTGAACGGCCCGCGCCCAGCGCCCCCATGTTCTCGGTAGTACACGAAATTAAACAGGCTCATGCCATCGGCCCCTTGCCCGTACGCGAGGTGCGCTGTCGTGGCGTACTGCTGCTCTGTCGTGCGCCGGAACGCGAAGTTGTCGTAACCCGCGCCCAGCGAGGGACCCGTGCCCGTCGTGTGCGTCATCTCGAGATAGATGGCCGCCCCCGGCACGAGGCCACGGACCCGGGCCACATCCGACTGCTGCATCGTGAAGTAATGGCACGACAGGTTAAACATATCGACCCCCGCGGCTGCCAGCCGCGCGGCATCGAGCCCGAGCCCCATCTGGCCGGCGACGCTGGCCGGAAGCCGGACGCAAAGCCACCGGCGCCCGCCCGGTGGCGAGGAGTGATCCAGCACTTCGCGCACGCGGCCGACGAAGGCGGTCATGATCTCGCGGCGCTCCGCCTCGGGGAACCCGGGCCGGAAGTAGCTCGGGTGCCTCATGAAATCCAATTCCATGCCGTCGATGTCGTAGCTCTCGCAGATCTCGCGGATGAAGGCGAACTTGTGGTCCCGCACCTCGGGCACCGCCCAGTCCAAAACGCGCTGGTTCCAATCCTTCGGGTCCGGCCCGATCCGCCAGCGCTGGTAGTTCTCAAGGTAGAATCTGGAAACGGTGTGGGCCGCCGAGGCGTTGGTCAGGCCCGCGTTCTCCAGCCCGTGGCCGTCGTTCATCCGGTATGAGACGAATGCCGCGACGCCCCGCTCTCGGCACCGGGCCGTGAATGTCTTGAGCAGGTCCCCCCCGCCAAGCATGTACGCACCAAACGTGTTCGGCTTGATGCCATACCGTTCCTGATAGAAACGATAGTGCTCTTCGGCCGGATAGACCTTCGACTTCCACCAGGGGATCCACCCGCATCCCGGCTGGAACAGGATCGCATCTGCGCCGACGATCTCATCGATCGACGCCCGCACCTGCTCGTCGGTCAGCCGCCCGCCCTTGGGCCGCCAAGGGCTGACGCATGAGGTGATGCATGTCGTGTCGTGGCCAAAGAGGACCTTGAACGGGGCCTTGGGGGGCGCGGCGGACGCCACGATCGCCATGGTCCAGAGGGAAAGCGGCACCAGCGGGCTCATTCAACCTCCAACAATCGACATCGGGGCACCATCTTCCAAGACGAATCGCCAGCGGCCATCTTGACGCGGCGGAAGGCGCGGCACAGCATCTGTCCCATGAGCCCGTCTCACGCGGTTGCCACCCTCATCGCCCTCTCCTTGACCCTCGCCGCCCCACTCATCGCCGCCGACCGACCCCGCGTCGTGTTCGTCTGCGGCGACCACGAGTACGGCGGCGAAACGACGATGCCCCTCTTCGCGGCCGAGTTGGAGAAGCACTATGGGCTTAGCGCCACAGTCCTCACGGCGCAGCCCGACCAGAATAGCGAGGAGAACATCCCGGGACTCGAGGCGCTCTCGACCGCGGATCTCGCCGTGCTCTTTCTCCGGTGGCGCCGCCTGCCCCAGGAACAGCTGCGCCACATCGAAGCCTACGTGAAGTCCGCCAAGCCCCTGATGGGATTTCGCACGACCTCGCATGCGTTCAAGTATCCCAAGGGCCATCCGCTCGAGGCGTGGAATGGCTTCGCGGCAGACGCCTTCGGGGCGCCGCCCGGCTGGGGCGCCGACGGCCACACGCACTACGGGCACGACTGCAGCACCGACGTCTCGGTCATCCCCGGCGCCGAGTCCCACCCCATCCTCACGGGCGTGACCGGACCCTTCCACGTCCGCTCATGGCTCTATCAGGTGCTCCCCAAATGGCCGCCCGCCGACGCGACCCGCCTGCTCGCGGGCCACGCGATCAACCCGAACAAACCCGCCGAAGACAATCCCGTCGCGTGGGCATGGAAGAACATGCATGGGGCGCGCACGTTCTTCACCACCCTCGGCCACCCCGAGGATTTCAAGGCCGAACCGCTCCAGCGCGTCCTCGTCAACGCCGTCCACTGGTGCCTGGATCGCCCGCCTCCCAACCCCTGGAAGGGCCCCTTCAAAATGGACGCCGCGTACCACGGGATGGTGCGGCCCGACAAACAGAAGCCAAAATAACCTTTCTCTTTGCCTTCTGGTACCACGGGAGTAGAGGTTTCTCCCGATGGGTCGCATCGCCAGATTCACCCTCCGGATTGTGGCCGTGACGGCGGGGGTCGTCGCCATCGACTTCCTCGTCGCCCAGGGGCTCCTCTGGCACAGCTACGATATCTCGCGCCGGACCGTCGCATCTGGATCGATACCCGCCGGCAACGAGCAACTCGCGCTCGCCATCGAATGCCGCAAGGGCGATTCCAAGAAATGGAAACGGTCGTTCGCGCTGGATCTCGATTTGGCCGGCGCCACCCCTCGCGCCTCCATGGAGGTCGCCGGCAAATCGATCTGGCTCAAGGGCGGCGAGCGCACCATGCTTGCGGCGGCACCCAAGGTCCGATTCGAGTGCGGCCCGAGCGACCTGGCAGCCACGAGGGCCGCGATCCGCGAGGCGGCCTCGACCCTCCCCGCACTCGACTGGTGGCACCGCGCCGCGGTGTCGCTACGGCTCTTCCCTCTGCTGACCGGATACGATCGGCACGGGAGCGACCCCCAATGGCACATCACCGCGCTCGCCGGACGCGCGACCCTCGGCCCCGGCGGCACGTTGCGGCAAGCGCGCGGCGAACTGCCGATCGGCGATAGCCGCTGGCGGCTGGCCCTCGACACCGGCGCTGACGCCCCGCACCCCGCCACGAACCCTCCCGACGCACCCTCCGTGTCCGTCGCCGCCAGAGAACTCGATGCCTCGGTCGCCGCCGCCATCGCGATCGTCTCCCTCCAGTGGCGACCCGTCACCCCAGAGCAAGACACCGTCCGCCACGAGGGCAGAGGGACCCTCGTCATCCAAAATGGCCAAAGGCGACTGCTGCTCCGCGGCTCGCCCTACGAGATCGGCTACCAGCACGGTAAACTCCTGGCCACAAACATCCGCCGCCTGACGAACCGCGTCGTCTACGGCGTCGGATTGTACTATTCCATCGAGAAAGGCGAATGGTTCGCGGACGAGGCGCGGAAGCTCGTCGAACGCCAGCGCCCATTCATCGACCCGTCGTTCTTTGAGGAGATGCGCGGGCTGGCCAAGGGCTCGGGTCTGCCAGAGGATCTGATCGCCGCGGCCAACATCTTCCCCGAGTTCTTCCATTGCAGCGGGGTCGCGATCCGGGGCAAGGCCACCGCCGGCGGCCAACTGCTCCACGCGCGCGTGCTGGACTACATGACCCACGCCGGACTCCAAGATGAGGCGGTCGTCCTGGCCGTGGCGAAGGACGGGGCGCTGCGATTCGTGAACGTCAGCTACGCCGGCTTCATCGGCTCCGTCACCGGCATGAACGAGGCAAAGGTCGCCATCGGCGAAATGGGTGGCCGCGGCGAAGGCCTCTGGGACGGCACGCCCATGAGCCTGCTGCTGCGCGGTGCCCTGGAAAACTGCAACTCCACCGAGGCGGTCCTCCAATACATGCGCGGTCACCAGCGGACCTGCGAGTATTACTACGTCGTCAGCGACGGCAAGGATCGCTCGTGCGCCGGCATCAAGGCCACCCCAGACATCTTCGAGATCGTCCCCCCCGGCTCCAGTCACCCGCAGCTCCCCGATCCGGTCGAGGACGCCGTGCTGCTCTCGGCCGACGCCCGCTACAAGGAACTGGTCCGGCGCGTCCGCGCCGCCTATGGCAAGATCGACGAGGAACGCCTCATCCAGATCCTGGACCGCCCCGTCTCAATGGGATCCAACCTGCACAACGTCATCTTCGCCCCGGAACGCCTCACCCTCCGCGTCGCCAACGCCTCGCGCAACGGCCCCGCATGTCGCGAGACCTACCACGCGTACGATTGGGACGATCTCTTCGGCGCACCCGGCGGCCGCCTGTGACAACGGCGATCCTCGGGCGCCCCGCCCTTCCCCCTCTCCTTTCACGCTGGATTCCGCCCCCGGTCCAGAGACACTTCCCCCCGAAAGGTCCACCATGCACATGCAAAAAATCGCGCTCCCATTGATCCTGTCCCTACTTATCCCCTTCGGCGTTTGCGCCGCCGAGTCCGCCGCCCCACCCGCCGACGGCGTCTGGCGAGACACCCCCAGGGCCAAGGACGCCATACGCGTGCTCGTCGTCACCGGCGGACACGAGCACGACACGAGCTTCTACTCCATCTTCGAGGGCTACCCCGACATCGCCGCCACCGTCCGCCCGCACCCCGCCGCCCTGATGCGCGACCTGCGCAAGGGCATCCAGGTGCTCGTGCTCTACGACATGGTCCGCGATATAGAGCCAGAAAAACAAAAAGTCCTCCAGCAGTTCGCCGAGGCCGGCAAGGGCATCGTCGTCATGCACCACGCCCTCGCGGACTACCTCAACTGGCCGTGGTGGGCCCAAAACGTCTCGGGCGCCCACTATGTCTTCGATCCGGGCCCAGATGGAAAAAAGTCGTCCTACAAGCACGACGAGATCCTCGATGTCCGGCCCGTCGGCCAGCACCCCGTCATCGACGGCATCGGCCCCTTCAAGATCCTCGACGAGACCTACAAGGACATGTGGTTCTCGCCCAAGATCCAGGTCCTCCTCCAGACCGACAACCCCACCAGCGACGAACCCGTCGCATGGATCGGCCCCTGCACCACCTCGCGCACCGTCTGCATCCAGCTCGGCCACGACCGCAACGCCCACGGCAATCCCGCCTTTAGAAAACTCGTCCGCAACGCCATCCTCTGGACCGCCGGCAAGTAGGGCGGGGTCAACTCTCGATTCTTGACACACGCGACCATTCGGACAGCGTGCGCCGATGGCGAGACCGATCCGGGTTGAGTTCGAGGGTGCCCTCTATCACGTGACGGCGCGGGGCAACGAGCGAAGGGAGATCTTCCGGGGGGACGCCGATCGCGAAATGTTTCTGCGGACGCTGGCGGAGGCGATCGAGCGGTTCGGCCTGATCCTCCGGGGCTGGTGCCTGATGCCGAACCACTACCACCTGATACTGGAAACACCGCTCGGCAATCTGAGCCGGGCTATGGGCTGGCTCCAGACGGCGTACACGATTCGTTTCAATCACCGCCATCACCGCAGCGGACACCTCTTCCAGGGACGGTTCAAAGCCCACCTCGTCGATACCGAAGCCTATGGCATGGAGTTGCTCCGCTACGTCCACCTGAATCCCGTCAGGCCCCGCGACAAACGCCGGACCATACCCGCCGACCGGCGCATGGACATCGAGCAATACGCCTGGAGTAGCCACCGGGATTATGCGGGCCTGCGGCGGATGCCGCCGGTTCCCGTCAACATCGGCTGGCTCACGTTTTTCGGCCGTGGCCCCGACCGTGCGCGCGCGGCCTACCGGCGCTTCATCCGCGCCGCCTTCACCGCGACGATCGGAAATCCCTGGGACGATTTGCGCGCGGGCCTGGTCCTCGGCGGAGACGACTTGTTCCAAAAGGTCTCCGCCACACTGAAGGGGCATATCGGCCAAGACGAGATCCGCTGGTCCGGCGGAAGGAACGCCGACGCCCGCGCGCGCGCCCTGGCCAGCATCCTCCAGGGCGAGAGAGACGAGAGGGTCCGGATATGGGCCCGCGTTCGCCTCGGCCTCGAGCGACCCGTCGATATCGCCAGGGAAAAAGGTTACCGCGACGGCGGCTCCATCCTCCAGATCCTCAAGCGCACCGAAACCAGGGCACTGTCCGACCGCGACCTCGGCGCCCGCCTCGCGCGCCTCAGACGGCAGGTGTCAAGAGTCGAGAGTTGACCCCGTTCACGGCGAGAGTTGACCCCGTTCACGGGCACCGTGACCACGATCGGTTTTTCCTCGCGCCCGCGCCCGGGACCGGCTATGTTTTGATTCTAATCAAATCGGGGACAGTCATCCGATGATGCGCCATTTTGCTCTGCTGTTTATTCTGCTTGGCGCGCCGGCCTGGGCGCCGGCGCAGGCGAACACCGTTTGGACGAATTTCACCGCCACGGGCAACAGCTGGACCAATGCGTCCAACTGGACGGTGGGGGTGCCAACGGCCACTGCAACGGCACTGGTCAACAGCGGGTCGGCAACGGCGAACTACACGGCGCTGGTGGAATCCACCGACGCCACGGCCGCGCGGCTCCAGATCTCCGCCCCCACCAGCCGGACGGCAACCGTGAACATCGCATCGGGCGCGGTCCTGAGCGTGGTGGGCGACAATGCGGATGTGAACCTGGGAGGCAACAGCATCCAGATCGGCTCGCGCGGCGTGCTGAGCGTTGCCGGCACGCTCACGAACAGCAGAAACACCTATCTCGACGGGGGCGTGCTGCGGGTCATCGGGGGAACGGTCTGGAACACGAATGCGGCCGTCGGGACGTCGCGCGCGGCCAACCGGAGCATCGTCGAGATCGCGGGCGGTGGCGGCCTCTGGTCCGGCAGGCAGTTTGATGCGGGTGGCGTGGCGGGCGACAACTCGTTCATCCGTGTCCTCGACGGTTGGATGCGCGTGCCCGGCATGAACGCCGGAAACCGCGGGACCGGCACCATAATCATCGGCAGCTCGGGCACTCTCACCAATACCGGCGCCCTGACGCTGTCCCCATTCTCGGCGGACGCCGCCGTCACGGTCGGCTACCTGTATTCCACCGGCAACGTGGTCAACGCGGGCAACTTCTACATCGGCCGCCAGAACAGCAACGCGAACTCCTTCGGCGCCGCGGTGATCTCGGGCGGCACCTTCCTCCAGCAGGGCACGAGCGCGACGACCACCGACGTCGGCCGCGAGGGCCGGGGTTCGCTCACGGTCGAGGGTGGCGCGTTTGTCTCCACCAATTCGATGAACGTGGGTCTTCTGGACACGCAGGCCAACCGCATCGGCCGCGGCGACGGCACGGTCCTCGTCACCGGCACTGGCGCCCTCGCCGTCACAAATCTCGCCAAGACCGCGACCATCACGATCGGATCGGGTACCGTCGCTGTCCCCGACACGGACCGCGCCATCGGCCGCATCACCGTCGGCGGCGGCAGCCTCACGACCGATCGGCTCATTGTCCGCAACGGTGCCTTCACCAATTCCGGGGGCACCAGCACCATCGGCTCCCTCATCGCGAGCAACGCCACGGCCTCGGTCGCATTCTCCGCCGGCACACTCAATCTCGGCGGCAGCATCATCTCCAATGGCCAGGCCCTCGTCGTCGGCGACGGCTCGCAGACCGCCACCCTCAATCTCACCGGCAACGGCACACATCTCCTGGCAGACGGCCTGCTGGTGGCCTCCAACAGCATGCTGCTTGGCGTGGGCAACATCGCAGGAAATATCACCAACTTCGGCACCATCGCGCCCGGCATTTCGCCCGGCATCATCAGCGTCTCTGGCGACGCGGTGCTCGCCGCCTCCTCGCTCATGGCCATGGAGCTCGCCGGCACAAACGCGACCGAGTTCGACCAGTTCAACGTCGGCGGCATGCTCGGCTTCGAAGGCACGCTCACCGTCACCCTCACCAACGGCTTCAATCCCCAGGTCGGCGACACCTTCGACCTCTTCGACTTCGGCTCGACCAACGGGTTGACCTTCGACCAGCTCAACCTACCCACGCTGGTCAACGCCCTCTGGGACACCTCCGATCTCTACGTCGGCGGCAGCATCGCCGTCGTCATCCCCGAACCGGCCACCTTCATGCTGCTGGGCATTGGCACCGCGCTGCTGCTGGCATCCCAAAAGAAGCGCTTTCCAAAATAGGGAGGCCGGGGGATCATCACAGGCAATCGAGGAGCCCCTATGAGACGCCCCCTTTCGAGCATCGCCGTAGCCGCGCTTTGCGCCATGCCGTGCTCCCTGCCCGCGCAGAACACGCTCTGGACGAATTTCACGAGCTCCGGCAACAGCTGGTTGAATCCGACGAACTGGAACAACGGCGTCCCGTCCGGAGTCCAGTCATCGACGGCGCTGATCAATCAGTCCACCCCAAACAACTATGTTGTGACGCACGACCAGGGCACCAACAGCGCCTTCTTCCTCCGCCTGGCCAACTCCTCGGCCAACACCGCCAATCTGGTGATCGCGCCGGGCACACTGCTGAGCATCACGGGACCTGGGGGCGCCTTGGGCCTGAGCGACAACAGCCTCCAGCTCGGTTCGGGCAGCATACTGACCATCAGCGGTGCGCTGGATGTCGCCGGCGGCATATCGGGATTCGGCAATTCCGTCATCAACATCCATGGCGGCCTCCTGACCGAGGGCAACACGCGGGGCTTTCGCATCTATGAAAGAAGCACCATCAACATCGAAGGGAGCGGGCGTTTCACCGACGGCAACAATTTCGAGATCGGCGGCGGCGCGGCCACCGACAACGCGCAGCTCCGCATCATCAACGGCTCTGCCGACCTCCGCGGCGTTACGGTGGGGCTGCGCGGCACGGGTACCCTCGCAATCGCCTCCTCGGGCGTCCTCACGAACTTGAATGGCGACATCAGCCTCGCCAACCGACCGCCCTCGGGCAACGTCGTGAGCCACGGCCGCCTGTACTCCACGGGCACCGTCTTCAACACCGGCAACCTGTTCGTCGGCCGCAACTTTTCGAACGCCGCCTCGACGGCCATCGCGGTCATCTCGGGCGGCTCGTTCCTCCAAATGGGCAACAACACCAAGGCCGTCGACATTGGCCGAGAGAACACCGGATCGCTCATCGTGGAGGGCGGCAGCTTTATCTCCACCAACAACATGCGCATCGGCCTCACCGACCGCACCGGCACGATGGCCTCTAGGGGCGACGGGACGGTCCTTGTCACGGGAAGTGGCGCCCTGGCGGTGACCAACCCCTCGGGCAATGCCAGCATCACCGTCGGCTCGCTCGGTGCCGTGGCGGATGCCGACCGCGCGATCGGTCGCCTGACCGTCGCGGGCGGCTCACTGTCTGCCGATATGCTCCGCATCCAGAACGGTGCCTTCACCAACTCGGGGGGCACCAGCACCATCGGCTCCCTCATCGCGAGCAACGTCACGGCCTCGGTCGCCTTCTCCGCCGGCACGCTCAATCTCGGCGGCAGCGCCATCTCCAATGGCCAGGCCCTCGTCGTCGGCGACGGCTCGCAGACCGCCACCCTCAATCTCACCGGCAACGGCACACATCTCCTGGCAGACGGCCTGCTGGTGGCCTCCAACAGCATGCTGCTTGGCGTGGGCAACATCGCAGGAAATATCACCAACTTCGGCACCATCGCGCCCGGCATTTCGCCCGGCATCATCAGCGTCTCTGGCGACGCGGTGCTCGCCGCCTCCTCGCTCATGGCCATGGAGCTCGCCGGCACAAACGCGACCGAGTTCGACCAGTTCAACGTCGGCGGCATGCTCGGCTTCGAAGGCACGCTCACCGTCACCCTCACCAACGGCTTCAATCCCCAGGTCGGCGACACCTTCGACCTCTTCGACTTCGGCTCGACCAACGGGTTGACCTTCGACCAGCTCAACCTACCCACGCTGGTCAACGCCCTCTGGGACACCTCCGATCTCTACGTCGGCGGCAGCATCGCCGTCGTCATCCCCGAACCGGCCACCGTCGCGCTGCTCGGCATCGGCATCGGCCTGCTGCTGGCCGCGAGGCGTCGCCATTAAGAAAGACCCCCGTGAAAACTTCCATCGTGAAACCCCCCAAGACTGGGGCGCTCGCGTTCGCCATCGCCGCCGCCCTTGCGACGACCGCCCTCCGCGCCGAACCAGTGCCGCTATTGAACCCGGGCTTCGAAGATGGCCAGAACGGCTGGAAGTTTAAGGACAAGGGCATCAGCCTCGTGCTCGGCGAAGCGGCCCACTCGGGTAAGTCCGGTCTCCGGATCAATGACGACAGCCCCGATCTCGGCTCCGATGTCGCTTGTGCGCGCTTCGCCACCGAGCCCGGCAAAAAGGTCATAGCCCGCTGTTGGGCCCGGTATATCGAGGGCGACGGCCTCGGGGTCTACCTGCGCTTCTACAAGGGCGATGGCACGTGCCTGAACAGCCTCGAACTGAACAACGAGATCAAAGTCGTCATCCCCAAGGATACCCTCGACTGGAAAAAGTTTGAGGTCCCCGCCCTCGCCCCCGAAGAGGCCATCGAGGGCGAAATCTGGATCCGCTCTTGGAGTCACGCCCTCGTGAAGGCCGAACTCGACGATTTCGAACTCGAGCAGGTCGCCCCGTAGCCAGAGAATGCCGGATGGGGCACCGGCGCCGTTCCCGATGAGACGCAGGAGCGCGCTGGCGAGCGATTCGCGCATGGGATCGCCTGCAAGCAGGCTCCTACGATTTGGTGTCTGAGCTTTCGGGCTAACCTGCGTGTTTCACGCTTCCGCGTGAAACATGCAGGCTCAAAGGAAAACCGCGCTCTGAAAAACGCGATTTTGGAGGGTCTGGTGCCACCGATCCACGAAACACACTCTGGAACCGCGAAAAATCCCAGTCTTTGCCAGACCTTTCCCAATAAATGGCTCTCATGGCGCGGTTTTCCCAGAGCCCGGAATTTCACAGCCCGCAAGGCTGTGAAATATCCGGGCTAACCCCGCCGCCGCCGTGCGGCCCACAGGGACCGGCCGAGGAACGCAACAACGAGAAGATTGACCACCAGCAAAGAGACGCGGGGCCACGTGACGCCCGTCGCCAATTCAACCAGTTCGATGGGCAAATAGATCGCGCAGCTTCCCACCCCGAGCCACTTGGCCCAGCGCTTCTCGCGCCACAGGCCCCACGCTTCCGTGAAGCGCAGCGCCGAGTACCCAAAGGCCGCGCCAGCCAGCGCCCAAAGCCGTGCGTCGGACACCCCACCGGCTGCCCCGGCCGCCTGAAGAAAAATCCGCGGATACGCGCTCGCGGGATTCAGGTGGAACAGGGAGACCAGCCGCTCCGCGGCGTCCTGCACATCCACGTGGATCAGGGCCAATAGCCCGAATCCGGCAAAAACGACCAGCGCCCCCTTTGCAGCCTCGAGCAACGCCACCGCGCGCAGCGCCGCCCGGTCGCCCGCGCCCTCGTCTCCCCGGACGACGATCACCAAGGGTCAGGCCCCCAATTCCCGGCCCGTGATTCGCCGATACGCCTCAACGTAACGGGCCGTCATCGCCCCAACGACCTCCGCCGGCAACGTCGGGGGCGGCGGCCGCTTATCCCAGTCCAGGCCCTCCAGATAATCCCGCAACGGCTGCTTGTCGAAGCTGGGCTGCGATCCCCCCGGCCGATAGCCGTCGGCGGGCCAAAACCGCGATGAGTCCGGCGTCAGCACCTCGTCGATGATGATCAGCGAACCGTCCGCCATGACCCCAAACTCGAATTTCGTGTCGGCGACGATGATGCCCCGGCCCCGCGCATAATCGCGCGCGACCCCATAAAGCCGCAGGCTCAGGTCGCGCGCGCGACGGAAAACATCCTCCCCCACGATCTGGGCGGCATCCTCGCACGTGATGTTGATGTCGTGGCCCGTCGCCTCCTTGGTCGCCGGCGTGAACATCGGCTCCGGCAACTCCCCGCTCTCCAATAGCCCCTTCGGAAGTCTCTCGCCGGCCAGCGTCCCAAGTTCCCGGTATTCCTTCCAGCCCGAGCCCGACAGGTAGCCGCGGACCACGCACTCGATCGGAAGCGGCTTCGCCTTCCGGACCACCATCGTGCGGCCGCGCAGCAGATCCTCTGGCAGGCCTTCCGGCACGTCGCACGTGATCAGGTGATTCGGCAACCAATCGGCGGTCTTATCAAACCAGAACTTCGAAATCTGGGTCAGCACCTCGCCCTTCCTCGGCACGCCCTCGCGCATGACCACGTCGAAGGCCGACACGCGATCCGACGCGACCATCAGGAGCCGGTCGCCCAGATCAAAGATCTCGCGCACCTTGCCAGTGGAAAGCCGGGCCACCCCGGGCAAATCGATCGAGGTCAGCACTTTCATCGTGAGCCGATCATATCACGCACCGCGACGAGCGCCACAAAAGACACCGGCGCATGAGCCGCCGGTATGCATGCTCACGCCCCATGGCCGACACAGCGGGGGCCGATCTTCCGCGAGACCGGGCTGTCCCCGTCAATACTTCACGCCGCAGCCGTACGATTGCGTGTTTGGGGTCGACACGGGCTTGCCCGCCATGATCTCGTCGATCGCCGCCACGACGTAGTTCTTCGCGTCCGCGCTGTACTTCGGCCCTCGATCGTCGTCGATCGCGCCCGCGTAAACGAGCTTGCCATCCTTGTCGATCACGAACATGTGCGGTGTCGTCTTCGCCCCATAGGCCTTGCCCACGGCGCCGCCCTCGTCCATCAGCAGCTTCGTCGCCTTGACGCCCTTTTCCGACGTGTACTTCATCGCCGCATCCATGCTGGCGAACGGCGACTTGCCCTCGCCGAAGGTCACCACCTGAAGCCACGCGACGCCCTTGCCCGTGTACGTCTCCTGCAGCTTCTGCATGTGGCCGCCGTCGTAGAACTTCTTCACGTAGGGACAATTCGGGTTGAACCATTCCAGCACCACGATCTTGCCCTTGTAGTCGGACAACTTCACTTCCGCGTTACAGCAATCCTTCGTGCTGAATCCCGGCGCCTGCTGGCCCACCTCGGCCCCCCGCGCCGTCCAGGCCACTCCCGCCAGCGCAGCAACCAACGCAATAATCCTCTTCATGCGCGCCTCTCCTTCTAAGTCGGATTAACGAAACTATTAAAACTTATCAGGCCCCGCGGAATACCGCAAGTGGGCGCCCGCCGGGGCAGAGGCTCAAACCGGCCTTGATGCCCGGGCGTTGAAACGCATACTCAAGCCCGGATCTGATCTCTCCATGAAGCGGGCACTCCTGCACTCCCGGTGGTCCGTTCTCCCCATCGCCGCGCTCCTCGCCGCATCCCCCGGCGCAGCCGTGCCCCCGAGAGTCGTCGGCACGACCCCGCGCGACGGCGAAAAAGACGTGGACCCCGGACTCGCGGAGCTTCGGGTCCAGTTCGATCAGCCGATGGACCCCGGCGGTTTCTCGGTCGTAGGGGGCGGCCCCAAATTCCCGAATCTGGTGGGTCGGGGACGCTGGCTCGACGACCGCACCCTCGTCTGGAGCTGGCAGCTCCAGGCGGACCACGAGTATTGGCTGAGCATCAACAGCCATCGTTTCACGAATTTTCGAAATCGCGACGCGGAGCCCGCCATGCCGCACCCCATCGCGTTTCGCACCGGCGCACAACGGTCCGGCGCCACCGCAGAAACCCCGAAGCAGAAGGTGTCCGCCGCGGGGCACTTGAGGCGCGCCATCCTCGAGGATTACTCCTACGCGGATCGCCTTGGCATCGATTGGGGCAAGCGCATCGATTCGTTTGCGCCGAGGCTCGATGCCGCCAAGGATCCGCTGGCCTTCGCCGAGCTCGCCACAAGAATGCTGGAGCCGGCCCGAGATGTTCATCTGTGGTTTGATGTCGGGGGCCTACACGTCCCCACCTTCCGCAGGGAGTCCGCCTGGAACATCGCGCTGAAGCAGTTGCCGGGCATCGTGCCCGGTTGGCGGGAGAACAATCCCGCGCTGTCGACGGGCCAGTTCGAGGACGGCATTCGCTATGCTTGCGTGCGCGCCTGGCCCGCGGATGGGGCCGCGCAAATCGAGCCGCTGTTCGGGTTGATGGAGGAGGCCGCAAGGGAGGGCAAACCTTTGATCATCGATGTCCGCGCCAACGGCGGTGGCTCGGAAACGCTCGCCGCCACGGTGGCCGGATGCTTCATCGAGACGCCCGTGGCCTACGCCAAGCACGCGACACGGAGCGGCGGCCGATTCGGCGAACCGGTCGAGCGGACGCTCGCGCCCAACGCCGCGCGCCCCGCATTCCAGGGCCGCGTGGCCGTGCTCATCGGACGCGGCACGGTGAGCAGCTCTGAGTCTTTTGCCATGATGATGAAACGGGCCCCCCGCTGCCTCCTCGTCGGCGAGCCCACGGCGGGCTGTTCCGGCAACCCAAAACCCATCGACCTCGGCAACGGCGTGACGGCCTTCGTGCCGAGCTGGAAGGACCTGAGGCTGGACGGCACCTGCCTTGAGGGCGAGGGCTTTGCGCCCGATATCCGGGTCCCGACCAAACCCTCGGACTTCGCCCGCTCCGATCCCGTGATCGACGCGGCCTTGAAAGCGCTCCGCGGACATTGAGGTCGGGAGGGACGTCGGCCCCGGCGTCCGCGTCTCACCGAATGCTCGGTTCCTGGACCGACCCGGCCCGCGAGGCGAGCGTGTCTCAAAAGTCGGGCCTGAATTCGCAGCAGGCCGCCTGGCGTAGGATAGAGTGCAGGCAAGCCTCGTGGCGGGATCCTTCCTTTGGAGCGCGGTGGCGACGCCACCGCTTTGGCACGTCGCGCAGCGACGGACCGGCTCCGCCGGTCGCGGAAAGCGGCGGCACTGCCGCCGCACTCCAAAAACTGGCGCACCCATCGAAGGGCCATGAGCCAAGGGACAATAACGTCTTGAGACAGACTCAGGCCGCGGGCCCTCCCAACTTGAGATTCGCGCCGTCCCTCCGAGTTGATCCGCTCAATTCCCCTCGATGGCCCGGCGCACGATCCCCGGGGTGATGATCTCCGGAAGCACCACGGGCGCGCCGCCCTTGCCCGCCGGATAATAGACGTACAGCGGCACACCGGAGCGACCGAACGACTCCAGTGCCCGCGTTATCTCCGGATCGCGCGCGGTCCAGTCGGCCTTGAGCGCGATCACGCCTCGCTCGCGGAACAGGTCCACCGTGGACGCGGGCGCCAGCGCCACGCGCTCGTTGACTTTGCAGGACAAGCACCATTCCGCGGTGAAATCGACGAAGACGGGCTTGCCTGTCGCCAGCGCACCTTGAAGCGCCGCGGCAGAATACGGCTTCCACGGGATACCGCCCACCGCCGCCGCTGCCGCACGCACCGCGCCCACGGCCCCGGTGGCGGGCACTACGAGCCACAGCCATCCCCCGACCGCCAGCGCGGCCGCGCACGACCACGCCGCGACCCGGCTCGCCCTGCCGCGCGCCGGTCCGGCAAATTGTCCGACCGCCCAACAACCCAGCCCTAACAGCAACAGGTAGGCGACCAGCATCACCACCGCCTCCGGCGAGCGGGTGGCCCCGAAAACCCACAGCAGCCAGACTGCCGTGCCCATCATCAGGAAACCGGTGGCCTGCTTGAAGGTCTCCATCCACGCCCCCGGCTTCGGCAAAATTCTCAACAGCGCCGGGTTTGCCGCCAAAATCAGGTATGGCGCGGCCATCCCCGACCCGAGCGCCAGGAATACCGCGAGCGTCACGGCCGCCGATTGCGCCAGCGCGAATCCGAGCGCCGCGCCCATGAAAGGCGCCGTGCAGGGTGTCGCCAGCGTCGTCGCCAACACGCCGCTGAAAAATGAGCCCGCCATCCCCTCGCGCGCGGCGAGTCCCGCCCCGGCGCCCATCAGCGAACCGCCGATCAAGAATACGCCAAACAGCGAGAGGCTCAGAACGAATACCAGCGCGCACATCGCCGCGACAAACAGTGGCGACTGGAATTGGAAACCCCAGCCGATCGCCTGACCCGCCGCCCGCAGCGCGAGCAACAGCCCGGCCAATGCCAAGAACGAAGCCACGACTCCCGCCGCGAAGACCAGCGAATGCGCCATCACGGTCGCCGGCCTGTCTCCTCCCTGCCGCATGAAACTGAACACCTTTAGCGATATCACGGGCAGCACGCACGGCATCACGTTCAACACCAGGCCGCCGATGAAAGCGAAGCAAAGCGCCACGCCCAGCGGGATGTCCTCGCCCTTCGGTGCCGCCGTCGCCCCGGCAATCTGCGGCGGTGCCGATTGCATCAGGGGCACATCGACTTCCAGCGCCCTCTTGCCCGCCGCACCGCCCTCGAGCACGAGCGCGCCCGCCAACCTTTGCGGCAAACCCTCCGCCGCGGCCGACAGCGCCATCGTCAGCTCGCGAACACCGCCGACCACCACCGGCACCTGCGGCACCGCATGATCCACGAGCGGCGACGCCTCGGGAAAAAAGTATGCCCGATCCGGCGCGACGGAGCCCGCCGGCGCCGCAATTCGAAGAACAATCGTCTTGGTATCCGGCGCCGCGTATGCGCCAACATCCCACCCCGACCCGCGCACAGGCGCCGGCATGGCCGCGCGCGCTCCCGCGAATTCCGCGGCACGCGATGGATCCGCGGCGCCATCGCCGCGCGGCAGACGCACCTCCAGGCGCGCCTCGCCGGGAATGCACTCCTCCTTGCACATGAGCCATCCGACTTTCGCCCCTAAAATGGCCTCGGCCCCCGTCCACCCCTTTGGCGCCGTGATGTCCGCCAGCAGCCGAACTTCGCCATGGTACCCGTACGACACGATCCCCCCGATGTCGATGCGTTCTGGCGTGGGCCAGCGCAACGGGCCGACCACGAACCCTTCGGGCAAATGCCACTCGACCGACGTCGGCATCCCAGAATCACCGGAATTCTTCCAGTAGGTGTGCCAGCCCTTGTCCATGCGCAAACGCACCGCCACCGCGAACGATTTGCCCGGCGCCACCGACGCCACTTCAGGCACAAGCGCCGCCAAGACATGCTGGTCACGTGCCTCTGGTCCCTCCGCCGCCAGCGCAACCGACGCCACCACAAATGTCAGGCCCACTCCAAACCAACGCATGAGAGCTATTCTAGCAGCCGACCGGATATAGGAAAGCCCTGGCGGGCCAATTTCCTCCGCGAATCACACCGTGAGGGCCCTGCGGCCCGATCCGCGCGATGAACGACGGCCGCGGCCTGAAACTCTCGCCTACTCGCAGCGGCCCTTGATCACCCGGACCATCGTTACAACAAGATCGCCGGGCCCCTCGTTCACGATGCGAAAATCCATCCGGGTGTCGCCCATCAACTCCCCCGCCGGGATGGGCTCGATGGCGATATCTCGGAAATGCGCCTTGCCCGACTGCCCCTCCGGATTGTGGCCGCGCCCTTGGCCAAACAGCTGCAACCGGATGGTCTCCTCCTGCTCCGCGCGAAAAGTTGCGGAGAGATCTTCCCACGACCCGGACTTCACCGATTCCACATACGCGATCGTGGACCAATCCATCCCGCCGACCCGCACGCCCGGCTTGAGCCGCTCGCCATCGCATCGGATGGACGCGCGCAGCCTATACGCGATGCCCTTCTCCAAACGCACGAGCTGATCCATGTGCACCGTATCTGTATTTCCGGCCTTGAACTGATACTCGACCATCTTGCGACCCGGCCGCTCGGGGTCCGCCACCACCCGGTACTCCGCCGGCCCCGACCATCCCTCGGCTCCCTTTGCGAAATCCCCGTTTGCCACCGCGCTGCCTTTCGCCTTCGGCTCGCCTCTCGTGGCCGCAAGGAACGCCGCATCGTCCGGAAACCGCCCAGCCGCGACGAGCACCGGCACGTGGAATGTCACGGTCTTGCGCTTCCCGTCACCACTGTTGCGCACGGTCTCGCTCTTGAGGGCCTTGTCCGCCGCGCCGGTGTAAGCGATGTGCCACGAGGAGGGCGCGCCATCGGCATAGGTCACCTTGATCGTCGCCGGGCCGGGTTTCGCCCAGAACACTTTGTCTAACGAGAACAACAGGCCGGACTGGCCATGGGCGATGTCCGTCCGCCGCGCGTCGAAATCGTGGGCCATCTCGCCCTTCAAGAATCTCTCCGATGGCAGGGGGTGACGGTCCACCCGCTCGGCGGGAACGGTCTCGCTTCCGGGAAGATCCCGCTGGATCAACCAGCGCTCGATGTTCCTCACGGCCCTCTTGCCCCGGTAGAACTCGCGCAGGTAGGCCCATGCGTCGGGCGAATTCTCCCTCCGGTAGCCCTGGGTAATCCGCGCATACTCGTTCAGCTCGGGATTGAGCTTCAGCGTTTCGGGCGACACGAGCTGGAAGTTCTGCCTCATCTGCAGCCCCCGCAGCACGCAGATCCGATGGCGATACGGATAGCCCTCCACCGGCCCAAAACGCCACTCCCAGTATTTTCCGTACTCCTCGTTTTCGTCGCCGCGAAATCGCCCCCCCTTGATTGTGGGATGCCCGTCATCGACGAGCATGTATCCCCGCGGGTCGAGGCTGGACGCCCACGCCGGCTCCGCCACCAGCCCGTGCATGAAGTCGATGCCGCCGCCGCGTATGCCCGCGCCCTTCTTGAATGCATATTCGTGCAGGTCAGCCGTCGCCGCCCGAAACTCATCCGTCGGCCCCAGCGGCCCGCCCCACATCACCGCCAGCTTGTGCTCGGACCCTTTGAAAACCTCGCACATCGCGTCGATCCGCCGCCGAAGCCAATCGGCAAACTGCGCGGCCGTTACCCCCGTTGTCTTCTGCCACAGTTCCAAGTCCACGGGGCGGATGAACATCTCCTCGCCGCGCGATGCGCTGACCCCGTGGATGTATCCATAGACCACATCATCGCCCCTGGCGATTCCGGTCTTCGCAAACTCCCGCATGAACTCGTGGAACGCACGATCCACCTCCGGTTGCCACGGCGGCACAATCTGTATCCGCCAGGGTTGCCCGTCCTGCAATGGCGGCACATCAAGCACGGTGGGCTTGAACTTTTCGACCACCCAGTCCGGGACCGCGGTCCGTTCCACCCCTTTCAGGTGGATGCCCGTCCGCATCCCGGCCGCACGATTCTTCGCGATCTGCGCGCGCGCCCAATTCCAATCGTACTGGCCCGGCGCCGGATTCAGCTGCTTCCACGTCATCATCACGCCCCGCACCGTGATCGCCGGATCGAACCGCTTCTCCCCCCAAGTTATATAACCCGAATATGGCACGGACCCGACGTTCGCTGGGAGAGCCCAATCCCATCCCTCGCGAATCACCGGCGCCCCTTGTCCCGATGCCAGCAGATCGAGGCATAGCCACGCGATAAACGGGACGGCGGTCCGAAGATGCATGTGCCATTGAGCACGGCCCTGGCCCGCCCTGTCAAATGCGGAGGCATCATCGCAGAAGGCACTGGATGCTCGGAGGACCAGTGGGACAGCAGACCGGCGGTCGTGGCGCAGCCAATCCTGCCTGCGGCGGCGGTCCTGCGCCGGTGGCGACGGCAAACAGGATTGTCTGCCCCACGGAGCTTTGGAAACCGCAGGGGGGATGGTTAATCTCGGCGTGACGCACCCCCGATGTCCCTCCCGCCAACATCCGCATTGCCAGAGGCCGACATCCCCTCAAATTAAATTTGATGGACATCATCCCTCGTGCTCCCTCCCCCCGCGCCTGCACCCGTCGCGAATTTCTGGCGACCGCCGGCGCCGCATCGGCCGCGCTTGCTTTCCCGCACGCATCGCGCGCGGAACCCGAGGCGCTGCTCGCCGGGGCGGCGGACCGGATCGAAAAGCATCGGAAAGGTTCGGCATCGCTTCGCCTGACGGGACCCGACGGCAATCCAATCCCCGCCGGAACCACCATCAAGATCGAGCAGGCGCGGCATCGATTCCTCTTCGGGTGCAATATCTTCAAGTTGGATCGCTGCCGGACGCCGGAGGATAACGCCCGATATGTCGAGCGCTTCGCCTCCTTGCTCAATTTCGCCACGCTCCCCTTCTATTGGTGGGCGTACGAGGTCCGCCGCGGAGAGCCAGCCGATGCGGCCACGACCCGATGCGCCGACTGGTGCCACTCGCACGGCATCACGACCAAGGGCCATCCGCTCGCCTGGAACTGGGTCGATCCGCCCTGGCTCCAGGATGTGCCCCAGGGGGATGTCATGCGCCTCCAGATGGAACGGATCGGACAGTGCGTTTCCAAGTTCAAGGGCTCCATCGACATCTGGGACGTCGTCAATGAGGCCACGCACTATGATCGCGCCGAGCCCAAGCAGAAGGCCCCCCGACTCACCGAGGCCATCCGCCAATCCGGCGTTGGCGAATACCTGCGGGGCGCCTTCCGCGAGGCGCGCGCCGCCAACCCCGCCGCCACGCTCCTCATCAACGACTATCGGGTCGATCCAGAATACCAGACACGTGTCCTGGCCGAACTGAACGATGAACGGCTGCGGCCGCTGTACGACGTGATCGGCATCCAGTCGCACATGCATGGCGGCCCGTGGCCCACGGCGAAAACTTGGGAGGTCTGCGAGCAATTCGCAAAATACGGGAGGCCCATCCATTTCACCGAGACCACGCTCGTTTCCGGCCCAAAGACGCCCGCCGGCTGGCGAACCACCGCCGAGGGCGAAGAAAAACAGGCCGCGCGCGTGCGCGAATTCTATACCCTCCTGTTCTCCCATCCCGCCGTGAACGCGATCACTTGGTGGGATCTTACCGACCAGGGCGCCTGGCAGGCCGCGCCCGCCGGTCTCATCCGCGACGACATGTCGCCCAAGCCCGCATACGATGCCCTCCTCGAACTGATCAAGGGCAAGTGGTGGACCCGTGCGGAGACAAAGGCCCAAGCGAACGGGCTGGCCAATCTTGACGGGTTCTTCGGGGACTACGCGATCACCGCCGATGTCGGCGGCCGCCGCCTGACCGGTGGCTTCACCCATGCGAGGGCCGGCAGGACGCACGATGTGCGGCTCGCGTAGCCTGACGGCCCCCTTTTTGACCGACACACCTTCGACGATTTCATTTTCGCCCACCGAGACGCCGGGACCGGTATCGCTGCCGGGACAAACGACTACCTCGCCCCGAAGCAGGCGATGGTGCCATCCTCGAGCGCGAGGAGCAAATGGCCGCGCGCCGCGGCCATCCCGTTGAAAACGGGCGGCGATGCCAGCGCGTGCTCGGCGGTCCGCTTGCCCGTAGTGGCATCGATCGAATACAGCAGGCCGCCTTTGCGGCCCTCGAACCCGCCGAGGGGATCCTTGGGATCGACGACATCTGGCGGCCCGGCCACGAAGAGCCTGTCCCCGGCCAGCACCAGGGCCCGAACGCGGACCGGAATTCTCTCCATCCACCGCCCTTTCTTCCCGCGCGTGTCGGTGCCAAAGAGCAGGTATCCCTTGACCCCCGGCGTGAAATACACGGTCGGGTCCAGCCCCTTGAGGCTGTCAAACATCCTGACGTAGTACACCTGCTGATTATCGTGCGCGATGAGTCGGCCATAGTTGGCGTTTCCGCCGAATGACCACGGCGTGCGTTTGAAATACGTGTCGTCCAACATCCCCGATTTGGCCTGCATCGTTGGCTTGCCCCTCACTTCCTTGAGCTCCGCATCGAACGCCTGAGACCGCATGTATATCTGGGAGCCCTCGCACATCATCACGTCGGTGAGGTGCCCCATCGGCAACCGATCGTTCACCTCGTAGTCACCGGCGCTATATTCCGGCCCCTCCATCGCCGCGCGATGCCGAATCTCACCCGTGGCCGCATCGACCGCATAGAGGCGGATGCCGCCATCGAGATGGGAGGAGCGACCGGCCGCGAAGTAGGCGAGGCCATCCCGCACCATCACGCTGCCGTGCACGGGCCACGCCGATTCCAACTGCCCAAACGCCCCGATGAGTCTCGTGGCTGGCGCGGCGCGAAACTGCCACACGCCGGCACCATCGGAGGCGCGGATGCAGTGGACGCAACCATCGGCGGACCCGAACAGCAGCGTGCCCCGATGGTACGTCGGCGGCGAATCGATCCTACCTCCGGCGCCATACTCCCAGAGCTCGCGTCCATCCTTTCGATCGAGGCAGACGACGTGATGTTCGTCCACCAGCGCCACATAGACGCGATCTCCCACCATCGTCGGCGGTGCGAGCCGCGAGCCGAGCCTCGCTGACCAGAGGGGCGCCCATCCGTCTGGAACCGAGGTCTGGACCGAACCGGTGCGCATCTCGTCGCGCCGGAACGCCGGCCAATCCTCAGCCCCCGCCTCCACTCCCGCGGCATCGCCAAACGCCGGACCGCGCGCGAGCCTCGCCGCATCCTCGATCGGGACGCCATCAAAGCCCGCCGGCGCCAGGGCATTAAAGCCGCTGAGTTTCTCTTCTATGTAGCAGGCGCAGGGGTGCGGTGGCGCATATTGCAGCCCGTTGGCCGGCACCATTCCCATGTGGCACGTGCCCCTCACCCAGTTGTCCGCGACGTGTGGCCCGCCACCCAGATCCACGAATTCAGAACCCCGACGGCTCGTGATGATGAACCGTTCCGTCGCCTTGTTCCGATAACACCGGTGGTGGTGGTTCGCGGCAAAGAGGCGCCCGAGCGCAACATCCTTCTTCAGTTCGCCGGTCCGCAGATCGTAGCCCTTGGCCGACGTCGGGAAAATCGTGCTCTCCTGCTTCCTCCTCCCCGCGACCGTCCCCGCCGCATCCTCCGGGTCCCGATCCTGATCCTGGTCTTTCGCCTGCGCCTTATTCACCGGCGCATCCAAAGGCTGCTTCTCCAACTCGGCGCCCCACGTCCACGCGAGGCCACTGGCCACGAATACGTCCTTCCACTCATACCAGAGATGGCCGATGTATTTCTTTGGCTGCTCCCATAGAACGCGCCCGGTGTCCGCATCGAGGGCCGCCAGTTTATGCGGGCTCGCGTGGAGCACGACCCCGTCCCGGACGATCATCGTGCCGATCCAGAGGTTCTCTCCCGCGTTCATTCCCGCGGCGGTCTTGTCCTCCTCGGCCACGGGAAACTTTGTCCGCCACTTCTCCGCGCCGGTCCTGCAATCGATGCCAACGATCTCGGTGCCATCGATAATGGCAACCACCCTGCCATCGGTGGCCGAGTTGAGGGAGGGATCGAGTTTTTGGGCCGGGACACCGCCGATTTTCCCGCCGAACTTGATGTAGTCCACCACGCTTCCCCGATACGCCCCGGCCGACTTCCACAGGGCGTGACCCGAAGCCGCTTCCACGGCCACCACACGCAGAGAATCGCCCTCGAGGACAGAGAGGTACAGGGTCCCATCGAGCAGGAGTATCTCGGAAGCGCCCTCCGTCCCGGCGCACGTCTTCAGTATCTCCCCCGATCGGGCATCGATCTCCGAAACAGGAGCGCGATAGCCCAGCGTGACGTAGACTCGGTCCCCGGAAGCGACGAGCCGCTTCTGAATATTGAGCGGAATGTCACCCGGCCGCGGGCACCACCAGGTGTCCTTCCACTCGCGCCAACCCCATCGCTGGATCGGCAGCTTCCACAGCAGCGCCCCGTTGAAAGCGTCCCTCGCAACGAGTGACCACTTGTCCGGAAGCGGGTGATTCCCGACCAGGCTGATCGGCGCCTCATCGACGATGGCAAAGATCCGGCCGCCCGAGGTTACGAGGGCGCTGACGCTCGAGTCGGTCTCGTGGCAACGGAGCCAGACCGGTTCGGCGATCCACTGGTAGCGCTTGGGCGGACCCACGACCGTGTCGCGGGCCACGGGATTGCCGTCGGCCCCGTGCAGATAATGTCCCCACTCATCTATCTCCTTCGGCCACGGTTTGCGGAAGGCCGCCGCGACCACTTCTTCTGCCCCCGCAGACCGGAAGGACGCGGCATCCCCGATCTTGGTTTCGTTGTCCGCCACATCGATGAACACCGTCCCGCGCGGCACGAGGACGCGGAGCGTCTCCGCCGCCGGAATCCCCAATCGATCCACGGCAATGTTGATCAGGTTGTCCGCATAGGGCAGATGCGCGCCGTCAAACCTGTCTGCCGAAATCGTCCCCGCCATGCCCAGGCCGCGGATTTCGCGGCGCAGTTGATCGCGCGTCCCCGCATCTTTCGTCAGACAGTGGACGATGAATCTGCCCCGTCGCACCAGTTCCATGGGAAGCGAGGTGTCCGTCGCCCCAACGATAGAGCAGAAGCCGCCCGACGCACCGCTGACCCGTATGATCTTGTCGACCTCGGACGCCGCGGGGGGCGGTGCCGCGTGCGCGCCGGACGCCCCACTCGCCGTTCCCGCGACCCCGATAGATGCAAGGAGAACAAGGAGCGCCCGCCACTTCACACAGTTCGCATTCATCCCGTCAAAACCCAGCCTCTCTCGCGATGGCCTCGGCAGCCAGCGCCTCCTGAAACACCTTCACTTCGTCGATGGCGCCATCGAAATGGTCGCAAATCTCGACAGCGCTGTTGCTGACATCGAAACCGATCTCCATCCCCTGCCCACAATTGCCAGGCAGGGGACCGGCGGTTTTCCTGGCGCCTGCCAACCTGCCGTTCACGTACAACTCAAGATGATCCTCGGCGATGACCCCCGCCAGATGTACCCAATCCCCAACGACCGGCACCGGGCCCGCCACGATGACTGCCGCATCGTCGTCGGCCGTGCGCCGCATCCCAAATTTCGGAACCCCGTCCTTGATGTACAGCGAATAGCCGCAGAATGCCCCGCCACGTGCGACCACGACCCCATCGGGTCCCCGCGCCTTGATCCACGCCATCACGGTTATCGGCTGATTCGCCGTCGGAAGCGCGGCGGGCTTGCCGAGTTCGATGCAGCCCTTGCCACCGAATTCCAACGCCCGCCCCACCCTGCCCTCCGATGGCTGGCAGCCGGTGATCTTCCCGTCGCTGCCTTTTCCAGTCACATCCTTCCCCGGTTCCGCCCCATCAAATGACCAGTGCGAAGCGGGCAATGGTTTTGGCGCCACCCGATCGGCGACCGTCTCCGCAGCATGGCGGAGCGCGGGATCCTTCTCTCGCGCCGCAAAGGCCCTCAGTTCGCCCGCGACCTTGCGTTCGCCGATCGCGCCCAGCCCGTCGATCGCCGCCTTGCGAACGACGATATCGGAATCACCAAGAGACGCGACCAGCGCACCCACCGCCGGCGGTCCCATGTGCCCCAGCACGCGGACAACTCGCTCCCTCGTGCTCGCGTCGGCCCCCTTCAGGGCTGCTGTCAGCCGGGTCACGGCCTCGGCAACATCTCCGTGTTTCAACAACCAGCCGACGATGGCGCCATCGGTTGCCGCATCCCTCAGCGCGGCGATCACACCAACCGTGGCCGAAGAACCCCCAATCTCCCGCAATGACCAGGCCGCCTGATTGCGCACGTTCCATTCCGCGTCCCGTAGCGCGCGCAACAATTCATCCGAAGCCCTCGCATCCTTTATCTCTCCCAGAGCATATGCGGCATAGAAGCGAACGTTCGCATCGGAATCCGACAGCGCCCCAATCAATCGCTCGGTCGCCAACCCGTCCTTGATGAAACCCAATGCCTTGGCCGCCTCCCGGCGGACGCCGGCATCGCGGTCGGCAAGGACGTTCACCAAAGCTGGCACGGCAGCCCTATCCGCCGCCTCTCCCAGCGCCACGGCCGCCGACCGGCGCACCACCGGGTCCCCCGACGAGAGATCATGTATCCGCCCCTCTATCGCAACGGTGCTCCCGGATGAAAAAGATCCAGCGCTGAAGACCAGCACCAAAACACCACAGGACCATTGGACTGGGGCGATCATTTCACCTTTTCTAATCGTGCAGATTAGCCGACGTGCCACGGCCAACGCAAGGCATGCCGCATCGACTTGCCGCCTAGCCCGGATATTTCACAGCCTTGCGGGCTGTGAAATTCCGGGCTCTGG
>ENA-UOWO01000599-UOWO01000599.1-activated-sludge-metagenome-genome-assembly--contig:-NODE-599-length-50987-cov-12.351370_pt1 | contig 50987 bp, 42 predicted proteins | sample MGYA00238148_ERZ761564 | MGnify/ENA primary metagenome ERZ761564 (study PRJEB28885, sample SAMN05720194) | activated sludge metagenome | isolation source: Anaerobic digester | place: USA... | reverse complement strand
AGATTATCAGTTTATTGAAGACGGAGAAAGAAATATAACACAGATTGCACAAATTGCACAGATTAAAAAAGCCGGACAGACGTTCGGTTTTTTTTTGTGTTAAATTCGAAATGGCGCGTATCGGTTTTCCCTAACTTTATGCGATGTAAAAAATCTGTCGAATTTGTGAAATCTGTGTTTCTCCAACAATGAAAAATTTTGTTTTAATCGGGATTATCATCGCGCTGATTATCGGTTGTTCGGCACAACAAAATAATAAGGTGGTTGCCGATAAGACGGTTTCTAAAAAAGACACCATCCGCATCGCCAATGATTCGCTCGAATACGAAGTCATCATCATAGAACCGGGCTTTCAATCCTGGCTCGCAACGGCCAAACCCAGAAGTTATTATTCGCTGACTTTCCTTGAAAACAAAAATTACTTTTTCGTAACCGAATACAACCGCCGCGTGTTGGATGTGCACCGTTACAATCCCAATCTTTACGAGATGCGCATTGATTACGACCCCAACATCCATTATGGGCTCGAGGTCAATTACCTGTTGTACAATTATTTCATTTATTTCCAGAATCGGTACAAACAGAAATTGTAATTTGAAAAACAGAGTCTTATATTTGTCTGCAACAGAGATACCATGCGCAAATTAAAACAGCGTTGGGGTGTTGAATCCAACCTCCAATTCGCCATCATCTTTATCGTCTTTGCGATTACCGGATCGGCTTCGGCCTGGCTGTCTAAGTATTTTTGCGAATGGATTGGGCTTACCAAAGACGACCTTGGTTTTTGGTTTACGCCAGTAAGATTGATTTTAATTTTCCCGATTTACCAAGTTTTACTGGTGGGCATCGGCGCAATGTTCGGTCAGTTTAAATTCTTTTGGGCATTCGAGAAACGCATGCTGCGCGCCATGAAGCTCGGGTTTTTACTTCCAAAGGAAAAAGAATCCTAATCGTGTTTTTTTATAAGGTAAGTGTACACCCACATCAGGGTAAATGACGGAACAAAATCGGTAAAGGGGATGATTTCCTCTAGAAATGTGAATATACCGGCCACTTTCCCAACTTTCCCTTTATACATCCAGGTCATCAGGAATCCGGCGATGGGTGCCCAAACCACATCGGTAAATTCGCCCACGAGCGGAATCCCGAATGAAATGGTTCCGATAGCATCGAATAAAATTCCCAATACGAGGTCGCGATTTTTGTGCGAAGTTCTATGCTGAAGTTGTGGCTGCATGACTTTCAAGATTTGGTTCTCGCCCGCTTAGCAAATTTGATGCCGTTACGATTTAAGCTTTTCGGGAAACTTTTGCTTCAGTTTTTCAATTTTCGGAGGAATCACAAAACTGCAATAGCCTTGCGTTGGGTTGCGCTCAAAGTAATTCTGGTGGTAATCCTCGGCCTCGTAAAAAGTAGTCGCCGGCGACATTTTGGTCACGATTTTCTTGCCAAAGGTATTTTCCTGGGTCAATAACGCGATGTAATCCTGCGCCTGGGTTTTCTGTTCCTCATGGAGATAGAAAATCTCGCTGCGGTATTGCGTGCCCACATCATTGCCCTGACGGTTGATGGTCGTTGGGTCGTGCGTGGCAAAAAACACTTCGAGCAATTCACCGAAAGAGATTTGTTGGGGGTCAAAGATAATCAGGATGGCTTCGGCGTGGCCGGTTTCACCAGTGCAGATTTCCTTATACGTTGGATTGATGGTCTTGCCGCCGATGTAACCAGAAACGACTTTCTTCACGCCTTTGAGCGCTAGGAAAACGGCTTCGGTACACCAAAAACAGCCACCTGCGAAAACCGCAGCGTCTTCTCCGGCTTGCAAATCGATATTGGGATTGTTCGTAGTCATGAATGCTTTTTTACTAGGCGCAAGTTAAGGCTTCTGACCGATTGATTTTTTACAATCCGATAGCTATTGCTTATGGCATTCACAGAAAACTTTAGTTGTTAATCTTGCCGCCTATATCGCCAAAACTTTGTTTCTTTGTGCAAACCGTTTCCAGATGATCCAGGCCAAAGGCATCCAAAAATTTTACGACCAATTGCAAGTGTTGAAAGGCGTTGACCTTCATATTGCCAAAGGCGAGATTGTCTCTATTGTTGGGGCTTCGGGCGCCGGAAAAACTACGCTGCTGCAAATCCTGGGCACGCTGGACAAGCCGTCGGCAGACCAAAACACCCAGTTGTTGATCAATGGCGAAAACGTGTTACAATTCAGTGACCGTGCGTTGTCTAAATTCCGCAATGCGCAATTGGGTTTCATTTTCCAGTTTCATCAACTGCTCCCCGAATTCACGGCGCTTGAAAACGTTTGCATTCCCGCATTCATCGCCGGGAAAGGCAAGTCCGAAACAGAAATAGAAGCCAAAAAACTACTCGATTATCTCGGACTTTCTGAGCGCAGCCACCACAAACCCAACGAACTTTCGGGCGGCGAACAACAACGCGTGGCCGTGGCAAGGGCACTCATCAATAAGCCTGCTGTGATTTTTGCCGATGAACCTTCGGGCAACCTCGACACGGTTTCGGCCGAAAACCTGCACCAATTGTTTTTCAAGTTGCGCGACGAATTCGGACAGACTTTCGTGATTGTGACGCACAATGAAGAATTGGCGAATATGGCCGATAGGAAATTGGTGATGGTGGATGGTAAAATTGTTGTCTGATGTTGCTCATTGCAATCAGTTGGATTTACATTCTTGTAACTGCCGTTAATTTTGGGGTGTTCTTGGACAAATCCATGCGATTAGAAATTACCGACTTTACCGTTACTGTTTTACTAGGTTTGTTAGGCATCTCGATTGTGGGCGCATCGTGGGCTATTTTCTTCAGGCTCAACATCGAATTCCATTGGCTATTGCTGGTGATGAACCTTGTCATTTATATCGTTTTAAATCGCTTCGTTAACCAACGATACCGCGACTTGCGACACCAACTCATGGCATTACCAAAATCGCTGAAGATACTGCTCTCGCTGCTTACGGTATTAACAATCGCCCAATGTTCGGCGCTTCCGTTTATCATTGATAATGAAACTTATTATGTCCAGACCATCAAATGGCTCAACGAATACGGATTGGTGGAAGGCCTGGGCAACCTGCATATTTTTTTGGCGCAAACCAGCGGCTGGCATATTTTGCAAAGCGTCTTTAGCTTTTCATTTCTGTATGGCAACTACAATGACCTTAGCGGATTTTGCCTTTTGCTGGGCAACTTTTACGCGATCACCCATTTGGCAGCGTATTTTGAAAATGCCGATAAATCGTTGGCGGCGATAGGGTTATTTGTATTGTTCAACCCGTTATTATTTCAGTTCATCAGTGCGCCGTCTCCCGATATGCCCATTTTTGTGATTTCATTTATCTTATTTTCGATGTTTCTGCAAAACTTCAAAAAACCGTCCGCCAAACAGATAAACCAGTTGCTGCTGCTCGCGTTTTTTATAGGATTTATCAAGCCTACTGCTGTTGTCATCGCATTGCTCCCTGCTATTTTACTGTTTAGAAATGCCCAGTTACAAGTTTCGAAAATGCTGCCGACGGTGTTTGTGTGCGTATGCATTGCGGGACTGTTCGTGGCCAAGAACGTTATACTTACTGGATATCCGCTGTATCCAACTTTGCTTGCGGGTCCTGTTAATGTTGACTTTGCCGTCCCGCAGGAATTAATTTCGTTCTACTTTGGCGAAGCCAGGCGCTACGGTTTTTTCCTGACCAAAGCCGAATTTGATGCGATGACGGCTTCCGAAATTTTCTTCAGGTGGATTAACGTCTCAAAAATTAACGGCGCATTCAACGTCCTGAGCCTGTTACTGGTTGCTATCGTTCCGTTTTTCATCGGTAGGTTTTACAATAAAAAGGCGCTTTGGATTTTGTATTTTCTGATGGTATTGCAGTTGGCTTTATTGCTGGCCACCTCGCCGCAATTTAGGTTCTTTCTCAATTTCATACTCTTCTTTGGCGGATTTATTACGGTTTGCCTGTTCGGCACGAGGCGCGGCATTTCGGTGCTTTATGGCGCATCTTCTATAATACTGGCCGTCTTGGTGTTTTTCTCGATAGATGTGAGCGCGATTACCCAAAATAAATTATTTAGCACCACGAAAAATTTCCGCTTTCAAAATTTGGTTTTCCCAGCTTCAAATTCCAATCTCAATGAGCATCATTTGGTAACTAAAGGCAACCTCAAATACCATTCACCTGATAAAAATGTGTACTTCTGGTACGGCGGAAACGGGGCACTACCATGCGTAAATACCCAACAAATCGACTATTTTGAACTCAATTTTAATTTTATACCACAACAACGCAACGCTTCGCTAAAAGAAGGGTTCCGTTCCGTGAAAGCCACACGCCATGACCCATAACGAGCTTCGGGAATTCCTGGATCAGAAAGCCGATTTGTACAACCATCCCAATTTTATCGAGAGCGACCCGATACAGATTCCGCATCGATTCTCGCTCAAGGAAGATATTGAGATAGCTGGTTTTTTGAGTGCTACGATTGCTTGGGGCAACAGAAAGTCTATCATTTCTAACGCGACAAAGATGATGGATTTGATGGGCAACACGCCGTACGATTTCGTGATGGCGCACACTGAAAATGATCTAGAAAAACTTCAGGATTTTGTCCACCGAACCTTTAACGGACAGGATTTTACGACCTTCATCAGGGCGTTGCGGCACATCTACCAGAATCACGGCGGTTTGGAAAAGCTTTTTTCGCAGCATGGTAATGCCGATAATTTGCAGCGAAGCATCCATGAATTCCGCAATGTATTTTTTGAAGTCGAGCATTTGCAGCGAACCCAAAAACACGTCTCAGACCCAATGAACAATTCGGCCGCCAAGCGAATCAATATGTACCTGCGCTGGATGGTGCGCCGCGACAACAAAGGGGTCGATTTTGGGCTTTGGAAAAACATTTCACCGGCTCAGCTTTCCTGCCCGCTGGATGTACATTCTGGCAATGTGGCACGCAAACTGGGTTTGCTTACACGCGTACAGAACGACGGCAAAGCTTTGGCCGAACTTGACAAAATGCTAAGGTTGCTCGACGCGTCAGATCCGGTAAAGTATGATTTTGCATTGTTTGGATTGGGTGTATTTGAGCACTTCTGACAATGTTAAAGTTGGGTTTTAACAAAAATTTTAGCAGAATTTTAAGATTGAATCGTGAGATAATTTCCTACGTTTGGCGTCCCCTTTTAACCTAAAGCGCTATGAATCTTTCGATTACCAAAAAAACTTCATTTATCATCACTTTGATATCATTGGGAATCACCAATTTTGCTACTTATTTTTACGCGGTTTCCGAAAACAAGAAGCGCACAGCCGAAAAAGCCTTGAATGACAGTATCGATGCGTTTGGCAATCCGGGCTGTTCGGTCAAGATACAACGACTTAGTGGTTACGATTATATAAAGCCCGTTTTGTTTGTAGACCAGGCCTGTGAATCGGATAAAATGAGCCCGATTAAACAAAGCGTAAACACACTTATAGAAGAACACAAAAGGCTCGGCACCATCACCGACGCTTCGTTTTACCTTAAGGAATACCAAGGGAATGAATGGACCGGAATCAACGTCGATGGCAAATTCCTGCCCGGTTCGCTCATGAAAGTGCCAGAACTCATTTGTGTGCTTAAGCTTGAAGAAGCCAATCCTGGGTTTCTCAACAAAACATTGACCTTTAACAAAGCCTACAATATTGATAAAAAGCCCAAGTATTTATCAAAATCAATCCAAATGGGCCAATCGTACACCGTTAAGGAACTGCTTACTTACATGATTGCCTATTCTGACAATAATGCTACAACATTGTTGTTTGACAACATCGACCTCAGTGTTTTTAAAAAGGTCTTCACCGATATGGGATTGCAGGCACCCGATTTCACAGCGCAAAACCACCCTTTGTCGGCTAAGGATTTTTCTATCTTCATGCGCATCTTATACAATTCGTCTTATCTCAATGAAAAACATTCTGAATTTGCCACCGAACTATTGGGCAAATGCAATTTCAAGGATGGTTTGGTTGCCGGATTGCCTTCTTCTGTAAAGGTGGCGCACAAATTCGGCGAGTCTGGAGATCCGCAACATTCTGAGTTTTCGGAGTCGGCAATAGTGTACCTTCGCGGCAACCCCTATGTTTTAACGGTGATGACCAAAGGAAAAACGTCAGAGCAATTGCCCGGAGTTGTCAAACAAATCTCAGAAACCGTTTACCAACAAATGGAACAGGCCTCCAAAGTGAGCCTATAGTTATCCTGCCAAATTTAAAAAGCTTACCTTTGCCCGCACAAGGCCCACAAGCGACGCCAATCGGGTAGCTGCTTCTGAGTGGTCTACCAGTAAATTTCAAGCAAATGAGCAGTTTCGAGCAATTCCAGCTTCCCAAATCGGTACAAAAAGCTATCGATGAACTCGGTTTCACCACTCCAACACCCATACAGGAAAAATCTTTCGCGGTGATTATGTCGGGACGCGACATGATGGGAATCGCGCAAACCGGAACCGGAAAAACCTTTGCCTACCTGTTGCCGCTGCTTAAACTCTATAAATTTTCACCCACGCATACCCCAAAGATTGTCATCCTCGTCCCCACGCGGGAATTGGTGGTACAAGTGGTCGAGGAAGTAGAAAAACTCACCAAATACATGTCCATCCGAACCCTCGGGATTTATGGCGGCGTGAACATCAACACCCAAAAAACCTCGGTTTATCAAGGAATCGATGTATTGGTAGGCACACCAGGCCGCGTCATGGATCTGGCACTAGACAATGTGTTGCGTTTTGATGAAACCTCAAAATTGGTGATTGACGAATTCGACGAGATGCTCAACCTTGGATTCAGGGTACAACTCACGTCGATCCTGGCGATGATGAAGCCCAAACGCCAAAACATCTTATTTTCGGCGACAATGACCGACGAGGTGGATGCAGTCCTGAATGACTTTTTCGATTATCCCGAGGAAGTAACGCTGGCCGCTTCGGGAACGCCACTAGAAAACATCACGCAAATTACTTATCCGGTACAGAATTTCAATACCAAAATCAACCTGCTCGCGCATTTGCTCGAAACCGATCAGGCCATGAGCCGCATCCTGATTTTCGTCAACAATAAAAAAATCGCCGATCTCTTGCACGAAAGCATAGACGAACGATTCCCCGGAGAATTTGGGGTCATCCACTCCAATAAATCGCAAAATTATCGCTTGATGACGATGGCCGAATTTCAACAAGGGCATTTGCGCGGCATCATCACCACCGATATCATGGCGCGCGGTCTGGACATTTCAGACATCACGCACGTCATCAATTTTGAGATGCCCGAAGCACCCGAATTGTACATGCACCGCATTGGTCGTACCGGACGCGCCGACGCTACGGGAACGGCCATCAGTTTTTTTACCCAACGCGAAGAGGAAATGAAACTCGCCGCCGAAGTGTTGATGGAAATGGAGTTGCCCGTAACGCCGTTTCCCGAATCGGTTGCCATTTCTGACAAGCTGATTGGCCCCGAAAAAGACCGACAGCCCATTAAATTCCTGCTCAAAAAACCAAAGCTCGAAGGCGAAGGCGCTTTTCATGAAAAGGCAAAAAAGAATAAGAAAGTGAATCTCGGCGGACCATCAAAAACCAAGAAGAAAACGCACGGCTCGGTGAACCGAAATATGCTCAAGACGCGCGATAAAAAACGCAAGGACAAGAATAATTGACAATTGACGATTAATAATTGATAATTAATAATTCATTGGTTACTTTTGGGACACGAATCAGCGTGGTAAATAAAAATCAGAATGCAGTTTAAACACCCGGAAATCCTCTACTTCCTTTTTTTACTGATAATTCCAATTCTGGTCCATCTGTTTCAATTGCGGCGTTTCAAGAAAGAACTTTTTACCAACGTTCGTTTCCTCAAGGAACTTTCTATCCAAACCAGAAAAAGCTCCAAAATCAAAAAATGGCTGCTGCTTGCCACTCGCTTGTTGATATTTACGTGCCTCGTGCTTGCTTTTGCGCAACCTTTTTTTGAAGCCAAAGACCACAAGAACAAGAGCAATGAGACTTTTATTGTACTTGACAACTCGTTTAGCATGCAGGCCAAGGGCAAAAAAGGCGAACTGCTCAAACGCGCCGTAGAGGATTTGCTCGAACACGTACCCGAAAACCAGCCATTTTCTTTGGTTACCAATACCGAAACGTTTTGGAACACCGACATCAAATCAATCAGGAAAGACCTGCAAAACCTGTCATACAGTGCCGCTGCGTTTGACCCAGTAAGTGCTTTAGCGAAAATCAGGTCGCGCAAAACGGTAGTAGGCAAAGATGTGATTGTCATTTCGGATGCGGTGGGTTTACAATCCCGACAGCTCAACGGTTTCGACAAGGAACTCAACACGTATTTCATTGTTCCTAATGCCGAGCAACAAAACAATGTATCGATCGACAGTGTCTTCATCAACCAAACGCTCGATAATTTTTATGAGATTGGCGTGAAATTGTCGGCCTATGGCAGCGATTTCGGGTCGCTCCCGATTGCGTTGTACAACCAAGGGAAACTCGCCGCCAAAACAGTGGTCAAGCCCGATACTTCAGAGAAGACGATCGGCTTTACCATCCCCAAAGAAGATTTTCACGGTTATGTTACCATCGAAGACAACAGCCTGGCTTACGACAACTCCTATTATTTTAGCCTGTCCAAACCCCAAAAGACCAACGTAATGAGCATTGGCGAGGCTGCTAAAAGCCAGTTCCTCTCACGGATTTATACGCCAGATGAGTTCGACTACAACAACTTTGCGCTCGAAAGTCTCGACTACAATCGCATTGAAAAACAGGATGCCATTGTACTCAATGAACTCGTAAAAATTCCGCAGGCGCTTCAAACCACCCTCAAATCTTTTGTCTCCAAAGGCGGCAATTTGATTGTGATTCCCGCAACAGACAGCAACGTGGCCGACCTCAATGCCTTACTCTCCAACTTTGGAGGGATGCAATTCAAGGCAGGCCAATCGTTAGAAAAACGCATCACCAAAATTGCGTTCAACAACCCGGTATTTCAATCTGTTTTTGAAAAACAGGTGACCAATTTCCAGTATCCGAGCGTGAAATCCTCGTTTGCCCTGGCTGCTTCTACTCCTGCCATCCTGAGTTATGAAGACCAAAGCCCATTCCTGGCATCGGTTGCCAACGGCGTTTCAAGTGTCTATGTTTTTTCGGGCGCGATCAATAAGATGAATTCAAATTTCCAGAATTCGCCTTTGATTGTACCCGTGTTCTACAATATGGCACAGAATACTCAAAAGACAGGAATTTCGGCCTTATCGATTGGAGCCAATTCGCCTGTTTTCATCGACGCCTTGCTTGCCAAAGACGAAATCCTGAATGTTCGGGGCAACGCCGACGGCAGCACCGAGAAATTCATCCCAACGCAGCAAATCCTCAACAATAAGGTAAAAATCGTATGCAATGATTATCCGTCATTGGCAGGAAACTACGGTATCTATAAGCAGGACGAACGACTCAAAGACATCAGTTTTAATTATCCGCGCACCGAAAGTAATCTGCGCGCCGACCATGACAGTGCGCTTTCTGGGCAAAAGGTGATTGAATCGATCGAGGCCGTACTCGACACCTTACAAACCGACCGTACCGACAACGAAATCTGGAAATGGTTTGTTATTTTTACGCTGTTGTTCCTGGCTACCGAATTACTCATCCAAAAATTTGTCAAATGAACCTGATTATCAGAGCCGCCAAAGTTGTTGATCCCGAAAGTCCCTTTCACGACGCGGTTGTTGATCTACAGATTGAGAATGGCGTCTTTACTAAAATAGCCAGAAACCTAACCAACGACAGTGATTTACGGGAAATCAAACTAGACAACCTGCACGTTTCGCAAGGTTGGTTTGACAGCAGCGTGTGCTTTGGCGAACCGGGTTTTGAAGACCGTGAAACCATTGCCAACGGGCTTGATGTGGCGGCCAAAAGCGGATTCACTGCTGTTGCCATGCAGCCTCACTCTTATCCGATTATCGACAACCAATCGCAGGTAGCGTTTGTACAATCTAAAGCTGCCGGCTGGGCTACCGATTTGTATCCTATTGGCGCACTCACCAAGGAAAGTCAAGGGAAAGACCTCGCCGAACTCTATGACATGAAAAACGCCGGAGCAATTGCTTTTGGCGATTACAACAAAAATACCGACAACCCTAACCTGCTCAAAATAGCGCTGCAATACACGCAGGATTTTGAGGCGCTGGTGATCGCTTTTGCTCAGGACAACGATATTAAAGGCAGCGGCGTGGCCAATGAGGGAATCGTTTCTACACGTCTCGGACTCAAAGGGATTCCGGCACTCGCCGAAGAGATTGCCGTGGCGAGAAACCTTTTCCTACTGGAATATACCGGCGGAAAATTACACTTGCCCACGCTTTCAACAGAAAAATCCGTAAACCTTGTCAAAGCGGCTAAAGCCAAAGGCCTGCAGGTGACCTGTAGTGCGAGTGTTCATCATTTAACGCTTACCGACGAAAAACTGGATGGTTTTGACTCGCGTTATAAAGTAGCTCCGCCGTTGCGCAATGAAGCCGACCGCAAGGCTTTGGTGCGTGCGGTAAAGGACGACACCATAGACATGATTACGTCAGACCACAACCCGATTGACATTGAGCACAAGAAAATGGAATTCGACCTTGCCAAAAATGGGACGATCGGGCTTGAAAGCGCTTTTGGCGCACTCGGGACGGTATTGCCAATCGAGTTGATTGTAGAAAAACTGACTTCGGGGAAGATTATTTTCGGGATTGAAGCATCGGCGATAGCTCAGGGAAATACGGCCTGTCTGACGCTTTTCAATCCGGATGAAAAATGGATTTTTACTAGCGAGCACATCGGTTCTAAATCAAAAAATGCTGCCTTGCTGGGCATGAATATGAAAGGCAAAGCCTACGGCATCTTCAACAATAAAAAATTAGTCTTATCATCATGAACCAGTCTGTAGAAGAGGGAAAAATGGCCGCAATTACGAGCTATATCATGATCATTGGCGTGTTTATCGCAATGTCTATGAATTCTGAAAAGCGCAATGCGTTTGCGTCATTCCACATCCGGCAATCGTTGGGTTTGTCTCTTACTTTTGTTTCGCTGGGTTTGCTTGTGAGCAACTTTGACAGTCTCATGATTTCTTCTGCAATGTGGCTATCTATAAGCGTTTTGTGGGCTTTCGGGATTTATTCGGCGATTGTTGGGCAGACCAAACCCGTGCCTTTTTTGGGTAATTTGTTTCAGAAAGCGTTTAAAGCAATTTAAGGAAAATCAAATCATAGATCGGCAGCATGAATTTACACTACCTCGTCCGCGAACCCAAAACCAAGAAAGATAAAAACCCGCTATTGCTATTGTTGCACGGCTACGGCAGCAACGAAGAAGATTTATTTTCGTTTGCCAGCGAACTTCCCGACGACTACTACGTGGTCTCTGCGCGTGCCCCTTACGATTTGATGTATGGGAGCTACGCCTGGTACGCGATCAATTTTGACGCCGACGAAAACAAATTCTCCGACCTCAACCAGGCAAAACAATCGCGTGACCTGATTGCTGGTTTCATTGATGAACTCATAGCCAAATACCCGATTGATGCAACAAACGTTACCTTAATAGGGTTTAGCCAGGGCTCGATTTTAAGCTATGCCATCGCGTTGTCGTATCCTCAAAAAATTCGCCAGGTTGTAGCCATGAGCGGTTACCTGAATACCGAAATGGCAAAAGAAGGTTACCACAAAAATAACTTCTCTAACCTGCGGATTTTTGCCTCGCACGGCACCGTCGATCAGGTAATCCCTGTAGATTGGGCAAGAAAAACCAAACCGGTTTTAGATGATTTGGGCATTGAGAATGTATATAAGGAATATCCGGTCGGGCATGGTGTGGCGCCGCAGAACTTTTTTGATTTCCGGGAATGGCTTGATAAATAATTTTAAATTACGACTTTTAAATCCGGTATTGCTCCTATCAAAAAGCCTGAATTGTACTCAGGCTTCTTAATTTTATTATCCATCATTTAAAATTTTCTCCTACGCTGTCGTTTTCTGGTAAATCACCGATTGGACAATCTCAAAAGAAACCGTGTCATCGGCGTTGATGAAATATTTGAGTAGCACTTCGCCCCAATATTCGCCGTCGCTAAAATCGGCTATGATCCAGCGGTGGTTGAGTACTTTGGCTTTGTTGATGATGAATTTTTGCTCACCGAGTTGCGCCTGTCCTACATAGGGGTTGCCATTAGGGTCGTCGTTGAGCGCAATGAGTTTCGCCTTTACTACTTCGGCTAAATCGTGGTAAGACGGATAGGTTCTAAGGTCAGAATTGTCAAAGTACGCTTGCGCATTTTGGTTGTTTTCTAGTGAAAAATAATCGGCTTCGGATAATTTGTTTCCCATCACATTAAGGCTGTCCTTGAACTTGGTAATAGTATTTGCCGAATGCGTCTCTTCGTAACTGGTGCGTTTGCTGAAATACATATACGTAAAAATATTCATAAGTACTGCGATGATAAACAGGTAAAGGAAAAGTGACTTTTTCATTGTTAGGGTTTTAAACGGTAATTTCTAGATTGTCATAAGCCACGAAAACATTGGCCGGAAGCTTTTTCTGGATGTCGGCATGAAAACCAAAAGTATGGCTGATGTGTGTGAGGTAGGTACGCTGGGGCTTCACCAACGCAATGAGCTCGAGCGCCTCTTCGAGATTGAGGTGCGAATGGTGCGCTTCTTCGCGTAGCGCGTTAAGAACCAAAACTTTGATTCCCGCCAATTTGTTGATTTCGTCCTGCTCGATAGTTTTCACATCGGTGAGGTAGGCAAAATCATCGATGCGATAGCCAAAAATCTGGAGGCCGCCGTGGTAGGCATTGATGGGAATGGCCTTTTTGTCACCTATCTGAAAGGGAACACCATTGACGACCTCAATAGGTTTCACGCCGGGCGCTCCGGGATATTTATTCTCGGTTTCAAACACGTAATCGAAACGCCTTTTGAGGTTTTCGAGCACCCGTTCATGCGCGTAAATTGGAATATCGCCCTGCCTGAAGTTGAACGGCCTGATGTCGTCGAGGCCGGCAGTATGATCTGAATGTTCGTGCGTGTACAAAATACCTTCGACTTTTTCACAACCCGAAACGAGCATTTGCTGCCGAAAATCCGGGCCGCAATCGATTACAAAAGAATGGTCATACCAATGGATCCAGACCGAAACGCGCAACCGTTTGTCTTTTGGGTCGTCACTTTTGGAAACGGGATTCCGGCTTCCGATTACCGGTATGCCCTGCGAGGTTCCTGTTCCTAAAAAATATACTTTCAATGGCTTTATTTTTTACAAAAATAGTATTAATTCTGTTTTGTACCTGCCCTATTTTATTAACTTTGTACTGTATCATTATGCTATCTGAAAAAGAAAATGGATATAAAAATCAAATTGAAAGGTGACAAAGTCATCGAACAAATTCCCTCAACAAAAGACAAGGCGCTCCGGATCAACCTGAACGAAAATATCTACGGAACGTTTGCCGAAATTGGCGCGGGACAAGAAACCGTGAGGCATTTCTTTCGTTCTGGCGGTTCATCTGGAACGATTGCAAAAGCGATGTCGGCCTACGATAAAGACTTTAGCGACGCAATTTACGGTGTAGAGGTAGACGGCCGTTACGTTACAGAAAGTCGCCTGCGCAAAATGTTGACACACGAAACCAATTTGATTGAAAGGCGTTTGAGCCGTGAAAAACATCCCAACAAGTTATTTTTCAGTTACGCCAATACCGTCGCCACGATTGATTTTGCCAAACAATTCAAAGGCCATGGTTGGGTTGGAATCAAGTTCCAGATTGAACCAGACGAAGATTACAACGAAATTACCATCCACATCCGATTCAAGGAAACCGATGCGCGTTTGCAACAGGAAACCCTTGGTATCCTTGGCGTGAACCTTATATATGGTGCATTTTACAAATACAACGACCCTAAAAAGTTGTTGCGTTATTTGTACGACCACCTCGATAAGGACCAGCTCGAGATCGATACGATTAATTTCTCGGGACCGCGTTTTGCCGACGTTGACAACCGTTTGATGAGCCTACAACTCGTGAAAAATGGTATGACCGATGCGGTGATGTTTGACCCAGAAGGCAAGAATATCCTGCCTGCACAAATCCTTTACAAAAAGAATATCCTCGCTTTGCGCGGCAGTTTCCGTCCTGTGACGAAGGTCAATATGGACATGTACGAGAAATCGCTCAAGATGTTCCTCGCCGAAAGCAAAGTAGAGAAAGAAAATACGCTTGTGGTTTTTGAGATCACGCTGTCTAACCTGCGCTCTGAAGGCGAAATCGATGAAAGGGATTTCATGGACCGCGCCGAATTGCTGTGCTCATTGGGGCAAACGGTAATGATTTCTAATTTCCAGGAATATTATAAAGTGGTGGAATACTTCTCGGCCTACACCAAAGCCCGTATGGGATTGGCGATGGGCGTGAACAACCTCGTCGACATTTTTGATGAAAAATACTACCGTCATTTGAGCGGCGGAATCCTCGAAGCCTTTGGAAAATTATTCTACCGCGATTTAAAAGTGTTCTTGTACCCGATGCTCGAAGACGGTGAAGTCATCGACTCTGAAAACCTCAAGGTACATCCGAGAATGAAAGAATTGTATAAATTCTTTAAGTTCAACGGCAAAGTTGTGGATATTGATGATGTGGATCCGCATACCCTGGAAGTCTTCTCGCGCGAGGTGCTCAAAATGATTGCGAATGGGAAATCGGGTTGGGAAGAAATGCTGCCCAAGGGAATTGCCGAACTTATTAAACAGCACCAACTTTTTGGATACGACCCAAACAAGATTTTGGAGGAAACCAATTAGAGGAAAATCAAAAGTCAAAAGCTCGGAACCCTAAAAAAACGACAATGTAATTGTCCGTCTGTGCAATCAAAATAAAAAAAGAACCAAGAAGCAGCTTAATCTACTTTTGGTTCTTTTTTTATTTCGCCTTTTCTCTTTCGACTTTTGACTTTTGACTTTCGACTTTCGACTTTCGACTTATTTCAAAATCTGCTCCGTATGCATTTTGCTTTTTACATCGGTAATGACTTCTTCTATGACGCCGTTTTCATCAATAACAAAGGTGGTGCGATGGATACCGTCGAATAATCTTCCCATAAACTTTTTTGGTCCCCAAACACCAAATGCATTGATGACTGCTTTGTCTTCATCGGCGAGTAACGGAAATGGCAAATTGTACTTGATTTTGAACTTGGCTTGCTTTTTCTGGGTGTCGCCACTCACGCCAAGCACAGCGTAATTCTTTGCCAAAAAAGTGTGGTAATTGTCGCGTAAGTTGCAGGCTTCTGTGGTACAGGTAGGCGTGTCGGCTGCAGGATAAAAGAAGATTACGAGTTTTTTGCCTTTGTAATCGGATAACTGGTGCGTGTTTCCGTCTTGGTCTTGGGCAGAGAAGTTGGGCGATTTGTCGCCGGGCAGTAATTGTGTCATACTTGTTTTTTTTGAGTTCGTTGCTTTGTTGACTTGACTTGAGCATGTTGACTATTGAGCAGCAATGCTTAAGTTGAACGGGTGCCCATGCCCCGGATGGCAGCGGAAAACCCGGAAGGCTTGCGGTTTAAATTTTTTGGTTTTATAATGCGACCAACCGAAGCACTTATAAAAACACTAAAATTTTACCGCAGGCGTGAGGATTTGAAGCGTACAGCCGGATTAGGCACAACATTTATTTTATACTATTTTTACCGCCTAAATATACGAAAATGACCAAAGCCGAGCGTGCAAAATATGTGATTAAAACTTTACAGGAATTGTACCCGACAGTCCCAATCCCGCTGGATCATAAGGATGCCTATACCTTGCTCATTGCCGTGCTGCTCTCGGCGCAATGTACCGACGTACGCGTGAACCAGATTACGCCGCTGCTGTTTGCCAAGGCCGATAATCCGTATGATATGGTGAAACTGAGCGTCGGGGAAATCCAGGAGATTATACGTCCTTGCGGTTTGTCGCCGATGAAATCGAAGGGGATTTACGGTTTATCTAAAATTTTGATTGAGAAATACGACGGGCAGGTGCCGCAAAGTTTTGAAGCGTTGGAGGAACTGCCGGCCGTTGGGCACAAAACCGCAAGCGTGGTTATGAGCCAGGCTTTTGGCGTTCCGGCATTTCCGGTAGATACGCACATCCACCGATTGATGTGGCGCTGGAATTTGTCTAACGGAAAAAATGTAGCGCAGACAGAAAAAGACGCCAAGGCGATTTTCCCCAAGGCGTTGTGGAACGAATTGCACTTGCAGATTATTTATTATGGACGCGAATATTCTCCGGCGCGCGGCATGAACCTTGACAAGGACGTTATTACGCGAACCATAGGCCGAAAGGAACTTTTGACGGAAGACATAAAAAAAACGTCCCGATAATCACCGGGACGTTTTCTTAATTAGCTATGGTTTCTATGTTCATTTTACCCACTTTGATAAAGCTCAGTGCTTTGGAGTAATTCAGTAAAAAAGAAACGGTTTCTTTTTTAGGCTTCATAGCGGTGTTAACTAATGTTTTCTTAGAGTAGATTTTTGCCATATTGTAGTGTTTGTTTTATGATACTACAACGCGGCATATTATTTATTATTGTCAATTCGTTAAAATAATTTGGTGTTTTTCAATCACCTTTCTAAGGTTCATGAGCGCGTAACGCATCCGGCCTAACGCAGTATTGATGCTAACGCCTGTCAATTCTGAGATTTCTTTGAAACTGAGATCTTGGTAAATGCGCATCATGAGCACTTCTTTTTGGTCGTGAGGCAATTCTTCTATGATTTTGCGAAGGTCTTTTTCTACCTGGTCGGTAATGAGTTGGTTTTCGATGGTCATAGCGTTGTCGGTCATGATCGAGAAGATTGAAAACTCCTCGGTTTCGCGAAACATGGGCATTTTTTTGTTCCTACGGAAATGGTCGATGATGAGATTATGGGCGATGCGCATGACCCAAGGAAGGAATTTACCTTCTTCGTTATAAGAATTGGATTTTAAAGTTTTAATGACTTTAATGAAGGTGTCTTGAAAAATATCATCGGTAATGTCACGATCCGAAATCTTCGAATAGATAAAACCGTATATCTTTGACTGGTGACGGTCAATAAGGGTAGATAAGGCCGATTCATCGCCTCCTACGTACTGCTTGACCAATAATGCATCTGGGGTTTGTACATTAGCCATAAAATATCCTTTTTAGTTTTGTTTATAATGCCAGCTCAGCGCGTTCTAAAAAGTAATTTTATAATATAGGCAAATGTTAATTAGGGTTAGTTGCAAAACCAAATGTAATATAATTTAGTTTGTATTTGCAAACTAATATGGAAAATTTAACATAATCGGCGCAATATGGTCTGATTTTGTGATTTATTTACAACACAATCTTACATTCCTTGAATTATTGATAGACCTTGATATAGTCAACAATAAACGACTGCGGGAAAATGGCGTCGTCTACTCCAGGCCCTCCAAAATTGCCGCCTACCGCCATGTTTACAATGATATAAAAGGGCTGGTCGTAAGGCCAGTTGTCTTCGTTCTTGGATTGCGGATTGTAGGTAAAGACCAATTCCTCATCCACAAAAAAATCCATTTTGTCTTTGCTCCAGTCTACCGCAAATACATGAAAGCCTTGCTCAATTAGGGGAATTCCGGTTTTTTTGCCGTGTCCGTTTTCTCCATGTCCATCTTGTGTGTGCAAGGTGGTATAGACTTGGTGCGGATCCCGGCCAACATATTCCAAAATATCAATCTCGCCGCATTTTGGCCATCCTTTAGTGTCGATATTAGACCCTAGCATCCAGAAAGCCGGCCAGATACCTTTGCCCACTGGAAGCTTCGCCCGGCATTCTATCCGCCCGTACTGGAATTCCTTTTTGCCTTTGGTGGTAATTCGGGTAGAGGTGTAATTCTCAGCTTCTTTACGGGCTTCTATAATCAAATGCCCGTTTTGTAATCGGTGATTGGCTTTGGTGTAAGATTGACGCTCATTGTTTCCCCATCCGCAAATATTAGGACAACCGTTTCCGAGTTCGTAATTCCAAACTGACTCCTCCAATTGCGAACCCTTAAAATCTTCCTGCCAGACTAATTTGCGCTTGGAATGCTGTGCAGTCACTAAATGGGCAGCCAGTAAAGCGAATAAGACAATCTTCTTCATATTTTAGTTTTTAAATTCAAAATCAGCCGCCAGCGTGGCTTGGGAATCCCCACCGATGAACACCTTAAAGTCACCCGGCTCGGCCTCCCATTTGCGATTGGCCGAATAATATTCGATCATTTTCCTGTCTATTGTAAAAGTAATCGTTTTTGATTCGCCTGCCTTAAGTTCAACGAGTTCAAAACCTTTAAGTTCCCGAATGGGTCGCGTACTGCTGCCTACCAAATCGCGCAAGTACATTTGTACAACTTCTTTTCCGGTTACCTTTCCCGTGTTTCTCAATTCCACCGACACGTCGATTTTGCCGTCTGCTGTAAACGAATTGCTGCTGAGTTTTAGGTTCGAATATTCGAAAGTCGTATAGCTCAAACCATAACCAAACGGATACAAGGCGGTATTGGCCTCATCGCCATAATGTGACCAAAAAACTTCGTCGGGTGCCGGAAGAGTAGGTCTTCCCGTATTTTTGTGGCTGTAATATAACGGTAATTGTCCTTCATTTCTAGGAAAGCCCATCGGCAATTTCCCACTCGGATTGTAATCGCCGTACAAAACCTGCGCAATCGCATTACCTGCCTCTGTACCGAGTTGCCAGGCCTCTACAATAGCGGGAATGTTTTTGGCCGCCCACGGAATAACCAGTGGCCTCCCGTTGTTCAAAACCAGCACGATATTGGGATTGGCTTTGTATATTGTTTCTAGTAATACCTGCTGAACGCCAGGCAAACCCAATGTTACACGGCTTCTACCCTCACCGGTCTGGAAACCGATTTCGCCCAAAACCATAATAACGACATCTGCACTTTTTGCAACGGCAATAGCCTCGTCGAATCCGGATTTATCAGTCATGTTTAGCTTCACTTCCTTGGCAAAAACGTTGTTCCCGATGGCAACATCGGCACCTTTCGCGTAAGTAAGTACATTACCCGTGTATTTTTGTAAACCTTCTTGCACAGAAACGGCTGTTCCGTCTTTGGAGGCACCACGCCAACTACCCAAAGGACTACTTTTGTCTGCGGCCAATGCGCCAATCAATGCGATTTTTTTACCCGATTGGGGCAACGGCAAAAGGCCGTTCTCGTTCTTAAGCAACACGATTGATTTTTTGGCCATGTCGAGCACACCTTCGCGAAACTCGGCTTTGCCTACCGTAGCCTTTTCACGAGCCTCATCGCAATAACGATAAGGGTTTTCAAACAATCCTAGTTCAAACTTCACCCGCAAAATACGCCTAGCTGCGTCTTCTATGACACTCTCCTTGACCTTACCTTCCCTAACCAATTGCGCCAAATGCGCGACATACAGGTACGATTCCATATCCATGTCTGATCCGGCTTTGGCGGCGAGTTCGGCTGCCTGTTTGCCATCTTTGGCGTAACCATGGTTCATCATTTCACCAATAGAACCCCAATCCGAAACCACAAACCCGTCAAATCGCCACTCGCCTTTAAGAATGTTTCGTTGCAGGTAAGCGCTTCCCGTTGCCGGTATCCCATCGATTTCATTGAAAGAATTCATAAATGTACGCACACCCGCGTCTATAGATGCCTGGAACGGAGGAAAAATCACATTGCGCAAAGTAGATTCGCCTATATCGGCGGTGTTGTAGTCACGTCCGGCTTCGGCAAATCCGTAAGCGGCAAAATGTTTGGCGCAGGCCAGTATGGTTTTGGCAGTCTTAAAGTCATTCCCCTGGAAACCTTTTACCCGCGCATACGCGATTTTACTCCCAAGATACACATCCTCGCCAGCGCCTTCCATGACACGTCCCCAACGGGCGTCACGCGTGATATCAACCATTGGTGCGAAAGTCCAGTTCAAGCCAACGGCAGCGGCTTCTTCGGCGGCGATTTGTGCCGAGCGTTCTATGGCCTGCAAATCCCAACTCGCAGCCTCAGCCAACGGAATTGGGCTGATGGTTTGGTAGCCATGGACGACATCGTAGCCAAAAATAAGCGGGATGTGGCGTTTGGTTTGTTCAACTGCAATCTTTTGTAAGGCTTTAATGTCCTTCACGCCAGTGACATTGAGCATCGATCCCACCCAGCCTTTTTTGATGTGCTCGTATTTCTGGGCAGCTTGTCCGTCTTTGGGCGCAGGGCCAGTTACGTCCCAAAAACCGTTGTATTGGTTCATCTGCCCGATTTTCTCCTCGAGCGTCATGAGCTTGAGGATCGAATCGACACGGGTTTCAATGGCTTTGTCTTTCACCATAACCGCCACTTTCTTTTGGGCATGGCCAACAAAAAACAACAGTCCGGTTGTTATCAGAAAAATAGGTTTAAGCAAGTTCTTTTTCATGTAAATTGAGCATAATTAGCCTTATGCAGGAAGCCCACAAAGGGCTTCCTGCAAGGCTGAAAACAAAAATGTACAGGTTTATTGATAAACTTTTACGTAATCAACTTCCATGGTTGATTGGGTGAATCCCGGAGCAATCGTGCCGCCAAAATTTCCGCCCATAGCCACGTTCATGATTAGGAAAAAGTTGGCATTGAAAGGCAACGCCGGTGTATTGGGTACCGAATGATATAAATTGCCATCCACATAGATTTTAATCGAACTCGGACTCCAAACCGTAGAATAGGTATGGAAATCGTTAGAAACGCCGGGAACATTTGTAGACGCCGTGTTGGCATTTCCACCCGAGTTGCCCGGATAATGCAGACTGCCAAAAATCACATCTTGTTGGTTGCCCACGTGTTCCATCACATCGATTTCGCCGCAAGCAGGCCAAGGCGTCTGATCGATATTGGCACCGAGCATCCACAATGCCGGCCACGTCCCGCCACCTGTCGGGAGTTTGGCACGGAATTCTACTTTTCCGTATTTGAAATCGTATTTCCCTTTGGAATTTATTCGTGCCGAAGTGTAATTGGCCCCAACTTTTTTAAGGGTGATTTTCAGTTTTCCGTCAGAAACGCTGATATTCTGCGCGTCGTTGGTGTATGTCTGCACTTCGTTGTTGCCCCAACCACCCGCGCCGAGGTCATAACCCCAATGCGTAGGATCGGGCGCACCGTCTACATTGAATTCATCCGACCAGGCCAAAGTATCATAGGTTTCGTCTACGTTCTGAACCGGAGGTGTCGTAGTAAAGATATGGTACCAGGCCAATGCGGGATTGCCACCCATAACCGCCCTTACATACAAACGGTTGTCGGTTATCGATAAGATTTCGTAGGTACTTTGCCCGATGTAATAACCCATGAAACCGCCATCAGAGAAAGTCATTTCGGTGCCGCGTTTCTTATCGGCTGCGACCACCGATGAGGATGGACCGAGTTGTACGTTTTTGATACCCGTAGTGTTGAAATCATAACAGTTGTCGCTACCGGCGCTTCCTCCAACCACACTCTGGAAAGCAGTATTGAAGAAGGTGTGCCCCTTATTGTCTTGCTCAAACTTCAGCTGGCCATTCACCAAAGAAAATTTGAGTTCTGCTTCATACAAACAGCTACTGGCGGCTGCACCGGCTTTTTCAAACGGCGCCGCTTGGTAGTAATTGGCATAAAAATTCAAATCGGTATTGCCGTCGTTCTGCCCAACGCCCAAGTGGCCAGGTTCGGCCGCAGCCCAATACCAGGTTTTGGTGGATCCGCCGGTAAGTTTGGCTACCGCGTCGTCGTCGGAGAAATTGCTGAATACCGTTACTTCAAAAGTGAGGCTTGAGGTTATTCCGCCGCGTCCGCTGGCCAAAACAGTTACCGAATAGGTGTTGGTTCCGTTTTGGGTAAAACGCTTTTGGTACACACCACTCGGCGAATTCTGCGTAGTCCCGTCGCTAAAGATATACTTGTAGCTGAATCCGTTTACCGAAGTAGCCGTGAAATTCACCAGCCCCGAACCGTCGCCATTTGGGTTGGCATCGTCTTTTCCTACGAGTTCGGCGTTTACCTTGATTCCGCTCGGCGAATTCAGGTCGCCAAATTCATAATCGTCTTTTTCACAGGAAACCATGGCCAGCAACAGCAGGCAAATCATTCCCAAATTCTTTACGTATTGTCTCATAGCTTTTAGTTTGAAAGTTTGATGTCGTCAAAATAATAAGTCGCGCCATTACCTGCCACCCCGAAATTGCAGAATACCACTACCCTTTGGTAATTGTTGGCATTTACAATCCCAGTAAAATCATAAGTGAGCTCTTCCCAACCGTTGCTTACGGTTGTAGTGGCATCTCTTTCTATGTTGATACTGGCTGTAGCGAGGTTTTCCATTTTAAATTTAATCACCGCTCCTGCCACCGGCGACCAGACTTTCATCTTGATTTTGGTGTGTTGCGAGAAATTGATGGGTGCAGCCATTTCAATGAAGCTTCCGGCCCAAACTTCGGCACCGTTGTTTTTAAGTTGCTTGGCCACTTTTGCACTCGTATTGATCCCGCTTGCATCGGGATTGTTGATGATGGTTGTCGTGGCGTTCCCGAAATCGGTAAAATTAAATGCCGGAGATTCCTGGAAAGTCACAAGCTGCACGTCTGGCGCGCTGCTGCTGAGTTTGATGTCGTCGAAGTAATACCTGGCGCCGGTTCCTGCATTGCCGAAGTCGAAGAAAATAACGACCCTTTGGTAAGCGTTGGCATTGACTATGCCTGTAAAATCAAAGGTTAGCGTTTCCCAGCCATTGGCTACGGTGTTGGTTACATCACGTTCGATATTGATGCTGCTATTGGCCAGGTTCTCTAATTTCAACTTCACGGTGATGCCCGATGCCGGTGCAAAAGTCTTCACGCTGATTTGGCGCAACGAACTAAAATCGATCGGTTGGCTGAGTTCAAGGAAAGAGCCTGCCCAAACTTCGGCGCCCGCCACTTTTTCTAATTTCCCAACCTTGGCGCTCGTGTTGATTCCAGTCGATGATGGGTTGTTCACCACAGACGAATAAGCATTCCCGAAATTGGTAAACGCGTAATTCAAAGTGGGCGACTCAAAATCTACCGGCAACAATAACGGATCGTAAACCGTCACAGAAACCGTATCCTGGACAAATGCTGCTCCTCCGCTAAACGCGCGAACTGTGATGGTGTAAGTACCGATGGCGTTGTAAGTATGGGTGATTTCCTGTCCTTGGTTGAATGCTTGCGGAACCGCGCTTGGGTCGTCTCCAAAAGTCACGTCAAAATAGGTCTCGAAGTCGGCCTCGGCGGTGAGTTTAAAAAGATAAGCGTTCGACGGATCGACCACGGCATTGATCACGAGGTTTTCGGGTTGGCGAAACGTCACCGTCAATTCCTGGTTGAGTACGGTTTTCTTTCCGTTAACCGCCATAGCGGTAATGGTAAGGTTGTAAACGCCTTCGGGATAAGTGTGCGTGGCCACTTCGCCAGGGGCGATTGTAGCATCTTCTGTCGTCGCGTCGCCAAAATCAATTTCGTATTGCGTAACCCCATCAGCGTTTGGCCTGATGGTTACCTCGCCCGAATTGTCCTGGGCAATGGTCACGAGTGCCGACAAATTCGACGGCGCTGCAGCCTGGTTGACAAAATCGGTGCTGTTGTCGTCATTTGAGCATCCCAAGGCAAAAGCCACAAGGAAAAAACTGAGTATGTATTTGATTTGTTTCATAGCTGAAGGTTTTAATAGCCTGGGTTTTGTGTCCAATTACCCGCCGAAAACTGGATTTCTTCTACTGGCACAGGAAATATTTCATTTTTATTGGGTGAAAATCCGTCGATTTCCTGGGCGGCTTTACCGGTACGCACGAGGTCAAAGAAACGGTGTCCTTCGCCTACAAGCTCTACGCGGCGTTCTGCCCAAATCACATCGGTCAATGCAGCGCCCGAAGCGGTTGCGTCGTGGTTTACGTCGCCAAAAGCACGTCGGCGCACCTCATTGAGGTACAGGCGGGCTTTCCCGTCATCGATACCGCCACGGTTGTAGGCTTCGGCTGCCATAAGCAACACATCGGCATAACGGATTGCGCGGTAATTATTGGGATTGGTGAGGTGCAAATCGCCGGGTGCGTTGGCCGAACGCGTTCTTGGGATGTACTTGCGGTTAAAATACCCGGTGTGTTTGTAGCCCACTCCATAAGTCGCATTGGTGAGAGTTGCCCAGGCTGCAATGTCAAGGATGGCTACGTCTTTGCGCTTGTCACCGGCTTCAAAGGCATCTACGACTTCCTGTCTGGGAACGTTGAAACTGAAACCGTCAGAGAACAACGGTCCTGCGTAATTGCGTACACCGCTGAATCCTACAGCCACGTTGCCTTCGCTGCATTGCAAGCAGTCGAAACTCGCGCCTTGGTCTTCTCCGTATTGGATTTCAAAAACAGATTCTGGCCCGTTTTCGCCCTCCATTTCAAAAATCTGGTTGTAGTTGGTTACGAGCGAATAGGTTCCTGAGTTGATCACTTCCTGAAGGATGTTGGCCGAAGCGACGAATTTATTTTGATACAAATACACTTTGCCAAGCAAGGCTTGCGCCGCGCCTTTAGTCGCCCGGCCGATTTGCGGTGCCGTTGGCGAGAGGTTGGCAATCGCGTAAATCAAGTCCGATTCGATCTGGGCGTACACTTCGGGCACCGACGAACGCTTGATTGTAGTGACATCGTTTACCCCGAAGCGCTTGTCTCCGTTTAACGGCAGCGGGCCAAACCATTTGACGAGTTCGGCATAGTAATATGCCCGTAGAAATCGTGTTTCGGCAATGATTTGGTTTTTACCTTCGAACTCGGTCTTGTCCTTGAATTCAAGTATGTAATTGCAACGTGCCACGCCACCGAAATTCCAATCCCAAAGGTTTTTAAGGTTGGCATTATTAGAAGTATGGATCATGTCGTCTATCTGTTGGAAACCCACCACGTCGGTGGCGCTTTCTCCACCAGAATTGGTGTTATCCGAAGCAATCTCGCCGAGCATCACATTGAGATAGGTAGACTGCAAGGGATCGTAGGCGCCGGTTAACGCCTGTCTGTAATCGTCGGCAGAATTGAAATAATTCTCAGAGTCTATAGAATAAGGGGCTTGCCTGTCGATAAAATCATCGCCGCAGGAAATCGAAAGTCCTGCCAGTAGCGCGAGGGAAGCTATAGTTGCTATTTTTATATTTTTCATAACGTGCGGATTAAAAATTAAGGTTTACGCCCAAAAGATAGGTTCGTGCCACCGGATAATATCCGTAATCAATGCCCAACCCGATAGCCGAAGTGCTTCCTCCGGCAGGATCATAACCTCTGTACTTGGTAAAAGTGTATGGGTTATTGACACCGGCGTAAATTCTGGCCTTTGAAATATTTACCCTTTTGATGACATCGGCAGGTAGTGAAAACCCGAGTTGTACATTCTGGATGCGCAAGTACGAGGCATCTTCTACAAAATAATCAGAAAAAACGTTGTTTCCCGACGCGGCAGTTGTAACCCTTGGCACTTCATTGCTGGTACCCGGACCGGTCCAACGGTCTAGCGTGTAGGCCATACGGTTCACGTTTGGAACCGAGCGTTCGTAATTCCTGACCATGTCGTTACCCACCGAAGCGTATGAATACAATACGAAATCGAAGTCTTTATAATTCAGGTTCAGGTTAAAGCCCATGGTGAAATCTGGGAGTGGGTTTCCTACTTTGGTACGGTCGTTCAAATCGATTTTACCATCACCGTTGATATCTTTGTATCGAATATCTCCAGGCTGTGCTGGGGCTCCAAGTGCCACTTGCGACGGATGGGCATCAACCTCATCCTGCGTCTGGAAGATTCCGTCGGTTTGCCAGCCATAGAAATAACTCATCGTGTAGCCCTCCTCCATACGTGCGATGGGTTGTTGGCCTACGCCGAATGAACCGCTTTGAAGATACTTATTTGGACTTCTTACTTCGGTCACTTCGTTGTGAATCGTGGTGTAGTTGATGTTTGCAGCGATGCTGAAGTCGTCACCGATTTTAGCGGTATAACCTAACGCGAGCTCAAGGCCTTTGTTAACCATGGCGCCCGCATTTTGAGTCGGAGCGGCTCCGCCGGGAGCGCCAACACCTGTAATTCCTGAAACGGGTAAGGCCTCAATTAACAAGTTGTATCGTTTCTCGATGAAAAAATCGGTGGTGAAATCGATGTGGTTGTTGAAGAATTTGGCATCCAAACCTACATCAAATTTACGGGCTTCCTCCCATTTGAGTCCTGTATTGGGTAGGGTTCCCAACGCACGACCAGAAGTCAGGGTGTTATCAAATACATATTCGGCTTCTCCGTTAAGTAGTCCTACATATTGGTTATCGCCTATTTTGTCATTACCGAGCACCCCGTAACTGGCGCGGAATTTTAAGAAGTTTAAAGTTTCAGAATCTTTAAGGAAGTTTTCTTCAGAAACCACCCAGCCGCCTAAGATAGTTGGAAAATAAGCTACTGCGTTGTCTGTTCCAAAACGAGTTGACGAATCTCTTCGGATAATGGCCGAGATTAAGTATTTCCCTTTGAAATCATATTGCAAACGTGCAAAATAAGAGTTGAGGCGTTCGTCTGTAGTGTACGAACCTACGTCACGCGAAGTGCTTGTACCTCTTGCCAGGTTAATGTCGGCATATTCCCATGAATTGTTTGGTACGTCGAAAGCGGTTGCATACAACCCTTTACCCCATTCCTTGTTGCTGGTTGTACCGAGCAGGAACGTGAAGTTGTGCATTTCGGCGAGTGTCCTTTTGTAAGTAAGGAACAAATCAAGAGTGTAGCTCTTTGTATTTTGTGTATTCTCGGACACATAGCTTCTGCCGTTGTTAAAGACTTTTCCTGAACCATAGTCGACCTGTTTGGCAAACGTCTTTGAACTGCCATCCCAGCTTTTGAATCCGATACGACTCGTAAAATCGAGCCCTTTGAGCAGATTGTAATCCAGTTGGAAATTCCCGATCAACGTGCGGCCTGTAAAATCGTTATAAGTATTTTCAATTTGTGCCAGTGGATTGATGGTTTCATTCCCATAACCTGTTTCTGATGGAATCAGGGAATAATTGCCATTGGCATCGCGAATGGGCATGGTTGGATGTGCATTGATGGCGTTGAAAAGTACCGATCCTAATCCGTTCTCATTCAATGCGTCCCGATTGGAGTAAGTGTAGAATATGTTGCTTTGCAGTTTCAATTTGTCGGTAAGATCGGCAGCGAACGCAAGGTGTGCCGAACTTCTCCGAAAATCGGCCTTGTCTCCACCAACAATTCCCTGCTGATATAAATGCGACCCTCCTACGGCATAGGTGATTTTTTCAGAACCGCCACTCACTGATAAATCGTGGTTAAAGACCGGAACCGCGCTGCCAAAAACCTCGCGTTGCCAATCTGTGCCTGTTCCTAAACCGCCTACACTGGGGTAAGGTACCGGCTGTCCGCCATTGGCATAACTTTCGTTAAGCAGTAAGGCGTATTCGGTGGCGTTTAGGAGGTTGAGTTTTTTAGAGGTTTCCTGAAACCCGGTGTAGCCAGAATAAGAAAATCTGGCTTTGCTATTTTTGATTCCCTTTTTCATACTCACCAGTATTACACCATTTGCGCCACGGGTTCCGTAAATTGCCGCTTGTGCATCTTTGAGTATCGTTACGTTTTCAATGTCGTTCGGATTTAATGCATTGAAATCTGTTAGCTGGACATTATTACCATCAATTATTACCAGAGGTTCATTGCTCCTGTTACTCTTCACACCACGAATCAAAATCGCAAAATCTGATCCCGGCGAACCCGAATTGGCTGTAGCTGTAACTCCTGCAAGTGTACCTTGGAGGGTTTGCTCAATCCTGATGGGCTTAAGTTGTTCAATGGTCTTATTGGATACTATACCAACCGCACCAGTAACATCCTTGCGCTTCTGGCTTCCGTAACCAATAACGACCACTTCATCAAGCCCCTTGGTATCGGTTATAAGTTTGATGACAATACTGGTGTTACTTGAAGTTACCTTATAAGTTGCCGATTTGTAACCAATGTAACTAATACTCAATACCGATCCCGCAGGGACGTTCTTGAGCGAAAACTTCCCATCAATATCGCTATTGGTTCCAAGGGTAGAACCCATTACAGAAACATTGGCATCGGGTATGGGCAACCCGGTGTCTGACTCTTTTACGGTGCCTCCAACGTCAAAACCCTGGGAAAATCCCACAGCTGACAAAAGCAAAAAATAAATTAAGTGTAAGTTTGACTTCATAAGTTGGTTTTTTGTTGGATTTAAAATTAGAAGAGTTTGTTAAGAAATATTTAATATTCACCACAACAAAAAACATACAGTGTAAAAAAAGATCAAAATAATTAAGAAATACCCAAAAACTCATCTAAAATGGGCTGGCGAGCAACCAAACGAAGCAGCACCAAGCCCTTTATTGGCGACAGTTACAACGTTGTTGTTGTGGTAATGTATAGGTAAATTGGTTGATTGTTGCGGTAAGCTAGATAGAAAGGATGTACTCAACAAGGCCTTGTTCGTGCGGAAGATCCATTTTTTTGCGCAAACGATATCGCTTGATCTCTACGCTGCGCACAGAAATGTTTACCAAAGGTGCAATTTCTTTAGACGAAAGATTAAGTCTAAGATACGCGCAAAGCCTCAAATCGTTTGGCGTTAATGCCGGATGCGCTTGTTTTACCTTTTTGAGAAAATCTTTATCGGCATTGTCGAAGGCTTCCTTAAACACATTCCAGGTGTCTTCTTCGCTGATGTTTTTATTAATCGTGGTAATCACCGATTTGATGTTTCGGCTGCTGTCCTCGGTTTTCTTGAGATCTTCTTTGATGAGCGATAACAGCTCATTCTTTTTAATCAGGCTCATCGTAGAAACGGCAAGCTCCCTATTTTTAGCATCCATATCCTGCGACAGCTGGTCGTTGCGCAATTTCATGAGCTGCTGCTCGTTTTCAAGTTCCTTGATTTCAAGCAACAGGTTGTTCTCCTCAATCAACTTCTCTTTTTGTTTCTGATAGTAATTGCGATAGGCCTTGTGAATGAAATGCGCCACTACAACACATAAAATCAAGTAGATAACAATTGCCAAATTGGTGGCATACCAAGGTTTGAGAATCGTAAACTGGTAAACTGCCACATTCTCAGGCAGCGAGTTACCAATTTTTGCACGCACTTTAAAAGTGTAATCGCCAGGCGCAAGATTTTTAAAACTCGCATTCGGGCGTGCGCTCCATTCGCTCCATTGGTCCTGGACTCCGTCAAGCAGGTACTGGTATTCGGCGCTGATGTACTTGTTGTATTCTGGCACCGTATAACTGAAGGTAACGTTGTTCTGGTCGTAGGCCAAACTACCTTCCTTGTCAATATTGATATCCCACGAGCGTTTGTTTTGCTTGTTGACAGCAATAGAAGTAATCGATACGCTGTAATTTTTAAACGTGAGGTCGTTGATGTTCATGGTGTAATAACCATCGGTGGTGCCGATCAGGTAATTGGCGTTGTTGAGCTGGGTGATGTTTTCGTAGCCGAGCATCGAGTTGGTTAAGGATGCCGGAATCGGTATTGCGTTTTGCTTGAGCGCCTCACTGAGTTTGCTCAATGTAAAATAATGGATGTAGTTTTTAGAAAACAACCAGATTTTATTAGACCGATCGACGATTAATTTTCCCGAAGTATACTGATCTTTCTCAAAAACCGAACTCAACACCTTTTCCCTCTCAAATTGCCTCGTTTTACGGTTGAGCTTAAAAATTCCTTCCTTGTAAGCGTAGTAAATGTCCCCATGAAATTTACACAAGCTTGCGTTCTTGCCTTTCGCAGGCGATTGATAGGTGTAAAAATTCCCTTTGACTTTCCCGAGCGCAGTATCGAGTTGCATCCTGAAAACGCCTTTGTACTCGTGGCTTACATACACCTCGAGGTTGGGTGTCACCTCAAAATATTTAGACGAATAATCAAATCCGTTAATTTTGTTCCTGAAAATCCAACCCGAACCACTGCGCTGCAACACCGACAAACCATAGTAATTGCCCTGCACGAGCAAATCACTTTTGCCGGGAACCGATTCGATTTTCCAGGTGCCCGATTGCGAAAAGATACTCTGCACTGTGCCGCCATTGACGACAAACGTGCCCGAATCATGCCCACAGAATAACGTGCCCTGTTCTTCAGACAATGACCAAACCTGTCCTTTGGTTCCGGGAACAAACCGGAATTCCTCGTTGGATTCGTAGGATTTGTAAAATAAACCCTGATTGGTCCCCACATAGAGTTTGCCTTGACATAAAGCCGACGTGTAAACAGTACCCAGAATCCCAGTATCATCCGAAAAACTCTTGACCGGCGATTGTAAATTGATGCAATTGATACCGTTGTCCAGGCCGAGCCAAAGGTTCTTATCGGCATCTTCAAAAACAGACAACGCGGTATTGTTGCTTAAGCCTTTATTTTGGGTTATATGATAGCGGATTTTGCCCTCGTGGCTGAGCAGGAAAATCCCGTTAGACACCGTACCGAGCGCAAAACTGCCATCCGAGAGCATTTGGCTTGAGTAAATCGTGCTGCTGGCCAGTTGGGCGTCGGCCTCGGTAACATAGCGCGTAAGGACACTTCCGGCTAGCCTGTAAAAGCCGATTTGCGCCGTCTGTAAAATCAATCCGTTTTCATCCCAAAAAATGTTGACGAGTTTGTTGCGCGTGAGCAGCGGATCGTTTGATACCAATTTGGCTTGGCCATTCTCAATCTCAAACAAACCTTCGCCCAAGGTCTGGAAATAAATAGAGTTGTTGGCGCGGATGGATTTCCAGATACCGTTCTTTCCAGAAATGATCTTAAAAGTCCCGGCTTTGGAATCGTAGATGTAAATGCGATTCAGCGACTGAAAAATCATCCATTGGTCGTAGTGCAGAATGTTCCAGAATTGTTCGTCGTCTAGCAGTTTTTCCTTGATCCTGGCGCTGAGCGAAGTATACCGCAACTGCCCGTTGGCTTGGCGCGACCAATACCCAAACTCCATATAACATCCCGTGTAAATCTTGTTTTCTACGACCTTTACCGACCTGATGATCGTTTCATTGGGCGATTGGTACAAGGTCCAGTTCGAGCCGTTGTATTCGAGCAAACCCTCGTTGTTGGCAAAGAAAATATAATGGTTCTGGTCTTGCGAGATCATCCAGTTCTGGTTGCCCGCATCATAGGTGGTTGGCGCGTATTTCACGATGGGCGGTAAATCCTGCGAGACAGCCAGCAGTGGCAGCAGCGCAAGCAACAGCAATAATCTTCTAAAAAGAATTCCGGTCATTGGGATTATTGGATTTTCATGGCTAAAGATAGCGATAATCGCTAAAAACCAATAAAAAAGCACGCCCTTTCGAAACGTGCTTTCAAAACTAATTTAAACTAACTCAATTCTTAATAATTCTGTTGGTAGACAGCTTTCCTGCGGCACTGACTTTCACCAGGTAGATACCCTTTTGCAAAGCCGAAACCGTGACCTTAGCACTTGCTGCATTCGGGTTTTGGCTTATGACCTGTTGCCCCATCATGTTGTAGATGCTGATGTTGTCTATGGTGTTCTTGGCGTCGATCGTCAAGACATCCTGCACCGGATTTGGATAGATGCTAACGCCAGACTGCCCGAAAGTCTCTGTAGCCAAAGCCACGTTGCTGAAATAAACATTGTCAATAAACACTGTTCCTGCTCCCGACGGATTACCCGAGAAAATCAACTGGGCGATGTGGTTTCTAGTAGTAAGCCCCGCAAAATCAGCCATTGGGATGTCATAGCTGTTCCAGCCTGAAAGTGTTGGTGTAAAGGACAACTCATGCTCAACATCATCTCCGCCGCCAAAATTGGTATCGGCGCCAAAGTCAACGAGCTTAATCCTGAAGGCAGTCATGTTGGGTGTCCAGGCATCCACATGAAAATAAGTCATGCCCGAGGCATCGATTTCGTTGGCACCCACCGTTTCAATACCAACAAAATTGAGGTTTGTATATTTCTTAGTATCGTTGCCTGCAATCTGCAGGTCGGTCAAATCGGCGGCCGACCAAACGGTTCTCCAGGTATCTACAGGCACGTTGGTGTAGGCATTACTGAACATTGAAATGACATTGGCGGCAGGACGTGTAGGCGTCGGCGCAGCGGTCATCGGCTCATTTGGATTCACGAAAGGAATGTTATGGAAATACACATTGTCTATGAAAGCGATGCCCGCTCCGGCCGGATTTCCCGAAAAAATCAACTGTGCAAGGTGTTGTTTGGAGGTAAGTCCCGCAAAATCGGATAGCGCAATCTCATAGCTGTTCCAACCTGAAAGCGTGGGTGTGAAGCTGAGTTCGTGCTCGGAGTCATCGCCGCCGGCATAAGCACCATCGGCTCCAAAGTCTACCAATTTAACCCGGAAAGTTGTCATGTTGGGTGTCCAGACATCGACATGAAAATACAACATGGAGCTGGCATCGATCAAATTCGGGCCCACCGTTTCTATCCCGACAAAGCTGAGTCCGGTGTATTTTTTGGTGTCATTGCCTTCAATTTGCAAATCGGTCAAGGTCGCAACAGACCAATCGGTTCTCCAGGTGTCTACTGCAACGTTGCTGTATGCGTTGCTGTACATTGAAACAACGTTGGCTTCTGGGCGCGTAGGTGTTGGAGCAGCAGTGACCGGATCGGATGGCGGCGTGAGTTGCGTACTAAAGGTGATGTTGTCAAAATAACACACATTGTCTGAGCTGCGCGTCTGGAAATCAGGGAAAATTACGATCTGGTCGATGTCTGTAGAAGTTGGCTCGCCTATCTTTCCCGAGAAATCAAAAGTCAGTTCCTGCCATTGGTTCACGACCGTATTAGCCACTTTGAGTTCGCCGGTAGAACCGCCCGAAGCGGTCGCGAATTTAATCCCTACATCGCTCAACACCGATTTCCAAACCATAATCTTAACGGTACAATTGGTGGCGCTCAAAGTAAAAGTCCCAATTGCTGTGCCGTGCTGCGATTCTACACCAGCATATGGCGGAGCACCGAGTAAAGGGGTAAGCTTGGCTACCGTAGCCGAGGGATTGGCCCCCGATGGATCGGGATTGGCAATAATTTCAAGCGGCGCACAAGGCGTACTCGGGTTCTCGAATGTATTCCAGGTCCAGGCTGCCCCGTTCCCACCCGTTTCAAAATTGATTGGGTTGTTTTGTGAAAATCCCAATGCGGTAATCATCAGGAGAATGCCAGAAGTAATTTTTTTCATGTTGGTTTTGTTTTTAATTGATATCCAAATTTAATCGCGACTGCTTCTTTTAAAGGGCCTGATGCGTATATAAAAACTATACAAGGATGAGAATTACCAACGTTGTAGTTGCAGGCTTGGCAACATTGGTAAAATACGAATCGACTGCGGTTACGAAAACGTTGTAAGGCTGCTGATTGGCGCGCTAAAATGAAAAATGTTGTGGTAATGTAAGGGTAAAAATGCCGTTACTTTCCATCATCGATGTCTCGGCAACAATTTTCTAACACAAAAATTATCTGAAACATAGACTTTGTATTAAAATTTTGCCATTATCACAAACCGATCGTAACCTCAGGTTTCATAAAACCCTGTTAGAATTGATTTGGTTTGAATCGCGTAGCCGATTATTATTTATCTTTACGCACACTTTTATTTTGCCATGACCACAGACTTTTCTAAGCTCGAACCCAAGAAAAATATTATCATCAAAGGCGCGCAGGTGCACAACCTCAAATCGCTCGATGTAGCCATACCCAGAAACCAACTCGTCGTGATTACCGGACTTTCGGGTTCTGGGAAATCATCGCTCGCCTTCGACACTTTGTACGCCGAAGGGCAGCGCCGTTACGTAGAGAGTTTGTCGTCATACGCGAGGCAATTCCTGGGCAGGCTTGACAAACCTAAGGTAGAATACATCAAAGGCATCGCCCCGGCCATCGCCATTGAGCAGAAAGTCAACACCACAAATGCGCGGTCTACGGTGGGCACTTCTACAGAAATATACGATTACCTTAAGTTGTTGTACGCGCGTATCGGCAAAACGTTTTCGCCGGTGTCGGGCAACGAAGTCAAAAAAGATACGGTCACCGATGTCATCGACGTCGTGAAAACCTTTTCGGTAGACAGCCGCTGGTTGCTGCTCACTCCGATACAATTAGAAGAAGGCCGCAAACTCGCCGACAAACTCAAAGTGCTGTTACAGCAGGGTTTCTCCAGGGTTTACGTGAATGGCGAAACGCTGCGTTTGGATGAGATTGATAGCGATGCGCTCGATGCACAGAACGTTTTCTTGATTATCGACCGAATTGTGGTCAAAGAAGAAGAGGAATTTTACAACCGGCTATCGGATGCGCTGCAAACTGCGTTCTTTGAAGGAAAAGGCACCTGCTACTTGCAAGCAGCCGACTCGGACCTGCGATACGAGTTCAGCAACAAATTCGAGATGGACGGCATTGCTTTCCTTGAACCCAACGTACACCTGTTCAGTTTCAACAACCCTTACGGCGCGTGCCCGGTTTGCGAGGGCTATGGCAACATCATTGGTATAGACGAAGAACTCGTGATTCCCAATACGGCCTTGTCTATCTACGAGAATGCGATTTTCCCGTGGCGCGGCGAAAGCATGGGCTGGTACCGCGATGAACTCGTCAAGAACGCCTACAAGTTCGATTTCCCCATACACAAACCCTTTTTTGAACTCACCGACGCACAAAAGGAACTCGTCTGGAACGGCAATGGCTATTTCCAGGGTTTGAACGCGTTTTTTAAAGAACTCGAGGAGAAAAATTACAAGATCCAGAATCGGGTGATGCTGTCGCGTTACCGCGGAAAAACCAAATGTTATTCTTGTAAAGGAAAGCGTTTGCGCATCGAGGCATCGTATGTGAAAATCAACGGCAAGACACTTTCTGAACTTGTGGACCTGCCTATCAGGAAACTCGTTGGATTCTTCAATACACTAGAACTTAACGAATTCGATAAAAAAGTAGCCAAACGATTGCTCACCGAAATCAACAACCGCTTGCGCTTTCTAGTCGAGGTGGGACTTGATTATCTGACCCTCAACAGGAACTCGGCTTCGTTGTCGGGCGGCGAATCACAGCGCATCAACTTGGCGACTTCTCTGGGAAGCAGCTTGGTGGGATCGATGTACATCCTTGACGAACCCAGCATAGGCTTGCATCCAAAAGATACCGAAAGGCTCATCCAGGTGTTGCTGTCTTTGCGCGACCTGGGCAATACCGTGATTGTGGTAGAACACGATGAAGACATCATGAAAGCCGCCGACATGATTATCGATATTGGCCCTGAAGCGGGTACCTTTGGCGGGAAACTCGTGGCACAGGGCGATTTTAAGCAGATCCTCAAATCCGGTTCGCTTACGGCGCAATACCTCAACGGGAAAATGGAAATCGCCGTTCCCAGGACGCGTCGCAAATCTGGCACCTATATTGAAATTCTCGGCGCGCGCGAAAACAACCTGCAAAATGTAGACGTGAAGTTTCCGTTGGAAATGCTTACCGTGATTACGGGTGTTTCAGGTAGCGGAAAAAGTACGCTCGTCAAGAAAATCCTGTTCCCTGCCATGCAGAAAAAACTAGAAGGCGTAGGTGAAAAGGCCGGACAGTTTACCGAGATGCGCGGTTACTACCATAAAATCCAACACATTGAATATGTAGACCAGAACCCGATTGGGCGCAGTTCGCGATCGAATCCGGTGACGTATATCAAGGCGTATGACGATATCCGCGATTTGTACGCGAAGGAAAAACTCTCTAAAATCCGCGGTTACCAACCCAAACATTTCTCGTTCAACGTAGACGGTGGGCGCTGTGAAACCTGCAAGGGCGATGGCGTAATCAATGTGGAGATGGTTTTCATGGCCGATGTAGAATTGCCTTGCGACACCTGCGGCGGTAAACGTTTCAAGAAGGAAATCCTCGAAGTGCAGTTTGAAGGCAAGAACATCGACGACGTTTTGACCATGACTGTAGACGATGCCGTGGCGTTTTTTGGTGCGACCAAGCAAACCAAAATCATACAAAAACTCCAGCCATTGCAGGATGTGGGCTTGGGCTATGTGCAGTTGGGGCAGTCGTCCTCTACCCTTTCGGGCGGCGAGGCGCAACGCATCAAACTGGCTTCGTTTCTCGTGAAAGGAAGCACTAAGGAAAAAGCGTTGTTTGTTTTTGACGAACCTACGACCGGCTTGCATTTCCACGACATCAAAAAATTGTTGGCGTCATTCGATGCATTACTTGATAAGGGCCATTCGATTATCGTGATCGAACACAACCTCGATTTGATCAAATGCGCCGACCATATTATAGACCTTGGCCCGGAAGGCGGAGAAAATGGTGGGAAGATTCTGGCGGTAGGCACGCCCGAGGAAATCATCAAAAATAAAAACTCAATTACTGCAAAATACCTCAAAGAAAAGTTGTAAGGAGAACCTATAATATCTTAATTATTGTTCGTTGACCGGTTCTTCAAGCTGCAGGTTGAATACAAAAATCTTCACATACCGCTGCTCATTGCTTTCGTAGGAGTAAGTGATTGTCTTTTTCTTTGGGTTGAGCATGAGTTTGCCACGCGCATTTTTAGAGCGCATCACCCACACTGAATTGCCTTCTTCGTCCACGTTAAACGACACGATTGATCCGTGGTACAAGCGTGTTTTACCGTCATCGGTGAGGCTTATGGCAATGTATCCGTTGCTTCGGGTATTGATTTCACGGATGTCAACGATGGAATATTCAAACTCGGTATCCTTAAGATCGTAGGCGTCTTTTGACTCATTCCAGACATAAAACAATCGGCTATCCGAAACGAAACGTGTTTGCTCATTGACCTTCAACGGCATATTTTGGGCAGAGACAAGAGTGGTAAACAACAGGAAAAAACCGAGGAAATTCTTCATTGGTAGCTGACAATTTGCGCCAAAAGTATAAAATTTTAAAAGCAAACAAGCCGAATCAAGAGAAAAATTAACAAACAAATGACATTTACCAAAACAGTAGCGCATTGACAATTAGGCGCTTAAAAAACAAGCTTCCCAAATTGCTTTGTTGCTTTCATTTTTTGGCATGTAAGTTGGAAACGCCAATATAACGCGGGAACGAATCGCGCGTATCACCTAATACTATTGATCATGAAAACTATTACTTTACTCGCAGCCGTCGCCTTGCTATGGGGAAGCAACGCAAGCGCATCAACAGTAAACAGCCGATTGGACAACCCAATTGAAAGGCGTTTCAACCTTGACACACCGATTGAATTTACCGAAAGAGGTATTTTGTTTCTCGTTTTCCCTAATGGTGAATTTGATTTCAATACCGAGGCTTCACAAAATTCGGGAATCGTATATAGAAATGGTCATAGGAGCAACAACCAAACTTACGGTGTTACGCCAAACCGCGGAGTAGTGATCGAACACGATGCGTTGGGAAGGGTTCGCAGGATTGGGAACGTTTTTGTGAATTACGATGCGCAAAACAGAATCAGGAGAATCGGCTCTGTTTACATGACCTACAACCGTTTCGCCTTGTCACAGATTGGCAACCTGAGGATTGTCTACAACCGAAATGGCCAGATCATCAATATCATTGGTTCGGTTAAGGGCTATCGATACAATGAAGAGAACGACGCCGATTGTAATTTTTATGAAAATCATAACAATTCCAGCGTTTATTATCGCTCAAATGGCACAAAAGTTGCAAGCACAAAAATATAAAGTTGGTTAAATAATTGGTTGGTTTATCCCGTTGGTATTCGTATCAGCGGGATTTTCTTTTTTACCACCTAACGCCAAATTCTGGAAATGGCCTTGCCAATCAATTCATTAACTTCGGCCGATACGGCAAATCGGAAATTCAAATACCCATATACCATGGTAATGAGAATCGACTTTACTGCAATCGATACCATCGGATGGAAATCAAAATCCCAAAAATAAAACGACACAAAGACCACAGCAATAATCCCAAGTGACTTTATGGTATTTGCGGTGAACGGATACAAATTCACTTTCCTGACAATAAACATCAGTTTGATCGTATTGTAGACAATAACAGAAATCAGTGTAGCCAAAGCCGATCCCACTATTCCAAACATGGGAATGAAAAGCATATTGAGCCCAATCATCATAAACACAAGCAGTAGTCCAAAGAATAGCACCGAGCGATAATATTGGGTATTGAGGATAATCGCGTTGTTGTTGCCCAGCACCATATCGTAAAATTTAGACAGCCCGATGAGAAAAACCACGAGCAAGCCGCCGCTGTATTCGGCCGGAATCAACAAATAGAGCTGCTTAATGTTGAGAAAAATACCCAACATAACCAACCCGCCGAAGACCTGCAAGTTGATTGCGCTTTTTTTGTACAAATCGTTGAGTTCGTCGAGCTTGTTTTCGCTCATGAGCTTGGCGGTAATCGGGTAAATAATCTGTAACATCGCCCGGCTTGGCACTGCAATGACCGTAGCGATGAATATGGCCACCGAATACAAAGCGTTACTACTAATGTTCTCATAGGCCGGTATCATGACCTTGTCAAAATCGAGCAGCAAAACGGCTACACTTCCAGATAAGATGATGAAAAAGGAATAGCCGACAATCTCCTTTATATTGTGTGGAACTTTAAACGACAAAACCGGTGCCTTGACATACATTGCATAGACTTTCATTGCGAGGAATTGAAGGAAATAAGCGCCACACAAACCATAGATAAAACCATCTTTGCTGAGCCAATCCAAGTGCACGGCAAACAGCATGGCCATGACCACCACGCGCACCAATACTTCACTGATAAAATTGCCAAATACCGACTGCATATGTACCTTAACCCAAGCATAATACACCTCAAAATAGCCCATGAAAATCCCGATCAGCGGAATCAGCCATAAAAACGGGCGTATTGTTGGGTTGCGCGCCAAAATAAAATAGGCAATCTGGTCGTAAAAAAAGTAAGAAATTGCCGTGACGGGTATGATCAAAAACAACGGCATGAGCAACATAAAACTCAGGAATTTCTCGCGCTCGGCTTCGGATCGGCAGCGGGAATAAAACCTGATTAAGGTATTGTGTACACCAAACGCCATCAGCGGCATCATGATATTCGAGGCCGACAGTAAAAAAGCCACCATTCCGTAGTGCGTCTTTCCCAAAAAATTGGTGTAAAGGAACAAAGCATTGCAGGCTCCAATCCCAAAACCAAAATAGGTAATGACCGTGTTTTTTACCGATTGGTTGATGACGATTCCCATAAGGCGACTAAGATCCGAAGATCAGTTGTGAAAGTTTCTGGGTGAGGTTCTTGCGCGAATATTGCTGTAAACCCACCGGATAAGACTGTAATTTCCCTTCCTTGTACGCGGCAAAATGCTTGAGTATCGTTGCTTTGAGCTTGTCTTTTTCGTCGTAGTCAAAGAACGCACCGGTATTGGTTTCGGTGATGATGTCGGCAAACTCTGAACCGCGCGGACCAATGGCAATAATTGGGCGTTCAGACACCATGTATTCGAACAATTTGCCGGGTATGATACTGATGGTTTCTAGCGAATTGATCTCGATAAGCAGCAATACCTGCGACTTTTGCTGATGTACGATTGCTTCCTGATGCGATACATAGCCAACCAGATTGAGGTAGTCGCCCAAGGTGTAGGCGTGGATGGTTTCCAGGATTTCCTGTCCGATCGTTCCGATAAGTTTGAGCTCGAAATCACGAGCAAACGCCTCATTTTCTTTCACCAATTCTGCGAGGCATTGCCAAAGGATTTTTGGATTCCTCCCTGACAAAAATGAACCGATGTGCGCCATCGAAAATTTGTTGTCGAGCGTTTGCTTTGGAATCCCTTCGAAATCATAACCGTTCGTAATTACCTCAATAGGTTTATCGGTAATCTTACTGAATTCAAGTTTCGTAATCTTACTCGTTACAATGATTTTATCGGCAGTATTGAGCACCTGGCTCTCAAGCATTTTATGTTTGTTTTCTGAATAGACCGATAACTTGAGTGATTTGTGGTAACCGATTGTTGTCCACGGATCGCGAAAGTCGGCAAACCAGTGCATGTGGAGTTTTTCTTTCAGTCCAAGCCCAATGAGGTGCATGCTGTGCGGCGGTCCAGAGGTAATTACGGTATCAATCTGGTGCTCACGGATGTACCACTCGAGGTACGCCACCGAAGGTTTTACCCAAAAAACACGCGCATCAGGGATGAAGAAATTCCCACGAACCCAAAGCAAGAAACGCTCGACCGAAGTTTGTCGTTTCTTATTGGCAATAATGCCCGAACTGATTTTCCTGGTTTTGTCCTTTGAAAAAATAGACGCGAACCGATAGGGTTCAAAAATAGGTTGTTTCAATATCGTAACATCTTCTGGTATCTCCGACAGCAAAGCCTTGTCTGTAATGGGATAAGTGGGATTCTCAGGAACATACACGATGGGTTGCACACCAAAATCCGGCAAATACTTAACAAATTTCAACCACCGCTGCACACCAGGTCCGCCGGCAGGAGGAAAATAATAAGCAATTATCAGGACTTTTTTCATCAGCTCGTTTAAATAGAAGTACTATTTTTTAGATCCAAACCACTGTTTGCGCCTTTCCCAGTACAAACCGCCCATTGCCAGAAACAACATTCCGATTGAACTGGCCAGTGCGATGGTGCTTCCGGTTTTTACCACTTGGGGTTCAAATTTGAATTCGATGGTGTGTTTCCCTGCCGGAATCTCAAGTGCACGAAGTACGTAATCGGCCCTGAAATGGTCCTTTGGCTTTCCGTCAATATAGGCATTCCAACCGTCTTTATAATACATTTCTGAAAAGACCGCGAGGCCGTTTTGCGTATTATTGGAAACGTATTTTAGGTAGTTGGGTTTGTATTTTTGAAGCGTAATGGTAGCCAGACTGTCTCTGGTGAACGCGGTGGGATCGCTTTTAAATCGTGAACCGAACTCTTTTCTATTGACCAACGCCACGTTTTTTGTGTCCAGGCTGTCGAGTGATTTCATTTCCTGGTCGGGCGAATCAGCCCATTTGATGCTACTCACAAACCAAGCATTCCCATTGATTTCAGGGTTTTGCGATGCGAATGGCTTGCCTTCTTTGTCGGTTTGGATGATGTATTTCACGTTGAGCATATCAAGCACTTCCATATTGTTTTTGGCGATCTGGTAGTCAAACAACTGCTGTATCCGCCTTGGTTTGGCCGCATGATAACCGCCAAGGGATTTGTGAAAGTAAGAGGCACGTGCGCTAGACATGTTGCCATCGACTTCAAAAACGCGGTAGTGTGTAGTATCCTGCAGAATCTGAGCATCAACCGCGGTTTGCTGGAAAGGCTCGTCTACTTCACGGGCATTGAGGAAGTCTTTTCCGCTTACGTAGTTCTTGTCGATAAAAAACAAATCGGCCACCATCAACAATCCCACAAGAATCAGTGCGGTATTTTGTTTGAGGCGGTCTTTGGTGAGAAGCCACAATATTCCAGCCGATGTAAGGATGAAAAAAGCGCTCCGAAGCAAATCGGCCGAGTACAGACTTTTGCGGTCTTCCTTAAGGGCATCGACGAATTCAGGCCCATAATTTTGGATGTAATAGCCGTCATTCCCTCCCGAAAAGGAGAATGAACCTTTAAAGACGAACAACAAAATCAAAGTGCCCACGCACAGCCCTGCTGTTTTAGCCAAATCTTTTACCCGATCTTTATCCTCCGATTTCAAAAAGGATTGCAAACCCATAATGGCCAGAACCGGAACGCACAATTCAAGGATGACCTGGATAGACGAAACCGCACGGAACTTATTGTAGAGGGGCACATGATCAATGAAAAAATCGGTCAGTATCGGGAAATTTTTGCCCCAGGACAACAACAGCGAAACTATGGCTCCGGCTAAAAACGCGTATTTCAATTTTCGTTTGTCGTGGAATAAGGCCAACATCGCCAGGAAAAACACCACCGCACCAACATACGCCGGCGCTGCAACAATGGGTTGGTCGCCCCAATACAACGGCAGACCTGATGTAAACTCGGCTGCCTGCGACTCGGGGACACCCTGCTTGATCATAAAATCGTACATGCTGCTTTGTGTGCCGAGGTTCTCGCTATTAGAGCCACCAAAAAGCCGCGGTGCAATGAGATCGAAGCTTTCGGTGATACCGTAGCTGTACTCGGTGATGTATTCGTTAGAAAGCGCGTGGTCATTTTTGCTGGGACTGCCGTCGGCATTGAAGGTAAGCTCGGTCTTGTCCCGCGTACTGAACTTGGCGTACTGGGCGGTAGCCATCAAATTGGTGGCGTTGGCTCCGATGGATAAAACCCCTGCAACGGTAAAGATTCCCGCGGCGTAACCAATCGTTTTCAAATCCTTTTCCTTGACATATTTGTAGATGAAATAAACGGATAAAACCAATAGCAAAATCAACAGGTAATACGTCATCTGGAAATGGTTCGCGTTGATTTCCAGTGCCGCAGCAACCATTGTTAGAATGCCTCCCAAAACGAACCTGCGCCTAAAAACCAATAAGACTCCAGCCACAACCAGCGGCATATAGGCAATTGCATGCGCCTTGGCATTGTGCCCGACTCCCAAAATCACGATGAGATAGGTAGACAATCCAAAGGCGAGCGCTCCTATGAAAGCCAGTAAAGGCCTGGCTTTGAGCACGAGCATCAGTACGTAAAAACCCAGGAAATAAAGTAAAAGGTAGTCGGCTGGGCGCGGCAGGAAGCGCAAGGCCGAATCGAGCATTTTGACGTAGTTGTGCGGGTAAGTCGCACCCAATTGGTAGGTTGGCATCCCACCAAAAGCAGCATTGGTCCAATAAGGTTCTGTGTTTGCTGTGGCCCTGAAATCATTTTGTTCTTTGGCCATCCCGATATATTGCATAATGTCAGACTGGAAAATCTTCTTGCCTTGCAATACAGGGTAAAAATATATAAGTGAAATGGCGATAAAACCTACTATCGCAAAGAAGTGGGGATAAAACCTATCGAGTTTTTTCATACAAAAGAAAGTGTTCCGGATTTTAAAGACCAAAAGTAGTCAAAAAAACCACTCGATAAGCGTGAAAAAATGTCTAAATATTTATTCTATCTCCTCGTAATCCACGTATTCGCCTACTTTTTTGGTCTCACGTGGTTTGTCTGATTTTGGAGTTTGATAGGTAATATCTTGGGCATTTGACCGGTACTGGTTTTGGTAACCTTGATAGGCCTGTTGCTGTTGTTGGAAGTTTTCACCCGCTTTTTCTACGGCCTTCTTCACAAGCACCGGCAAGAACAAGCGCGCCAGGAATTTAAAGACGTAGTAAAACGCAACTGCGTAAAGTATGGTTTTCAAAAGACCGTTAAAAGAAGCGGTTTCCATATGAAATTAATTTTTTCAAAAATAACAAATCCCCGTTTCAATCCGTCTTAAATAAATAATAAAATATAGTACATTTGAAATGCGTTATAACCTGCACCTTAAAAACCTGCCTATGTCTGCAATAAAGCCTCTTTTTACCACCACATTGTTCTTTTTTTATACTTTGGGTTTCGCCCAGTTCACCGATGTAATCAACTCTAACAGGCCGGGAAAATCAATGGCTGCATTCTCTGTAGGAAAGACCGTTATTCAGGCCGAGCTTGGTGCAAACGTCTACAAAGAAGACTACTATAACGACTTTGACGACTACACCAACGACTATAAAGGTGATGGCTGGCAATACGATATGGCCTTGCGTTACGGTGCCTTTTTTGAGCAATTGGAGTTCATTGGCCAACTCGAATACCAAGCCGAACATTACTCGCAAATCAACACCATTTACAGAAAGAGCCGGTCGCTCAAGAATGCCACCATTGGCGCCAAGTTCTTGATTTATGATCCGGTGAAGAATTATGAAGCCAAACCCAATTTGTACAGCTGGAAAGCCAACCACAAGTTTAGTTGGAGGCAGTTTATTCCGGCCGTTGGCGTGTATGGTGGGCTCAACTTTGACATGAGCAATAACAAGTTTTTACGTCCGGGCACGCTCGCCAACAAAAAAATGAGCTTTAGACTCATGGCGCTTACCCAACATCAGTTTGGCCGTTTTGTTTTGGTGAGCAACATCTTTTTGAACCGGTTTCCCGAGAAACGCAACATCGATTATATCGTAACCCTTACCCGTGGATTCAACCCAAGATGGTCGGGTTTCATTGAAGGCCAAGCCTATAACAGCGAGAACTATGGTGCGATGTTCAGGGTTGGTGCAGCTTACCTCGCCTACGAAAATATCCAGATCGATGGCTCGATAGGAACCAACATACAAAACAATCCTTCGCTGGTTGTAGGCGGAATTGGTGTTTCCTGGCGTTTCGACGACAACTACCAAGACGTTTACCTGCGCATCCCAAAAGAGAAAAAAAGCAAGGAAGACAAGAAAAAAGATAAGAAGAAAGAAAAAGCGAAAAAACGCCTCGACGCCATAGAGAATGGCGAAAAAGTAAAAGAATGATTACCGTTAAAGAAGTTACCGATAAAAAGTTATTAAAAGATTACGTCATTTTTCCTTTTGGGTTGTACAAAGACCATCCGTACTGGGTTCCGCCTTTGATTGCCGATGAAATGGAGACGTTTGACAAAACCAAAAACCCAGCGTTCCAAACGGCCGAAGCTCATTTTTTCCTCGCTTACAGAGACAATAAAATTGTGGGGCGCATTGCCGCCATCATCAACTGGAACGAAGTCAACGACCAAAAGAAAAGTAAAGTGCGTTTTGGGTGGTGGGATGTGATCGACGATATCGAAGTATCTAAAGCGTTGCTTGAAAACGTCTTTGAACTCGGCCGCAAACACCAACTTGAACATGTAGAAGGCCCCATGGGATTCTCCAACCTCGATAAAGTAGGCGTACTTTCCGAAGGCTTTGACAATATCGGAACCATGATTACCTGGTACAATTATCCGTATTACGTCACGCATCTCGAGCGACTTGGTTTTGTAAAAGAAAAAGAATATCATGAAAGCTGGTTCCCGTTCAACGACATCCCAACCGACTTTTTTGAGAAAGCACAGGCGATGATTTCAAAGCGTTACCAACTCAAATCGCTCAATTTCACGAACACCAAAGACATCATGCCGTACGTAGACAAGATGTTCGATTTGTTCAACACAGCCTACGCGAACCTCGCTTCATTCGTAGCGATTACCGATGTGCAAAAGGAATATTTCAAGAAAAAATACATTCCGTTCATCAATCCCGAATACATCAAATTTGTAGTAGACAAAGACGATAAAATGGTGGCCTTCAGTATCGTCATGCCCGATTTCTCGCATGCTTTGCAAAAATCCAAAGGAAAAATATTCCCATTTGGTTGGTACCACCTGCTCCAGGCCCGAAAACACAGCAAAGCGGTCTTGTTTTACCTGATTGGGATTTTACCGGAGTACCAAAGCAAAGGGGTTACTTCGATCATTTTCCACGAATATTACGAAACGTTCGCAAGGCTCGGCATTACGCATTGCATCCGTACGCCAGAGCTCGAGGAAAACCACGCCATTCATAACCTCTGGAAACATTTCAACCCAGAAGTCCATCGCAAGCGTCGCACTTATCGTAAGGATTTGTAGTTATTGGCAATTGTTTTTTTTAAGGACGTGCGTGCTGTCAAATTTAAGCGTTCTCGTGTCCTTGAAACTTACATTGCCATGGTTGTCATCCACCACTTCACCGTAACCTTCCAGGTAGTTTTTTCCTTTTTTGAGGAATGCCACTTCGCGCACCGTGGCCGCACCTTCAGACATAAAAGTATAGGCCGCTTTTAAAGTATCGCCCACGATGAGCCCGGTAAGCTCGCCTTGGTTATCATCTTTCTCGAAAAAGTTATAGCGCAATTGACCTGAGGTGACTTCATTACCCTTGAGCTCGAGGTTCATCGTGATGGTGTCTTTACCTAAAACCCCTTGATAACATTCGTGCAAAACCGGCGCTTCAACGGCAACGGGTTTTGGAAGAATAATAGGTTTTGGTTCCTTTTTACAGGCAAACACTACTAGTAAACATGTAAAGGCGAGTAATTTTTTCATAGTGCAGATTTAAGTTCCAATCTTAAATTTACAATTTTAAGAAAGCCCACTCTCAAATTTAACAAGCCTTTGTAATTCGCCAATATCCAAAGCTGCTCTTTGATTGTTTTAGACGGATGACGTTCGTTTTGGGATCATGGCGCTTTGTCTATTTTTAAACTTTAACAAACAATCCAGATTTTCTGCATCCAGGAAATCGCAGAATTTACTAGGGACAACACCAGCCCCTCCCCAGTGCCAATCTACCAATTCTAAACCACTTCGCAAACCATAAATTCTACACCAAATGTTAAATACAAATGAAAGAACAACAACCAATAAAAAAGCGCCCCAAAGGAGCGCTTAAAATTCATTTCGAGTTTTAATCTATTCCACGTCACACAAATAATCTGCTCCACCAATTCGCCAAAGCTCGTGCGGCGCGTCTCAGATCGTGATTCAACTACAAACTATCGCTCTTCACTCATGTCAACGGTTTTCTCCGCCGCAATCTTAAGATACGTACCGCTTGTGAGTTTTTCACGAACCGCCTCAAAGGCATCAAGCGTTTCATTAATGTCGCGCAAAGTATGGCTTGCCGTCGGGATCATACGCAACAGGATAATCCCTTTCGGAATCACCGGATACACCACAATCGATAAGAAAATATGGTAATTCTCACGCAAATCATTTACGAGCATCATCGCTTCAGGTATACTACCTTGCAAATACACCGGCGTCACACAAGTGTTGGTGTCTCCAATATCAAAGCCGCGCGATTTTAGCCCGTTTTGCAACGCATCTACATTCTCCCAAAGTTTGTCTTTGAGTTCTGGCATCGTACGCAACATTTCCAGGCGCTTGAGTGACCCAATGGTCTGGATCATCGGCAACGCCTTGGCAAACATCTGCGAGCGCAAATTGTATTTCAAATAATCAATAATATCCTGGTCTGCGGCCACGAACGCCCCGATATTGGCCATCGATTTGGCAAAGGTAGAGAAGTACACGTCTATCCCATCCTGGCAACCTTGTTCCTCACCTGCTCCGGCGCCGGTTTTACCCAGCGTTCCAAAACCGTGCGCATCGTCTACGAGCAAACGAAAGTTGTATTTGTCTTTCATCGCCACGATTTCCTTGAGCTTGCCTTGTTGGCCACGCATCCCAAAAACGCCTTCGGTGATGAATAAAATTCCGCCTCCGGTTTCCTCGGCCATTTTGGTGGCGCGTTGCAGGTTTTTCTCCATGCTCTCCAAATCGTTGTGGCGGTACGTAAAACGTTTGCCCATATGCAACCTCACGCCATCTATGATACAAGCGTGCGAATCCACATCGTAAACGATAATGTCATTCTTGGTCACCAACGCGTCAATGATAGACACCATACCCTGATAGCCAAAATTGAGCAAATAAGCGGCTTCCTTCATCACAAAGGCAGCCAATTCTTTTTCAAGTTGTTCGTGGTACTGGGTGTGCCCGCTCATCATACGCGCACCCATCGGATATGCGGCGCCATATTGCTGTGCGGCTTCGGCATCTGCCTTACGCACCTCGGGATGGTTGGCCAGTCCCAGGTAATCGTTGATGCTCCAATTGAGGATCTCCTTACCGTGAAACTGCATGCGCGGCCCCAAATCGCCTTCGAGTTTCGGGAACACATAATACCCTTCTGCCTGCGATGCCCATTTGCCCAAAGGGCCTTTATTGCTTTGAATTCTTTCGAATAAATCTTTTACCATGATCGTTTAAAAAAGCGGTTTTTGATGGCGCAAAAGTAGGGATTTCCCATGTAAAATTGGCGTAGTTTTCTAATTATTTTAAGGAGCCAATTCCTGCTGTACGCTATATCTTTTACTGGCTAAAGAAGCCAGCAAAAGGATACCGCTGCCATCAGGGCTAGGGCCACGGTTTTCAATTGATGTTTTTTGTACATTTGAATACAATCCAAACCCATGGCCAATAAATTTGCAGCCGAATTAGACGAGCTTGTCCGTGCGAAAGTCATCACCCCTGACACCGCGCGCGACATCCAACGCTATTACGAATCGGGTGTGAGGGCCAATCCGGGAAAACTGCTCACCATTTTTTCAATACTGGGCGCGATCCTTAGCGGTTTGGGCATCATCCTGATCCTTGCCCACAACTGGGACGATTTGTCGCAGTTTACCAAAGCCTGTCTTGCGTTCCTGCCAATGCTCATCGGGCAACTCTTCTGCGGATTTGCGCTTGTTAAAAAACCAGAAAATGCGGGCTGGCGGGAAAGTGCCTCGGTATTTTTGTTTTTAGGGATCGGCGCGAGCATTGCCCTTGTGGCGCAGGTTTACAACATTCCCGGCAACCTCGAATCATTTGTACTGACCTGGATGGTTTTGGCTTTGCCGCAGGTATATTTGATACGTTCCTCGGTGACTTCATTGCTTTACATTTCGGGGATTACCTATTACGGAAGCTTTGCAATCGAATATTGGGACGATGCCAATTATGACTATTGGTTGTTGCTCGCTGCAATTGTTCCTTACTATTACCGGCTGTTACAGTCAAAACCCTCCCAGAATTTCACGTTTTTCCACCATTGGTTCTTGTGTTTGTCAATAATGATTTGCCTGTCGCGGTTTTGCGATGGCGGCGGGGATTTGATTTATTTGTCTTACCTGAGCTTGTTCGCGATATACTATTTTATTGGTTCGCGGCCTTTTTTTCAAACGCAAAGACAGCGCAACAATAGCTTCTCTATAATCGGGCAAATCGGAACAATCTTTACTTTGCTCCTCCTCACTTTTGAACGCCACCTTTCCTTTCACACCGCCGAGGCTGGTTGGATTACATTTATAACCGGCCCTAAACACCTCACCTTTATCACTACCGCGCTGCTCACGCTCACAGCGATTGTTTTGTTTTTTAAAAAAAATCACGCCCATTACAAACGCATCCGTATTATTGACATTGCTTTTTTATTGACGACGGTGTTGTTTTGTACGGGTGATTTGAGCCACATCGGCGCCAACATCCTCGTACTGCTCATGGGCCTATCCGAAATGCGCCGCGGCAGTCAGCAAAACAATCTCGGCATCCTCAATTTCGGGCTTATCATCATTACCATCTTGGTGATTTGCCGTTTCTTTGATACCGAATTTAGCTTTGTCGTGCGCGGCACGCTGTTCATTTCGGTCGGCCTCGGGTTTTTCCTCGCCAATTACCTCATGCTTAAAAAAAGGAAATCAGATGGGCAATAAAACCAAACTCATGCTCTTTACCGTGTTGGCTGTGGTACAACTCGCGGTGCCATTCCAGATGATTTTCCATCAGGAAGACATCCTCGATACCGGTAAAGTCTGGAAATTCCGCACTGCACCTGTAGATCCAAACGATCCATTCCGCGGCAAATACGTGTACCTCAATTACGAGCAAACCAATTTTAGAATCAAAAGCAAAGACCTTTGGAAAAGCGGCCAGACCGTATTTGCCAATTTAACCACCGATGAAAAAGGGTACGCGAAAGTCGCTTCTATAAGCTCTCAACGGCCTAACAATCCAAATTATGTCACGGCCAAAGTAGATTATGTTTTTGGTTTAGACAAACCCACCTTGACCATTAGTTATCCGTTTGATCGTTTTTACGTCAATGAATACAAAGCCGCCAAAGCAGAGCGGATTTACAACGAGTCGTCTGATAATGTCAAAAAAGAAGCCTATGCCGTTGTGTTGCTCAAAGAGGGCGAAGGCGTCATCAGTGATGTCATGGTCGATAACATTTCAATCAAAGTATTAGCCACTAAAAGATAACCTTATGCCAAATTATAAAGAACTGCGATTAGCCGTCCTCATCGATGCCGACAATGTGCCATACAGCAACGTGAAGGGCATGATGGAGGAAATTGCCAAATACGGAACGCCAACCACCAAACGCATCTATGCCGACTGGACACGCCCCAACGCAGCCGGTTGGAAAGGTGTTTTGTTGGAACATGCAATTACGCCGGTACAGCAGTACAGTTACACCACCGGAAAGAATTCATCCGATTCTGCGCTCATCATCGACGCGATGGATTTGCTTTACACGGGGAAAGTAGACGGTTTCTGTATCGTATCCAGCGACTCCGATTTTACGCGACTGGCTATCCGTTTGCGCGAATCGGGAATGAAAGTGATTGGCATTGGCGAGAAGAAAACGCCCAATTCGTTGATTGCCGCCTGTGACCGTTTCATTTTCCTTGAAGTACTTGAAGGTGCAATACCAAAAAACAAGATACAAAAACCAACACCAACGGTGGCATCAAGTGGCAATTCGCGTAGGAAGTCCAAGATTGTCCCGGTAGAAATTGCCGTAGAAGTTCCGGTAGAAAAAGAAATCGTGAGCAGAATAGATGCGCAAACCATCGAACTCATCGAATCGACCATTGAAGCCATTGGTGACGATGACGGTTGGGCATTCCTGGGTGATGTAGGCAATTTGATCGTGAAGAAAAAACCAGAGTTCGACCCGCGCAATTACGGATTTGCCAAACTCACACCTTTGCTCAAATCGCTCAAGGACATTGTAGAGATTGACGAACGCGACTCAGAAAAAAGAGGCATTAAGCATGTCTATGTACGGATGCGTTTGGGTTGATTGTTTAGTACCTATAAAAAAGCCTGTTCGTCATGAACGGGCTTTTTTTCTGCCTTTACCATAAAAAAAGTCCCTCCGTTTCCGAAGGAACTTTTCATTATTAATTGCCAATTGTCAATAATCAATTGTCAATTATTCATTGGCCTTACCTCTTAATCACGCGAAGTGTCTTAGCATTCTCACCTTGTGATACAATAACATTGTAAACAC
>ENA-UOWO01000598-UOWO01000598.1-activated-sludge-metagenome-genome-assembly--contig:-NODE-598-length-51029-cov-11.243791_pt1 | contig 51029 bp, 33 predicted proteins | sample MGYA00238148_ERZ761564 | MGnify/ENA primary metagenome ERZ761564 (study PRJEB28885, sample SAMN05720194) | activated sludge metagenome | isolation source: Anaerobic digester | place: USA... | reverse complement strand
GACAACCAATGACAATCAATGACAACCAATGACAACCAATGACAACCAATGACAACCAACAACCAAAACATGTCCAACAACTACTGCATCATCATGGCCGGGGGGGTCGGGAGCCGCTTCTGGCCCATGAGCCGGAGTTCCCGCCCGAAGCAATTCATCGATATCCTTGGCACCGGTTCGTCGCTGATCCAGCAGACTTACCAGCGGTTCATGGGGATTTGCCCTCCTGAAAACGTTTTCATCGTGACCCATGAACTCTACAAGGAGCAGATCATGGAGCAGTTGCCCGGCCTGACCGAAGATCAGATACTGCTGGAGCCGTCGCGGAGGAATACAGCCCCATGCATTGCGTACGCTGCCTATAAGATCCTCCAACGGAACCCCGATGCCAACCTGGTCGTCGCCCCTTCCGATCACCTGATCCTGAAAGAAGATATCTTCCGGGAAAAAATAAAAACCGCCCTCCGCGCTGCAGAAGAAAATCCCTGGCTGATCACCCTGGGGATCAAACCATCACGGCCCGATACCGGATACGGATATATCCAGTTCAATACGGAACTTCACGACGACCAATACCCGGCACTGCATAAAGTGAAGACATTCACCGAAAAGCCCAGCCTCGAACTGGCGGTGACATTCCTCGAAAGCGGGGAATTTCTCTGGAACTCAGGCATTTTCATCTGGTCGCTCAAAAGCCTGCTCAACGCATTTCACGATCATCTCCCCGATACCGGTCTTCTTTTTCAAAAAGGCAAAGACAAATATTTCACCGGCCAGGAGGCCGCTTTCATTAAAGACACCTATGCCGTCTGTAAAAGTATCTCGATCGACTACGGCATCATGGAAAAAGCTTCCAACGTATATGTGATCGAATCCGATTTCGGCTGGTCCGACCTGGGTACCTGGGGCTCTCTGCATGATATCCGTGAAAAAGACAACCTGAAAAATGCCATTTCCGGAAAAAATGTGCTCACCTACGATACGTCGGGATGTATCATCCACATGCCTGCCGACAAGCTGGTGGTGCTGCAGGGCCTGGATGATTATATTGTTGTGGAAGATGATGATATCCTGCTGGTCTGCCGTAAAAAAGACGAACAAAAGCTCCGCCAGATCGTCGACGATGTGAGGCTGAAGAAAGGAGAGAGATATGTTTAGTCAGCAGTCAGCAGTCGGCAGTCGGCAGTCGGCAGTCAGCAGTCGGCAGTCGGCAGTTTAACAATTTAACAATTGAACAATAGAACAATTGAACAATAGAACAATAGAACCATGAAAAAACTCATTTTATCAATTTTAATCTGCCTTCTTTCTTTCAACCTGGTGTTGAGAGCCGACGAAGGGATGTGGATCCCCATGCTGGTCGACCGCCTGAATTACGAAGACATGCAGAAGCTCGGCCTCAAGCTTACGGCGGATGAAATTTACAACATCAACCAGTCGAGCCTGAAAGATGCCATCGTCATTTTCGGGCGGGGATGCACCGGCGAGATCATCTCCGACCAGGGACTGCTGATCACCAACCACCATTGCGGCTATGGCCAGATCCAGGCGCAGAGCTCCGTGGAGCACGATTACCTGACCGACGGTTTCTGGGCGATGAGCCTGGATGAAGAGCTGCCCAATCCCGGGCTGACCGTGCAGTTCCTTGTAAAAATAGAAGACGTTAGCAAAGCGGTCAACAGCCAGCTTACGGCCGATATGACCGAAGAGGCGCGGTCGGCTAAAATTCAATCCGTTTCCGATGAACTCATCAAAAAAGCCACTGACGGCACCATTTACAATGCCAGCGTCAGGAGTTTCTTCGGCGGGAATGAGTTCTACCTGTTTGTTTATGAGACGTATAAAGATGTCAGGCTCGTCGGGGCGCCCCCGTCGGCAATCGGCAAATTCGGCGGCGACACCGACAACTGGATGTGGCCGCGCCATACGGGCGACTTCTCGATGTTCCGCGTTTATGCCGGGCCCGACGGAAAACCCGCCGAGTATTCAAAGGACAATATCCCGCTGAAACCGAAACATTACCTTCCGGTCTCCATCGGCGGCTACAAAGAGGGCGATTATGCCATGATCATGGGCTACCCGGGAAGCACCGACCGCTATCTTTCGTCGTGGGGCGTGCAGATGGCCATCAACACCTCCAACCCGGCCATCGTGAAGATCAGGCAGGAAAAACTCGATATCATGGACGCCGAAATGGTGAACAGCGACGCCGTCCGTATCCAGTATGCCAGCAAATACGCCCGCATCTCCAACTACTGGAAGTATTTCATCGGCCAGACCAAAGGACTGAAACGGCTCGATGTTTATGATAAAAAAGTGGCGATTGAGAACGATTTCCGCAACTGGATCAACCAGGACGCCGACAGGATCGGAAAATACGGAGAAGCGCTCCCGCTCATCGAAAACGCATACCAAACCATCTCCAAATACGCCCTTGCCAACATGTATTACCGGGAAGCAGGCTTGCGCGGACCGGAGATCCTCTCCCTGGCCGGATCATTCAAGGGCCTCGCCGATGAATTAGCCAAAGAAACACCCGATCAGGAAAAGATCGGGAAAATGAAAGCCAGCCTGAAAGCCCAGTCCGACGCCTATTTCAAAGACTACTACGAGCCGATCGACCGGAAGACCTTCGCTTCGATGATGAAGATGTTCAACGAAGATGTCGCTTGCGACCAGAAGCCCGAATTCCTCGCCCTGATGGTGAAGAAATACAAAGATTGTTTTAAGGATTATGCAGATGCCGTTTTTGAAAAATCCATCTTTACCACTGCCGCAAAAGTCAATGCTTTCATCGAAAACCCCGTTCTGAAAACATTGCAGAAAGACCCGGCATACCAGGCTTTCATCGCTTTCTATGAAAAATATATGGAGATCCAGAAAGCCACAGGGGCATCGTACACCCAACTGGCAAAGGGGAACCGGCTGTTCATCGCCGGATTGCGCGAGATGAACCCCGACCGGAAATACGCCCCGGACGCCAATTCGACCATGCGACTGACCTACGGGACCATCCAGGGATATAATCCCGCCGATGCGGTTTATTACGAATATTTTACTACTCTCGACGGCGTCATAGAGAAAGAGGACCCCGACAACAGCGATTTCATCGTACCCGAAAGGCTGAAAACCCTTTATGAAAAGAAAGATTTCGGTCCCTATGCCGAGAACGGAACGATCCGGACCTGCTTCCTGTCGAACCACGACATCACCGGCGGCAACTCGGGAAGCCCGGTGATCAATGCCTACGGCGAACTGATCGGGCTGGCTTTCGACGGCAACTGGGAAGCCATGAGCGGCGATATCGCCTTCGAGCCCGACTACCAGCGGACCATCAGCGTCGACATCCGGTATGTCCTGTTCATTATCGACAAGTATGCCGGCGCAAAGAACCTGATCGACGAAATGACCATTGTCAGGAAATTCAGGATGCCGCGAGCGGACTTCAAAGCCATCACCGGTATCGCTGCCCCCTTGGAACTGGTGAAATAACACCCGCCAAATGGCTTTAGAGATCGAACGGAAATTCCTGGTAAAGAGCCGGACATTCCGGCAACTGGCCAGACCCATCCACATTCATCAGGGTTTCCTGAGCACCGACAAAGAGCGGGTGGTCAGGGTCAGGATCCAGGGGAAACTGGCCTTTCTCACAGTCAAAGGCAGCTCGCAAGGCATTGCCCGGGCCGAGTATGAGTACCGCATTCCCGTCGACGACGCCCGCTACATGCTGAACAACCTCTGCCTCCGACCGACGATCGAGAAAAACCGCTACCGGATCAACGTGGAGGGTTTTACCTGGGAGGTCGACGAGTTTATGGGAGAGAACGAGGGGCTTTGCATTGCCGAGATCGAGCTCGACAGCCCGGGGCAGAAGTTTTCCTTACCCGAATGGATCGGGGCGGAAGTAACGAACGATCCGCGGTATTACAACACCTACCTGGTGAAAAATCCATACAAGATCTGGGCAAAATGATAAAGCACCATGACCCCGGCAGGTATTACCATGACCGGCTGGAGCTTTTCCAGGCAGAAGCCGCCCGGCTGAAGGGCCTTCTCCGGAAGCTGGCTTTTACCCGGCTGGCAGTATTCCTCCTTACCGTAATCCTGGTCTATGCATTCCATTCGCACGGTTTCGGCGTCATGGCCTGGATTGCCTTTGCCGGCGTCTGTGCATTTTTACTGACATTCAAAAAATATGTAGCCGGACAGCAGGCGCTCCGGCATGCAGAGAACATGGTGGAAATAAATTCCGCCGAGATCAAAGTACTGGAAAGCGATTATGCCGGCTTCGAGGATGGTGCCGATCAAGCTGATCCGGAGCACCCCTTCACGTCTGATCTTGACATCTTCGGGCCCGGAAGCCTGTTCCAATACCTGAACCGGACAGCCATTCGTTCCGGCAGGGAAGTACTGGCCGGCTGGCTGAAGAATCCGCTGATGGATGAACCTGCCATCCGGAGCCGGCAGGAGGCTGTGGCTGAGATGGCCGGCGAACCGGACTGGAGGCAGGAATTCCGGGCAACCGGTTATATGGACAAAGAACATCCGACCGATAAAGCGGAACTCCTGGCCTGGGTGAGAGAACCCGCCGTGTTCGGTCACTGGAGATTCAGGCTGTTTGTCATCCTGGTCCCTATCCTTACCTCATCGGTGATTCTGCTCGCATCGCTGTCGGTGATCCCGCCGGTGGTCATCCTGCTTTACCATGCCGTTCCGTTTGGAATAATAGGAATTTTCGGCAAAACGATCCTGAGAAAATACCGGATGTTATCGAGCAAATCCGACATTGTGATGAAGTATTCCCGGCTGCTGTCGATGCTGGAGGACAGGTCGTTCAACAGCAGCCGCATGCAGGCGCTGGTCGCCGGGTTGCATAGGAAAAGCGGCAAACCCGGACGGTCGGTGAAGAAGCTGGCCGGCATCCTGAACCTGTTCGAAGCCCGCAACAACATGATCGTCGGTTATTTCCTGAATCTCTTTTTCCTGTGGGATATCGTGATGGTGCGGCGGCTGGAGAAGTGGCAGGCCGTACACCGGGATGAGCTCCCGCGCTGGCTGGAGATCCTGGGCGAAACAGACGCCCTCTGCAGCCTGTCCAATTTCCGGTTCAACCATCCCGAAAGCATTTTCCCCGTAATAAGCCAGGATGACACAGCCCTCGATGCTGACGAAATATGCCATCCCCTTATCTCCACAGGCGCTTGTGTCGGCAATCCCGCTAACATCTTATGCCGCAGGCATTTCACCATTGTCACCGGCGCCAACATGGCCGGCAAGAGCACCTATCTGCGGACTGTCGGCGTGAACATGGTGCTGGCGATGGCCGGCAGCGCGGTGACAGCCAGAGAGATGACTTTCAGGCCCATAGCGTTTGTCACCAGTTTCCTTACCACCGACTCGTTGCAGAAGAACGAGTCGTATTTCTATGCCGAGCTGAAGCGGTTGAAGTACATCGTTGAACGGCTGGAAAATGGCGAAAGGCTCGTGATCCTGCTCGACGAGATCCTGAAAGGGACCAATTCGCGCGATAAGCAGAGCGGCAGCATCGCCCTGATCGAGAAGATGTTGCGTTACGGCGCCTCGGGCATGATCGCCACGCACGACCTGGCGCTGGGCGATTTGGAGAAGGGCTATCCCGGCGAAGTGGTGAACAAGAGTTTTGAAGTGGTGATTGAAGATGACCGGCTCGTGTTTGATTACAAGCTGAAAGACGGCATTGCGCGGCAGATGAATGCCACGTTCCTGATGCGGAAGATGGGGATAACGGATTAGGGTCATAAGCTTCACGTCATAAGCTTCGCGTCATAAGCTCACTTCGTTCGCGTCATTAGGTGGTCAGAAGGTGGTAATAGGTTGTGATTTGGGATTTGTTTGGATTTTGGTGCTTGGGATTTGGAATTTCGGTGAAATGAACTATCTTTGTGCGCAACTCGCTGGTCTCGTGGCCGAGTGGCTAGGCAGAGGTCTGCAAAACCTCGTACAGCGGTTCGAGTCCGCTCGAGACCTCGATTAACTTACATAACCCCCTTGTTTAACAATGTGTTAGGCGAGGGGGTTTTTGCCAGGGGCGGTCAGAGGGGCGGTGGATATTTTATAACTAATAAATTTTTTTGCAATGAACACCTATGTGGAGTGGCAGAAAGGAAATATCCCAGCGATTAGAAGCAATTATTCAGAAACAGATTGGAATAGGATCGTTGAAAAGCAGAATGAATTGATTCTGACCTGGATTAAAAGTGAATCCGCAGAGCTGATTAATTTATTCAATGATAGCTATTCAAATAGTATAAATAAGGATAAGCTTTTAAAGAACACTATATTAGGTATCGAATTTATCTTCAATATTGAAAAAAAATCTTTTACTATTGAGGAGATCCAACAAATGTATAAACCCTTTAATGATCATGAGAGGCACAAATTAGAAGAAGCGTATAAAAAAAGAATGGTTGGTTATCGAATAGATCCCTCAGTTATTAAATATTCGAGTCGTGATCGCTGTTATGAGGAAGTCCCTGATCTTAAATACGCAATTTTAGTAGATGCTCTTGTTAAACTTTATGATCATTTAAAAAGAATGCTTAAAGAAGATGAAGGAATAAGTATTGATAACCAAGCAATTAAAGATATAATTACGACAAAACAGCAGCTATTAATCATATTCTTTCTTGATAAATATGAGATATTTAATCTCAAGTCTATTCATGAAGACATGACCAAGCAGTCCAAGATTCTATATGCATTAATAAATCGTAATGAGGAAAACACCTATAAGTATTTTCGCGAAATGCTATCGACAAAATCTTCCAGGGAATATTTTACAAAGGATAATCTTAATGCCATCTTGCCTTTTTTCGAAGCAGCCGGCATGTCACAGATTATCAATGATATAAAAACAAGATTAGAAAAATTTGAATAATTTCGGGTTACCCGAATACCCACCCTGAGCAATTCACCTTAGTAAAATTGCGGAAACTTTAAACAATTTTACTATGGAAACTTCAACTTTACATGGCAGCATTCTGTTACAGGCCCTCACGCCAGACGATGCAGCTGAATTAATAGCAGATAAGGTTGTCTTAAAATTGAAACCTCTTATCCCTGCAGAAAAAGAACCCGATGAACTTCTTACAAGGGCAGAGACGGCTAAACTATTGAAAATTAGTTTGCCGACTTTGCACGATTGGACCCGTACGGGTAAACTACAAAGCTATCGAATTAGCTCCAGACTGCGATACCGCAAATCCGAAGTAATCGAAGCGCTTGAAAGCAGGCAAGCCAAAAAACCGAATCGTAGATAATAAATTAAAAAACTTATGAGATCACATGACGAAATCAGGGAATTTCTTGAGGAGAAGGAACCTGCAGGAGTATTAGGATGGAGCCATTTTGTCTTCAGGTTTGGGTGTATTTCCAAAGACGAAGGACACTCACACTCGGATACTTTAGGGTATGCTCAATTAAATTTCGAAAAATCAGATTTTGGTGCTTTTGATATCCGAAAAACAATTAATCTGGCCTACCAAGTGCAAAAAGCTGAAAAAAACCACGAAGGAGTAAGTAATCTGATTAAAGGAGTCAATGGGGATATAACTTATATCGAAAAGCAAATGGATCAGGATGATCTGGCCTTTTGGCAACAATATGGGATCAGTGAAAAGATTTTAAAGAGGTTTAACGTGATTAGTGTCAAATCGTATCAATTTGGCGAGAAAACCATCTACAGTTCTCCAGGGGATCCCATTTTCGCCTTTCGGGTCAGATCCTCCGGAAGCTTGAAAATATATCGGCCACACAACTATAAATTTCAATATAGGTGGCTGGGTCAAAAGCCTGAAAATTATTTGTTTGGATTTGAACTATTGCCATCTCAAGGAGATTTAGTCATTATGACATTTTTAGAATTAGAAACTGTGATATTAAATTCAAGAGGTTATAATGCTTTTACCCTTGATTTAAGCAATCCCTTGTTTACCAGAAAGTTTTATGAAGAATTAAATGGCAGATTTCAACAGATGTTAATTTTTGTTGGGAATGATGATATTTTAATTCGGAGATCCATAGAAATAAGTAAAAAATATAAGATTTCAAGAATTTCCTTCCCAGAATTAAGAGGTTGCGAGGACATTAGCGATTTTTTTTTCGAAGGTAATAATGCGGAGGATTTGTATAAATTGATAACGGATGCTAAAAAAGACGAGGGAGAGGAAGATATGGAAGAATCAAAGTTTTCCGATCAAAATGAGGGAAAAATCATCTTAACTGCAAGGGAGTTATTGGAATTAGGTAGCCAGAGTCCACAATATCTTTTAGAATTTATTTTACCACGCATTGGTACAGGTGTACTTGCAGGTAAACCGGATACTGGTAAAAGTCAATTTGCCCGACAAATGACCATTCATGTTGCACTTGGGAGGGATGAATTTTTAGGATTGAAACTCCACTTAAGGCACAAAAAAGCGATTTACGTAGCAACTGAGGATGGTATCGAAGCTATGAGTTATTTATTGAGCCAGCAACTCAAAGGAATGAGACAACAGGCTAATGATAATTTGAGATTTTTGTTTGCTGATTCTTTGGACCAGGACGAGTTAGTGAATACACTTAATTTAATGTTGATGGAACAACCTGTCGACCTGATAGTCATTGATTCTTTTGGCGATATTTTTGTCGGAAAGGATAATAACAATAATATGGCGATGAGAGCCACAGTCAAGGTATTTGACCGCATTGCACAAAAGCAACAGTGTTTAATCTTGTTTGTCCACCACATTAATAAAAACGCATACTACCTGAAGCCTGGTCAGCAGCATATTCAGGGTGGAGCCGGATTAGTCCAAAAAGTAAGATCTGCACTGCAACTAACAGAGGGAGAATATGATGTACGGTATCTAACAGTTGTGAAAGGCAACTATAGCCCCAGGGAGTACAAAACGAATGCAATGGAGCTCGAATTTTCTGAAAGTAGTTTTCTATTTACTCCAACGGGCAAAAGTGTTCCCGTTGAGGATTTGGGAGATCAATCAAGTGCGCCAAAGGCAAAAAGCCACCAAAAGGAAGATCTTTACCAGGTTGCCAAGGAAATATTTGATAACCAGGTAAAAACATATAATTCATTTGTTGAAGAATACTGCCAAAAGACAGGCAGAAGTGAACCTACGGCTAAAAGGAAAATTGCGAAAATGAAAGACGAATCAATCGTTGTTGAATGTGAAGGCGGATACAGGTTAAAGGATTTTTCCCCAATCATTTTTAATCAACCGACAGTCCTTCAACCCATTGGCGATGATTCTGACAACTTTTAGTATCAGGTATCATATTTTTCAAACCTTTGGCATTCTGATACCTTGATACTTGATACTATCTTCTGATCTATCCTAAATGCAAATAGTCCACTTCAGAGTTTCCTGGTAAATCTGACTTCAGTTTTTCTATTCAAATGTGGTATCTTTAACTTTTTTTTAAAGGTCTCGCAATGTTTAGTAAAGGTGATGTTATTACCAGCCCAAAATGGATTGAACCTGTTCAGGTTGATCTAGTGGAGGATTATGGAAATGGTTACGTCCGAATTTTAGGAGTTGGCACTGAATCGCGTGAAAGAATTGATCAGATCTTTACGCAAACTGATCTTGAAAAGATCCAGCTTAAGAAAATAGAGTTAAGTTTTACGGCTAATGCTGATGATGTTTTCCTGGTCCTGGAGAATATTAGATATAGGTTTATTTCATTGTATGATCCATTACTTGCCATTAACACTTCGAAGGTCGATCCGTTACCTCATCAAATTGAAGCAGTGTACGGAATTGTTCTTAAACTTGGCCGGATCAGATTCCTCATAGCAGATGATCCAGGGGCCGGTAAAACCATCATGGCAGGACTTATTATCAAAGAACTTAAGCTCCGCCATCTTGTCAATCGCGTTTTGATTGTCGCCCCTGGTCATTTGAAAGACCAGTGGCGGCGTGAACTTAAAGAGCGGTTCGAAGAAACTTTTATTGTTATTGATAGAAGTATCCTGGATACCCATTATGGTGAGAACGTGTGGCAAAGAGAAAACCAGGTCATAACCTCCATTGATTTTGCCAAACAAGATGAAATTTTGCCAACGATTGCGGCGACTAACTTTGATCTGATTATTGTCGATGAGGCTCACAAGATGAGTGCCTATCAGTATGGCGAAAAAACTTCGAAGAGCAAGCGATATAAACTTGGAGAGGTTCTTTCCGATGTATCCGAACACCTTTTATTTTTAACGGCTACACCTCATAAAGGTGATACAGAAAATTTCAGGTTATTCCTGGATCTCCTTTCCCAAGGATTCTTTGCAAGCACCGAGCTATTGGTCCAGTCTATTGAAAACCAAGAAAATCCTCTCTTTATCAGAAGAATAAAGGAGGACCTAAAGGATTTTGAAGGAAAACCGCTGTTCTTACCGAGGAAGGTTGAAACATTAGGTTATGATCTTGGGACTGAATCACCGCACGAAAAAATATTGTATAACCATTTATCCAGGTATGTTAATACCCAATACAATAAGGCCTTAAGCAAGGATCGGAAGCGGAATGTAGCTTTTGCCCTGGTCATTCTTCAAAGGCGTTTCGCATCGAGTATATATGCTTTATTCAGGTCTTTGGAGCGGAGAAAAAACAGACTGCAGGAACTTCTAAGTAAAGTTGATTCTTTGAATGCCATCAATAACCGTTTATTTGATTTCGAAGATACTGAAGACCTAAGTGAAGAAGAGCGCTGGAAAGAAGAAGAAATGATGATAACGCTTACAGCTTCTGAGAACAGAGAAGAGTTATTGAAGGAAATTGAGATTTTGGATGATTTGTATCATGAAGCAAAAAAGATCATCGATGATCAATCTGAAATTAAACTGCGACAGCTTAAGTCGACTTTGGATGATCTTAATGCAAGGTTTCCTAATCAAAAGATAATCATTTTCACCGAATCAAGGGATACATTAGATTATCTTGAAAAGAGGATTACCAACACATGGGGGTACACTTCCATTACTATCCATGGTGGTATGAGGCTGGATGAAAGGATTGAAGCTGAGAAGAAATTCAAGAATGAGAATATACAGGTCTTAGTCGCTACAGAAGCTGCAGGAGAAGGTATAAATTTGCAGTTCTGCCACTTGATGATTAATTACGATATTCCATGGAATCCAAACAGACTTGAACAAAGGATGGGAAGGATACATCGATATGGGCAAAACAAAGAAGTCTTTATATACAATTTAGTTGCGAAGGATACAAGAGAGGGCGAAGTTCTAACCAGTTTATTTCACAAGCTGGACGAGATCAAGAGGGCTATGGGTAGTGATAAAGTATTTGATGTGATAAGCGAAGTCCTGGTTGGTAAGAATCTGTCTCAACTTCTCATCGATGCTTCTATTAATGCCAGGAGTAAAGAAGAAATTCTTAAAGAAATCGATATTGTCGTTGATGAAGCATATATTCAAAAAGTAAAAGACAATCTTGGGGATACCCTTGCCACAAGATTTATTGATTATACCCGAATTAAAGAGCTTAGCGATAGAGCAAAAGAATACAGGCTGATTCCGGAATACACTGAAGCCTTTTTTAAAAAAGCATTTGAGAAAGCAGGAGGACAGATCGTTTTCCGTAAAGATGGCTTTGTGTCTATTGAATCAATACCCTTTAGTATCAAACAGATTGCAAACGAAATAAACTTCAAAAAAAGACACGGGCTTATAGCATCAAAATACAGGAAAGGAACCTTTGATAAGCAGGTGGCTATAGATAACTCGGATTGTGAGTTTATTTCATTTGGTCACCCTTTATTTGAGGCGGTAATGATTTGGATTGATAAGGCATTCTTATCTCATCTAAAGCAAGGAGCGGTTTTTAAAGATCCTGAAAACAGGATGGATGGTTTGATCTTGTACTACGAAGCGGAGATAAAGGATGGGAAGAGAGAAGTAGCGGGGAAACGTTTGTTTGCATTTTATTATGATCTTGCCACTAAATCGTTTCAGCCTTTTAATACTTCAAGGATTTGGGATTTGAGCTCAGGTAAGAATGGTTCAACGATTGGATTTGATCTGGAAAGATTAAAGCTCGATATACTACCAAGTATATTCAAGATTTTAGAGGATTATAAGGAGGAATTGCTTTTAGAAAGAAATAGACAAGCGGAGATCAAAGAGAAGTATGGATTGAAATCCTTGAATGAGCTAATTCTAAGATTGGATTACGAACTCGGTCAATTGTTTGACCGAAAAGAGAATGGAGATAATGTTGATTTAGCAATTCATAATAAAAAAGAGCAGCAACAAATTTATGAGCAAAGTAGGGACAAACTATCAAAAGAGATTCAATTGGAAAGAAACCTTTCCATTGAAAATCCAAGGTTTTTAGGTGCAATAAAGGTGGTCCCTTCAGGTGACTCTAAGGATGATATGTTTTCTGATGCTGATATTGAAAAAATAGGAATGGATGTGGCCATGGAATATGAAAGATCCCAGGGTAGATTTCCGCAGGATGTGGCCTTAAAAAATCTTGGGTATGATATATATTCAGTTGATGAAAAGGGCAATACAAGAAGGATAGAAGTAAAAGCACGAGCTGCCACTGGCGCAATAGCATTGACGATTAATGAAATGTTCAAGGCAAGAAGGTTTGGGAAGGAGTATTATTTATACGTAGTTTTCAATGCCTCAACCAATCCAGATCTTTTAATAATTAATGATCCTGCTGAAAGTTTGAATGCGATTGAAAAACAGGAAGTTGTTAGATTTATAATTGATAAAAATGAAATTCTCTCCAAAGGGATTAAGCAATAAGAATAATGACAGAAGATAAAAGATTTATAGAGGATACTTTTCCTATCAAGGAAGTAAGTGAAGCCGGAGCTAAAGAGAAAAACATAAGAAATGGACACATCTCGACACTCCATATATGGTGGGCAAGGCGTCCATTGTCTACTTCAAGAGCTACTGCTTATGCATCACTAATAAAATCGCCGAAAACGGAAGAAGATAAAGACAAAATAAGAAATTTCATTGCTGATTATTCAAAATGGGAAAACACAACTAATAGTTCATTTAATAGCTATGCAAATCAACAGATTCTTCTTTCTAATGATAACAAAGCACCAAAAGTTTTAGATCCTTTTGGTGGGGGGGGGTCAATTCCTTTGGAAGCTCTAAGATTGGGTTGTGAGACATATAGTAATGACTATAATCCTATTGCTGTTATCATTCAAAAGTGCACTTTAGAATTTCCTCAAAAATACGGACGGAAAATCAGTAGGATAAAGGAATCAAAAGGATCCCAGAAAGAGATTGAAGTTACTTCAGAGGTAAATAAGTTATGTGAAGATGTCAGTTTTTGGGCTAATCGGCTTTCATCAAGGGCAAAAGAAATATTATCAAGATTTTATCCTGATGAACAAGATGGTTCAATTCCGGTTGGATATATATGGTCTAATACCATTCCTTGCCAGAACCAAACTTGTGGCATTGAAATACCTTTATTAAGGCATTATTGGTTATCTAAAATGCCCAAAAAACAGATCGCATTATATCCCTCTATTAGTCAAGAGAAGATACTAAGTTTTAAATTAATTGGTACTGGTTATTCAGATTTCCCAGAAGGCTTCAATGCCGAGGAGGGGACTGTGTCTAGAGCAGTTGTCACGTGTCCAGTTTGTGGTAATGTTATAAGCGATAAAGAAACACGTCGATTATTTCAATCTGGAAAATCAAAGGAGAAAATGATGGTAGTTGTATTGAATCATCCAAAAAAAAGGGGGAAACATTATCGGTTACCAACCACCAGTGATCATGAAATATTCAGGAGTGCTGATAATTTTCTAAATGAAACAATAACAAACATCAAAGATGACTGGGGGATAAATGTAATCCCTGATGAAGAATTGCCTTTTATGAGTGGCGTTTTTAATGTTCCTTTATATGGTATGACTACATGGGGAAGTCTTTTTAATAATAGACAAAAACTCACTTATGTTATATTAATTAAAGTGTTGAAAGACTTGAAGGAAAGCCTTTATAAGAATAACATTGATGAAGAATATGCAAAAGTAATATGTACATATTTGGCCCTGGCAATTAGTCGTTTGTCAGGCAGGCTTTCTAAATTGGCATATTGGTTTGTTCAGGGGGAAAAGATACAACCAACTTTTGGAAGACAAGCATTAGGTATGGTTTGGGATTATATTGAATTAAACCCTTTTAATAATAGCTCAGGTGGTTGGGATAATAATATGTATGACATATTAAATTTTATCGAGTCAATGTCAAGTGTCTCAAACACGAAAATTTCAATAACAAATACTTCAGCGACAAATCTTCCATACCCAGATGACTTTTTTGATGCGGTATTTACAGATCCTCCCTATTATAACAGTGTTCCATATGCTGATCTGTCCGATTATTTTTATGTTTGGTTAAAGCGAGCGATTGGGGACTTATATCCAGATCTTTTTTCGACGCCACTTGCCCCCAAGAAAAATGAAATAACAGAAATGGCGGGTTGGGATCCAATCAGATACGCTGAAAAAGATAAGATATTTTTTGAAAAAAACCTTAAAAAGGCTTTTCAGGAAATATTCCGTGTGTTAAAAAAGGAAGGAATTTCGATAATTGTATATGCTCACAAATCTACTTCGGGTTGGGAAACTGTTATTAATGCACTTCTTGACTCCGGTTTAGTAATTACTGCTAGTTATCCATTGAATACTGAAATGCAAACACGTGCCAGAGCTAATGAATCCGCCTCACTTTCTTCTTCCATATATATTGTAGCAAGAAAAATTGAACGGCACGGGACGGGATTTTATAATGAGGTAAAAGACGAACTCAAAACTTATTTAGATCAAAAATTGGAAACTCTTTGGGAAGAAGGTATTACAGGAGCTGATTTCTTCATTGCAGCGATTGGTGCTGGAATTGAAGTATTTGGAAAATATGAAAAAGTGATTGATTATGAAGGAAATGTAAAAAGAGCGAATGTTTTATTGGATGATGTCAGAGAGGTAGCTATGCAATATACAATCAAGCATATTTTACATAACGGTTTTTCTGGTGAGGTTTCTGAACTTACTAAGTTTTACGTTATTTGGCGATTTAGTTTTGGTGAAGCTAAAACTGAATTTGACGAAGCCAATAAATTAGGACGATCAATTGGGATAGACCTTTCACAAGAATGGGGACAAAATGGTTTTATAAAAAAAGAAAAAGAATTTATCCGAGTATTAGGTCCAAATAATCGTAAAATTGAAGACCTAAATCAATCTGATGAATTAATAGATATATTGCACCTAACCCTCCTTTTATGGGAAAAAGGAAAGAAAGATCAGATGATGCAAGTATTAGCAAATACGGGTTTTGGTCACAGTGAAGCATTTTACCGTGTTGCGCAAGCCGTTTCCGAATCACTTGGTAAACTCACACCTGATAGTAGAGAAAAAAAATTATTAGATGGTTTCCTGGGTAGTAAGGAACGCATAAGAACAGAAGTAGCGTCAACACCGAAAAAACGTTTTTCACAACTAGATTTAGACTTTTAATTTAAATAGATATGGCAAGATTTGATACAATTGCAATTCCACATGACGATATTCAGCAAGGCAGATTTACAATGGATGTTTATGCTGCCAATTTGTGGGAAGTATATAAAAATAATCCGTCCTGCCCGGCTGAATATAAAGATCCCAAAGAATTTTTTAAGAAGACATATATAACTAATGAACTCAATTACTTGATTGAAGCTATTGAGAAAAGATTAAAAGGACAGGGTGGAGATTCAGTTATCCAGCTTCAAACGCCCTTTGGGGGTGGTAAAACTCATACTTTAATCGCGTTATATCATAAAGCGGCTGAATGGAAAGCGAATAGGGTTGTGATTGTCGGTGAGGATATTAAAAGTGGCGGGACAATTGATAAATTTGATACGCTTTGGGGTTTAATGGAACAACAATTGACAGGATCCATCAAAGAATTTGAAGGACCAATTCCTCCTGGTGGTGATCAGATAAAACGACTTCTTGAAAAACATAGTCCGGTCCTTATACTTCTGGATGAACTTATCCCATATTTAAACAAAGCCGATGCCATTGATATAGGAAGGGGGAAGTCCCTCACTTCAGTCACACTAACCTTTATCGAAACATTGACAAATGTAGTTAGTTCATTACCAGACGCATCCTTGGTTTTTACAACAACCCCCAGCAATCCATTTGACAGGACTCCAAGAGGACTTGAAATTGTCCAGGATTTACAAAATATTACCGCACGTAAAGATGCGCCAAAATCACCAGTTCAGGATGATGAAGTAAGTTTTATTATTAGGAGACGACTTTTTAAACAGATTGATGAAAACAAAGCCCAAAAAGTTATTGACGAATTTATAGAATATGCAGAGAAGAATTCTATCTTACCTCATGACAATCCTCCATCTGTATATCGAAAAAGGTTTCAGGCATCATATCCATTCATGCCTGAAGTCATAGATGTACTATATCATCGTTGGGGAAGTTTTCATAATTTCCAAAGAACCAGGGGAGTATTGAGACTTTTAGCTCTTGTAGTAAAATCTGTTATTTCAAAAAATCTACCTTATATTTCAGTTGCCGACTTTGATCTTTCTGTACAGGATATTCGAAGAGAATTGATAAAGCATATTGATCCTCAATTTGAAACGATCGTTGCAAAAGACATTACTTCTCAGGATAGTGGTGCTAATAAATTAAATAGCAAAGTGGGAGAGAGTTATCGGGGGCTTAAACTTGGGACAAGAGCCTCCAATGCTATTTTTATGTATTCTTTTACGGGTGGTGTTGAAAATGGAATGACGTTAGGCGAAGCAAAACGCATGGCCACCACTCTTGATTGTCCTGCAACGCTTATTTCTGATGTTCTTGAAGAATCAAGATCCGTGATGTGTTACCTGAAGCATACAGGAACAAAGTATGTCTTCACTACTGAACCGACCCTGACCAGCATTGTTAATGTTAAAATGGACAATATCAAAGGTCCAAGACTTGAAGATTTAAGAGAAAAATTATTCAGAGAAAATATAGGTAGCCTAAGAATTAAGACTTATTACCTCCCAAAGTCAAATAGCGACATACCTGATACACCGGATTTTAAACTTCTGGTTTTTTCTGAAAGAAATGATAAACTAATCAAAGAATTTTTTGAAAAGAAAGGGATAACTCCCCGGGTCAACAGAAATACTATTTTCTCCTTCGTCCCAATCGAATCAGAAAAAAACAGGGTAGAAAATAACCTTAAGAAATATCTCGCTTATGAGGAAATTTCCAAAGACAATACTCTAAATCTATCTATTGCGCAACAAGCTGAAGTGCAAGCTGATTTGAAAAAACTTAAAAATTCATTAAAGGATGATTTAAGAACTTTATACCGGACCGTATTAATTCCAGACAAAGATGGATATAAAGAATTGGATCTCGGGATTCCAACTTTCGGTGACACAAAGAAGATCGATGAAGAAATATATGAAAAACTTAGGGCCAATGGTGATATCTTGTCAAGGATAGCTCCAATTGTAATTAAGGAAAAGTATCTCAGCAACAAGCAATTCGTCCAAATTCAGCCTATATATACCGCCAGTTTAACAACACCAGGCGAAACAAGATTCGCGGATGAAAATGTGCTTTTCGAAAGCATTAAACAAGGTGTTAGTCTTGGAGTGTTTGGTGTGGGGATTTTAGAGGATAACAAGCCAATATGCAAGTGGTTCGAGGAGACCATCCAGGAATTAACTTATGGAGATGAATATATCATAGAGGCTTCAATTTGTAAAGAGCAAAAGGAAGAAGAAAAGCGAAAGAAAGCAGCTGAAGGGCCTGTAGGCCCTGAACCACCTATTCCACCAGAACCAGGTGGAGGTGGAACGGAAGAACCACCCACGGGTGGAGGAACACCATCTAAATTTAAGCAGACTGTACAACTAAATATGACCATACCAAAAGGCAGAACATCTAATCTGGTTGGGCTTCTAAATTTATTACAGCATCATTATCAGGATGTTTCCATCAACATAAGCGCAAAAAATGGACAAATGACCGAACAGGACTACGAGGATAAAATAATGGAGACATTGCGACAGATGGGGATTGATGGGAATAAATAATACGAAAAGAAAAGCATACTAAATATTTCTTATATGGATAATTGCTTTCTCTGTTGGCTTAAAGACTTATTATTCATCGTCTTAGGTGTTGCTGGTGGAATGGCTGGCTCCATCTTTTTAATTATCAAAGTGATTCCAAATTTGTTTGCACCAAATATAAAGGTTGCACCAAATATTGCGTGGAAAATTGAGAAAGGCTCCAGGCGTTATAGAATAAAGATAATCAATAAGACTAAATTTGATATAATTGATATATCGGCGGAGTTAAAATTTCAGCATATAAAACCCGGCTCTGATTTAATAATAACAAAATCAATTCCTTTGGTTCAACCTAATTTATATTTACTTAAGAAATACAAGCCAAGAGGTAATCGTACTGAATTTGCATATAAATTTTTAGTGAGTCATGAAGCCAAAGTCAGTGATTTATTTGATTTATTTGATAAGTATGCCAATAATAACCCATCAGTTCGATTTAGAATATTAGCTACCCATTCCGCAACAAATTTCCCTAAAGTTATTAATGCAGAATTCAGCAGAAATGATTTTTCGGAGGGAGACTATAGACTTGGAAACTCATTCATAATCGAATGATCTTTTTTACATTAAAGAGATTATATATATGCACGGATAACATGGGGTGGGTGCTTTTGAGAATTTGAAACATGGAACCGACCGGGGGGCTTGTTTTGCCAGCCGGAAGAGACTCCTTTTTTCAACACTCACTTTTTTTTCTGAAACACTCTTGCCTGTAGGCAAATGAGACATAATGGTTAGTTATACGACCGAGTCCGGGGCTGAAATCCTTCCCTTCCTGCTCGTTCCTATAACCCCGCATTATGTTAAATTGCTCCAGCCCGCGATTACAGAACAGTTCAGGAGAACTGGTCAAAAATTCACCTTTATCATGCCAAAAGGTTATTTGAATGAAAAATTCAAAAACTTTTTAGCTATGAAAACACTTTATTTCCGCGACTGCCGTACATTACAGGAAGTCAAGCAAGTTTATAAAAAACTTGCATTATTACACCATCCTGATCGTGGAGGTGACACCGTCACTATGCAGGAAATCAACCTTCAGTACGAGGGCATCATCAAAGATCCATTCTTCGGATTCTCTGTCCAACAGGAGGATGTGAAGGAATCCTTCATTAAGTTCCCGGAAATCATCAATCTGATCATTTCTTTTAACGTAGAAATCGAAATCTGCGGCCATTGGGTCTGGGTAGGTGGCAAAACCATTCATTACAAAGACAAACTGAAAGAATTCGGTTTCCGTTTTTCAGGTGACAAAAAACGCTGGTACTGGAGGCCAGTGGAGTTCCGTAGCAATAACAGGGAGCCTTTGCCTATCGAAATGATCCGGAAAATCCATGGATCGGATGTAGTCAATAAGCCACCCCAGCCAAAAAAGGTTCCGGAGATGCAGATTTCAGATGAAATGCTGGACAGCAGTTTCCAACGCCCACCAGGCTGGAACTTTGAAGATCCGCATGTGGAGTACACTTCAGCAAGTTTCAATCACTAAAGCGGAGGTGAACATGAAAGCAAAGAATCCAGTCACCTTATTCACCAGCAACCTGTCAGAGATCGAGATCTTTTACCGGAACAAAGTCCGCTCGTCAGATATGGAGAAGGTTTGCGGCAGCAGGGATACTTATGAAGTCCTCATGCGCATCTGGAGCAGTAAAATCGATCATGTGGAGGAATTTATGGTTTTGTGCCTCAACCGGGCCAACCGGGTCCTTGGTTGGGCTAAAATAAGCCAGGGAGGGTTGTCCGGAACAGTAGCTGATCCGAAAGTGATCTTCCAGGTCGCCCTGAAATCCAATTCGTCCAGCATGATCCTTGCCCACAACCATCCATCCGGTAACCTCCATCCAAGTGAAGCAGATATTCAACTCACCAGGAAGATGAAAGAAGCTGGTATATTGCTCGACCTGCCGGTCCTGGACCACATAATTATATCAAGTGAGGGATATTATTCATTTGCGGACGAGGGGCTGTTGTAGAGCCCGGAATGAGCTCGAAAGGGCTCATTTTTTCAAAATGCTGACCCCCTTCGGTAAATATACAGACGCAGGACGGAAAATGATCCCCATATCCACCCTGAAGAAGATCGTGCAAAATTCTTGGGAGGTCACCATAATTTTGAGCATTTTGGAGCCTGCCATTCTTTTGATCTATGTATGAAAATGGACAGCCCTTTGCGCACCCCCTATTTTTGGGTATTTTTTAAGCTTAAAATCGAAAACTGTGGGTGACGTAGATGCCATCCATATACCATTTTCTAATGCACTGATAGATATGGTTTTGCGTTTGGACCAATATTGAAGAGTTATTGTTTGATAAAATTTTCTGTACTGTTTGATAACAAAGGATTACAGCGTATTTTCAAATAATTTAGTATCTTGTTAACAACGCAGCATAATTGTTTTTGGATTTGTAATAACTGTTTTAACAGTTCCGATTCGATTTCCAGTAATAAAAATGAAGAGTTATTTTGCCTTAAAATCTGAAGTCTTTCCATTTTTGACTATTAGCCCGTTTTTTGGGCTTCGATTGCATTTTAAAGCCTGAAAATTGAACTCTTTTTTTTGGGGGGGAGTAAAATTTTCATGTTTTCTCACGTAATTGTACATGAGCGGAGGTTTTTATGGCAGGAATTTAATGTTTCTAGCCACTATATTTTTATTGAAAGGTATTACCTTTATCCTTCTTAAGCCATTCATATCTACACATATCGTATAGTAATAAATATAGGGATATTGCAATCCGACATTTTGTATTGAAATTATATAAATGTGTTTCGTATTTTCCGTAATTTGCAAGTCAGTAAAAAGAAATAATTGCTAATATAAAAGGATATGAAAATTAAAATCTTTTATTCCTGGCAAAGTGATACAGCTGCAGAATTTAATAGGATTTTTATTGAAGAAGCTCTTGAAGAAGCGATTAAAAAATTAAGCAAAGATCCTATGTATGAATTTCATGATTTTTTAATAGATCGTGACACAAAAAATGTCCCTGGAACACCTTCCATTCCAGATACTGTTCAGGAGAAGATCGAAGAATGCAATATATTTCTGGCAGACTTAACAGTAATTAACTATGCAGAAAATAAAAAAAATCTCAAGCTTAATAGATTACAAAAATTTATACTTGGTGAAGAGTTAAATAAGCGCCTATTTAATGTAAAGCAAAATCTAAATCCTAATGTCGTTTTTGAATTAGGACTTGCCTTTACTAACTTACAGCCCGAAAGGATTATTTGTGTAATGAATAGTTTTTACGGGGAGCCGACTAAAGAAGGATTTCCTTTTGATTTGGTTCAAAAAAGCTGGCCAATTCAGTACAATTTTTCCGATAATAATAAAAATGAGAAAGGAAAAATTTTGGAGGAATTTAGTGAGAGATTGACCATTGCAATTAGAGAATCCATTGATTTTGGAATCACAAATCCCATATTAAAACTCTATCCTTTTTTAGAATGGGAGCAATGGACAAAGGAATTCAAAAGAGATACTGATATAGAATATTTTACCACACCCGCATTTATTGACCATATCGGCACTATCAATAATCTTGCAAATATTGAAACTAACATTTTAAGAATTGTTGGTTTATCTGGTCTTGGAAAAACCAGATTAGTTTATGAATCCTTCAATCCACAGGGGATACTGAAGAAAAATGAAGAGTTCAAAAAGATCCTTTATTTAAATCTTAATACATGTGAGAGTGATTACTTAAAAGTTATAAAGCAATTAGCAGAGGGAGGACAGAGAAGAATCTTAATAATTGATAATTGTGATTTCACGAAACATAATAATCTTATATCAATTATAAAACAACCGGGTTGTAAATTGTCCCTTATCACCATTGATTTTAATCCAATTGAGAAATTAGTTGAACGAAGTTCAGAGTTTAGCTTGATTCAATTGTCTCCTGACGATTGTGAGGATGTCATAGATCAAATTTTATTAAAGTTCTTTCCTCAACAAAATGAACAAGAGGAAAGGGAAACAATAAAGAGATTTGCGAGGGGACATACTTTAATTGCTACTTTGCTCGCTTCAAGCAAACGGAGTTCTCCAAAAGATTGGATTCCAATTATCAATAAACCTGATGTCATCGATAAGCTTCTTGGAGAAGAAGGAAAAAGTACTGAGATGCGTCATATGTTAGTTGCAATCTCAATTTTTGAAAAAATTGGCTTCTATGATGAATTGAAAAACCAATCAGAATTTGTAGCAACGAATAAACTAATAACGGGATTAGATTTTTCACGAGAAGTTTCCATTATGAAATTTAATGAGACTTGTTTGCATTTTTTAAGAAGAGGGTTGATAGATAAACAAGCTAGATATATAATGATAAGGACAAAACCACTTGCATTGACTCTGGCTATTGAATGGTGGCAATCATGCACACCTGATCATGCAAAAGCTGTGCTAGCTTCCCTCCAGGAACATCAGGGACTTAAAGAAGCATTATGTGATCAGCTTAAATATCTTGATTTCCTTGAAAATGCAAAAGAAATAGTAAAAGATTTATGTGGGCAGGAAGGCCCTTTCGGTAATGCGGAAGTTTTGAACACAGACGAGGGTTCACGTCTCTTCCGCTCTTTAGTTGAAGTGAATCCTCAAGATACTTCTGATGCTCTTTTCCGAATTTTTGGCTCAATGAAAAAAGAAGATCTTCTCCAAGTTAAAGCTGGAAGAAGGAATTTAGTTTGGGCACTGGAAAAACTTTGTTTTAGAAGAGAGACTTTTGAAAAAGCTGTCAAGGTTTTAATGGCATTTGGAATCGCAGAAACAGAAACCCATATAAGCAATAACTCAAGAGGACAATTTTTTCATTTATTTCAAATACATTTACCAGGAACCGAAGCATCTCTTGAAGACAGGATTTCGATTATTGAATTTGCTTTAAGCACCCATTCCCATGATTATGAGGATATGGCTATTGGTGCATTGTTAAGAGCGATACAAACACATGACTTTTCCCGAATGGGGGGGGCCGAAAAACAAGGATCTTCTACTCAGTTATCCGATTACTATCCACCGTTCAAGGAGATCAGCCACTATTGGAAGTATTCTCTTCAAAAACTTATTGAAATAGCAAATAAAGATCAGGAAAAAAGAGAAAGAATTATCCCCCAAATAATTAATTCAATTCGTGGATTTTATAGTGCCAGGTGTGGACACATCATACTTCCATTTATTCAAAATATTATCCAAGAAAATCAAGATGCCTGGTTCGACATTAGGACAAATTTTAAAATGACCTTAAAGTATGAAGATAGCAGTTTGACTTCAGAAGATAAGGAGACCATCAAAGAATTAATTACAGGATTAGAACCTACAGATTTCGTTACAAAATACAAGAATTACGTTAAAAAAAGTTATTGGGATTTCTCAGAAGATTCAACGAGTCTAACAGATTTAGCGAATAGTCGTGCTTTTAAGTTGGCGGAGGAATTTATTCACAAGAATCTTTCGTGGGATGAATTCATGCCTTTATTTTTTGATGGAGAACAACATTTAGGCTACTGGTTTGGCCGAAAAATAGGTGAATTTATAAATAGTGATGGGAAAAATGATGTATTTATTACAAATGCTTTAAGAGTTATTAAATCGATTCCGGCGGATAAACGTAATGTCATTGTTTTAACAGGGTTTCTCTCGATCCAGACAGATCAGGATTTTGTTTTAAGGGTTATCAAAGAGATCATCAATGATGACGAATTGTATATATATTCATTTTACATAGCTTATATGATTAATCCGAGATTTGATGTTTTTATGGCTCTTTTTGATTTAGTAGAGAATGGTAAAGTGAAAATTACGGAGTTTAATCGATTTCAGTATGGGCATAGTTTAAATAATCTCAGTAATGAAGAACTAAATCAATTTGCCAATACCTTAATGGACAATTATGGTAAAGTCGGATCACAAATAGCACTGTTAATACTCTATGGTTATTCATTTTCAGACGAGAATAAATGGTTTCAGGTTAGGGATCTTATCAGAAAATCCATTATGACCAAAGATCTCATTAAAGTTGAAGAAGATGAATTTTTGGATAAGTACTTTTGGAGTGAATCAATACTAAAAATACTTCGTCAATCAAAAGATCCGGAATTAGTTCAATTCATCAATAAAGAAATAATTGAACTCTGTGGTGTTTTAGATTTTCTTGGAAATTTAGATTCTGATTTTAAAAAATTATTACAAGTATTTCTTGATGATTATTTCGACCTAATCTGGCCTGACCTAAGTAAGGCTTTATTGTCGGATACTGAGCATTACATGAGTTATTATAATTTGAAAATAGTCTTAGGCGCTCATATTGGGTCCCTCGGAAATGACATTGGTATTCTATTTCAAAATGAGAAGAACTTCGATAAAATTTTTGACTGGGCATTAAGTAATAGAGAAATAGCCCCAATCAGATTGGCTGGAATGGTGCCCATCTTTGACTACGAAGAAATTAAAAGAATTAAACAGACTTGGCATCCTTTCACAAGAAGACTAATCGATGAATTTGGCAATGAAGAGGGGTTTACTGATGAATTAAATGCCAACATGGGAACTTATTCCTGGACTGGTTCTGTAGTGCCACTTCTAAGAGCAGAAAAGGCAATTATAGAGCAATTAGTTTCTCATAACCTGGAAAAAGTCCGAAACTGGGCAAACAGAAAATTACAGTATATTGATGAGGCTATAAGGCAAGAATCTAATTTTGATGTTGAAATTCATTTATGATCAGCTTAAGAGTGACAGATCTTTTATCATTTAAAATTATATTTATAGTGTTCCTCTTTTTTAATGATAATTTCAAAATGAAGCTCATTGGATGAGATACGGTAGGGTCACGTGAAGATTGGGAAAATATGTTATACTCATTCTTTCAGTGAATTACTATTAATTAGATTAGCATTCCCATGAATAATCATTGTTGAGGAAGGTTGCAAGATTATGGTAGCCGAATCCAGTAAATTAAAATCATTACATTCAGCCGTTATGCCAGGAGAAAGAATCAAATCATATGGGGTTTCTGCTGGTACATAGATGTTTTTCTCGCTTAATGGAATCGCTATATCACTCCAGTTGCTTGCATTAAACCAGTCTGAATTTATAATCCCTCGCCAGATGCCGGGTAAATAATAATTCAGCGAGCCTAAATAACAGTAGAGATATTCTGATCCTCCTGTTTGGATAAATGTCAGCGGAACAATGCTATCATTTCGCCAGAATAGCTTTTCAATCTGCGTGGAATCAATGATAGTGAATCGAATTGTTGCCATATCTATCCAGTTATCAGCGACATCAAATCCTGGACCTTCAAGCAGGACAATATTCAGCCCACAAATTTTATTTTCAATGGGTTGATTGATAAACATCGAATCATATATCGATCCATTAGGATCAATTCCTTCATCAAGTACCGGGTGTGTTGTAATAAGAATGGGGTTGGCAATGGCATCAGAGTTATAATGAAATCGAACATTTGATGATCCCAGCCCAAATGTATCTTGATGGCTGTTTTCATCATTCCGAATTTGCAGTTTAATATCAAAGTGACCCCCATTGGTGTCTTCATCCTGGACAAGAATGAAATTTAGATCGACAATAATGACCTGGCCAAATGAATGATCAATCAACAAGAAAGAAGCAAGCGCTAAAAAACCGATAATGGCTTTCCAGAGCTTAGTGCAACTGATTGTTCCATTATTTCTTCTGTGATTCATGCGGTTACTTTTGAGGTGTTTGAGTCGATGTGCCGTTATTTATTTTCCATAGCTCATGATCCACCGAATTAATTTGTCCATCCAAGTTTATGTCGGCTTCGTTATAGAAATTGCTCCTGCCCGGCTGAGCATTCATATTTTCCCTCCAGATGGTCTGGTCTGAACCAATGATATCTCCATTAGAATCCACATCTCCAGCATACATGACGAAGAGCCCGTTGCCAATATCCTTTATGCCTCCATTATGTGTATTTGCCGGCGAATTGGTAAAATCAATCGTATAGGCACCGTTTATCAGAGGTAAGGGATTCGATGACATTACATTCAAATGGTTTCGGTGCCATATGACGAGGTACACATCATCATTCAATGATACCAGGATTTTAGGTAAAGCGCTTCCGTTCAATCCCACTACATTCCCGTTAGAAAGCAGAAATGCAGCTTGTTTATAAATGATGGTTTGCTCTTTAGCAGAATCTGCCCCCTTTCCGGTTTCTCGTAATTCAAGCAATATCCAATCCACAATCGAATCATTGGGTATTACAGAAACCGAGTCATTTTCCATATAATTCCATGGATCAATATTATAAGGCTGGTAGATAGGAATCAATCCCAAATCATTTAGATCATGGCTCATGTTAGTATATCCAAAAGGTCCTTCCAAGAAAATTTTAATACTGACGGATCGGCCAAAATTGGGAGTGGTTGAGATAATGTTGGAATAACCGCTTTCATTGCCTGAGATATCAATTGCAGTGATTGCAATCTGGTAAGTTGTATCATTGAAGAGCCCAGTCACCAGATGATGGTCAGTTTCGCCGACAAAGACTGGACTTGGATCACCCCAAACTGTTGAGATTCCATTAAAGGGAGGATTGATCGAATCGGTATCAAAATAAATCTTATAGCCTGCCAGATCAGGCTCTGTATTTGGGATCCAATTAAGTTGGATTCCCTTATTGTCTGCTAAAGCAGACAATACCTGTGGAATATTAGGAGGAACAGTGTCAAAAAGGATCAGGTTTGTTTCGCAATATGCGAAACCCTCTGCTGATTTGGCAATGACTTCAATGGGAGATGGTATGGAATCGGCTTGGACCTGGAATTGAATGATGCCCGACTGAGTCATGACCTGAATGCCTTCCTTCGTGGTGTCAGCATCAATTGCAATAATAACTCCCCGGTTGAGCTGCACAGTGAAGAGTGAACTGTCGTTGATCATCGTGCTATCATTGTAAAGAATCGTATCGGAAGTAAGCAAGGCAATCGAATATCCGTCAGAAGGAATGCTGTCAGGATCAGCATTGAAACCATAGCTGCCCTGAGGCAGCTTGGGTGCCAATGTATATGTGGCAAACTTTTCGATCCACGCGGAAACCTTATTAGAATCCAAATTAACAGTGGAGGGTAAAGGATGCCAGATGCCAAGTGAGTCTTCCCAGAACATTTTTAGCTCAGATTCATCGTATCCAATTACATCAGATTCTAGATATGCAATTGTTAGCAAGGTGCTATCACCAAAAGAGCCACCTACCGGCTCAAATCTAAAAAATCCGCCTATTCCGTAATGTAAGCCAGTGGCTTCTTCTCGTAAAACCCGTAATGTTTGAACATATTTTTTAACAGCCAGGGCCTTTTCTGGAGATAAAGAGCGATTAGTGGGTTCTTCACCCCATTCCCATTGACGGCAGAATATTGAATCATATTCTGGTGGTATAGAATTTTCTAATATAGTTATTGACGAACCTTGTGAATTGAGCTCTATAGTCTGGCTAACGGATTTTGATACTATCCAACGGAGATATTTACTTTGTGCAAGCTGTGAGACAATAACATCAACTAATTCAGCCAATGGATCCCCAGCGATTACCCTGTCCCAAAGTTCAGTCATAACTTCAAAAAATGTTACCTGAGGTTTTGGTAAACTGTCCATCTCTATTTGATAGTAAGGCAAGGCTTTACTCCAAAATCCATTTGCAAGTTCGTATTCTCTTGTCCATGAAGCTGAAAGACCACCTCCAATCACAATATCCAATGCTGGAAACACTGGTATGGGGAATTGTACCTCCATATCAAGATTAAATTCATTCTTATCAATCGCATCGAATGAATAACCAAGCAATACAGGCTGATCGTCATTTTGTTCTTCATACACCGCTTCAAGGTAATTATTTATATCATCATTGAAGGAATTGTCATCTGCAATAAAACTAACGGCTTGTGTGCCTATGTTCCAAACTTCTGATGGAATTTCAGCAACATTGAGAAGTATATTTTTCGCATCCTCGTTATCAATTACAAGCGATGCATTATATTGTTGTCTTGCTCCTGATAAATGATATATGTTTAGGAGTTGGCTGTTACTTTCAAGAGATGCTGTTAATTTAACATTATCCCATATATCATGTTTCCATTGGTTAGCGCATTCAAACTGGACATCCAATTTACTTGGAATATAAGAGTGCTTAAGTCGGAAAGGATAAATAAATTTTGCTTGAAGTTTATTATCACCAACGAACTTAGGACCAACTTTGAAAGTGGCATCATACCCACCACCTATATAAAATTTTCTAATAGTAATACTATCATACGTTTGCTTTAAAGTTGTTCCGATATGTGTTTTTACTCCCAAGCTGGCACCAGCACTGAGACTTAGTCCCTTTGGGTCTCCAATTCCAATAGCTGCAGAGGCATTGATGCTTCCTTCAATATCTAACCCTGAAACATCGGCAGTTCTTAGCACGCCAAGTCCGTTTTGTGCTGAATTAGCTATTAACACCTGAACCATCCAGGATAAGAAATTTATCCCTATTTGGCCCCCTGGAAGTTTTGTCCCTGCGTAAAGTATAGAAGGCTCGTAAAATAAATAAAATGCCATTAAAGGTTCAAGCCCTTGAAGGCTATTCATATCAAAGTCAAATTCAGTTTGATAAGGAAAACTTTGTTTGACACCAGCACTTACCCCAACATTACCAGTTAAATTAGTTTTTATCAAACTTGGTGGACCAACGCTGACATTTGCCCCTAAAAAGAGGTCATTCTTTCTATAAATTTGAAATTGCGACCAAGTTGGATTCTCATCTAAACCTTGTAATTGTAACTTTAACATAGCGCCTGATCCACCGCCAGCAAATGCGTTAGCTTTTACTATACCACCAGTAGCAGCACCTGTGCCAACGCCTACTTTTCCATATATTCGATATCCCCAGGTTTGGGTATATTTATAAGGGATTACTTTTGCTAAGATGCTATCTTGGAGTGAAGGAGCGATTGGAATGCCTTCTGCTAATACAATAGTAAAAATTTCCTGTTCTCCAGGATTACCTTCTCCAATTTGATAACTGTGTATTGGTATGGCAAAAACACCTGCATTTTGCATATGGTAAAGAGAGGTAAGGAATTGGTAAGGTAACCAGTTCGCAACACATTTGATTAGATTACTTTGTTCATCTGCAGCTTGAAGTTCAATGTCCCAAGCAGGTAACCATACCCCACTCCCATATGAGCCTTCGACAACAAACCAGGCATAACCAGTTCCGCCTTGAGGGATTTCTAATGTGTCTGGATTTGGAGCTTGAGCAACCCTGATAATCCTGTATTCTGAGAACATAGGCCCAGGTGCCATCATATGTTGTAATGTATCAAGTGTGCCTTCTTCAAAGGTGACATTATCTTCCTGGATATATCGATAACCAGATTTAATTATGTGCAATTCATATCCAATCCCAGATATCGCAGACATATACCAATGCCCTAACGAATCAGTTCTTGCCATTCCTCCAGTGGCCACGGGGACAAGACGCACTTCTGCATTTGGAATTGGTTGCCCTGTAATTGAGTCGGTGACAAGCCCGGAAACTAAAGTACGATTCCCATAAAATTGTGCAAATTTTAATGCTGAGTTGGTAACATCATAGTACGATATCAAATTTTCACTTATATAGCTATAGTTCAATGAGGTGTGCTGGCCAACATTTCCTGAGGAATCCACCACTTCATTTAACCAGTTCGATCCAACCTTGTAAGCATATTTCAATTGTTGGTTTGTGGCATCATAATAGCTCACATCCAAGAGGTTTTCATTCAGATGGAGTGCATTGTATTGACCCACATCACCATCTGTATCAATGATCTCTTTAGAAATATTCCACAGGTTGTTATTCAATCTTCCAACATACATCAAAGATCCATTGGTTGCGTTATAATAGGAAATATTATTGCGGCCAATGTTATCTATGGCTAAGGAAGAGTACTGCCCAACACTGTTCGCTGTATCAACATTTTCCTTGTACCACTGGTTATTATGCCAAAATGCAAACTTTAATGATGTATTTGATAAATCATAATAGCTGACAGCGGGTCTTCCGAGGTGATTTAAGGTCAAGGAGTTGTGCTGTCCGACATCTCCTTCGGTATCTATAATTTCGTTAGAGATATTCCAAAGGTTATTATTTAACCAACCAGCATACATCAAAGAGCCGTTGGTGGCATTATAATAGGAAATATTTTTTCTACCTAAGTTGTCTATAGCAATTGAAGTATATTGACCTACAGACCGAGATGTATCTACCCATTCCTTTGACCATTGATTGTTTTGAAAAACAGCATATTTTACAGCGGTGTGAGTTGCATCATAGTATCCAACATTAAGCCTGTTTAAATGATCAAATTGTAGGTGATTGTATGTGCCAACATCATCATCTGTATCGACAGTGTCTAAATTGACAGTCCAAAGGTTATTTGGCAGCCAGCCAGCATACATCAGTGAGCCGTTCGTGGCATTATAATAGGAAATATTTTTTCTACTCAATGCGTCTATGAACAAAGAACTGTATTGACCAACACTATTTTCATCGTCTACCACTTCTTTTTCCCATGAACCGTTCTGAAAATAAGCATATTTCAGTCGCGAGTTGGTGATATCGTAATAACTAACATTCAATGACCCTGACTGATCAATGAATAAAGAATTAAATGTACCGATATCCCCCTGTGTATCTATTATGTCCTTTTCAATATCCCATATGCTGTTGTCAAGCCAACCGGCATACATCAGTGAGCCATTCGTGGAATTATAATAGGAAATGCTTTTCCTTCCTTGCTCATCTATAGCAATTGAAGTATATTGGCCTACTGAATAAGCTGTATCAGCAAAACTTACTGTCCATGAACCACCTGAAGAATAGGCGTATTTAACAGCCGTATTTGTTGCATCATAATAACTTACATGAAGATGATCATCACTATCAATAAAAATGGAAGAATATTGGCCTACGCTTGCTGAATTATCAATCACTTCAATATTAATAATAAATATAGGTTGAGATGTCACTGAATTAACGAATAATATTAAAAAGAAAATACTCAAATAATATTTGCCATTCTTTTTCATAATCCTGAGCTATGCCATTACAGATTTTAAGATAAGTTATTGTGATACTGTTGCATGCATAAGTTGGTGATTATCCATATCATAATATGAGATATGGACGATGTCATTATCGTCAATATCCATGGAAGTATATGAACCGACATTTGAATAAAGGCCATCAATAACTATACAATACCAAATATCTCCATTGAAATAAGCGTATTTAAGATCACCACCACCACTATCATAATAACTGATATGTGGATGACCTTGTGAGTCAATTTCCATATCATTATATGCGCCAACATTTGGCAAAGCATCCACATCCATATCGTGCCAGGTGCCTATTGCATCAAGAAATCTATATTTTAAGGAATTGTTGTATCTATATATAATATGAACTATAACTGCCGAAGTGTTTTGATCATAGTAACAAGAAATTGAATTATCAGTTATTTGTAAAGTAGTAGAGCCAATTAAGTTAGAAATTGACCACGCTTGTCCTGGAATTAATTTCGCAAAGGAAAAATAGTATAAAGCTGTACCATATACATTATAGTTTCTGTAAGTATATGAAATATAAATTACATCAAATTGATCAATATCCATCGAACAATCCATAATACCACCTTCTGATGTCGCGACTATTTGGGATTGCCAGGAGGCTCCAATCCATTTAGAATATGTTAATTTAGAATCTTTAACATAAATCATATGAGGATTGCCGTCACTATCTGTAACTATTTGACTAAGCGTACCAGAATTGCCATTATTATCAACCGTCTGCACATTCCATTGAGCGATGGAAGACAAGGTCATGAAGCAAAGAATCAAGAATAAAAAGATCAGACTTTTCATGATAGTATTGTTAATAATTTAAGAATCTCTTTAATGTGAAATAGTCGCATGTTTCAATTGATGATTTGTGTTATCATAATAAGAAATGTGAGCAACACCATCACTATCAACCTCGATAGATGAAAATTGGCCCACATTTTCAAATAATCCATCAACGAAAATAATGCTCCATTGTGTATTATCAAAAAAAGCATATTTCAAATCACTATCACCACCCGTATATGCGATATGTATGCCACCATCATTGTCAATTGCAATATCATTATACACTCCACTTCCACTAGTCTCATCAACTATTTCATTAATCCAATTTAAGGTCTGAGGATTAAAAAATATATGATTTAAAATTCCATTGTAATATGCAATATGCGGTATTGTTGTGCCATTAGGAACATCATAAAAGTATTCTATCGAAACCTCATAAAAATTTCCTGTAAGTAATCTTGAAGGACTTGACCAAGCTTGCCCAGGAAGTTTTTTACAATAATATAATCCTCTACTTGACCCAGTATATGTACCTGTTGAATATACGCAATAAATAGTATCACCTTGATCAATAACAGCAGAAACATCGCCATACACACCTCCGGCAACATTAGTTGATTTCCAGCTGTTTCCATTCCAATTCGAATATAAAAGAGTATATCCATCTGCTCCCCCCTTGTACAAAATACCTTGATTACCTTGACTATCAACCAAAATGTTAGTGTTTAGTCCTGAATTTCCAACGTTCTCGACCATTTGAACATTCCATTGTGCTGTTGCAGTCAAGGTTATTATCACAACCAGTATTGTTAATATTATTTGTCTATTCATTTTAATGGGATTAATTACTTCAATGCGAAATTGTTGCGTGTTTAAGTTGATGGTTTGTATAATCATAATAGGTAATATGAGCTACATGATCAGCATCAACTTCTATTGAAGGATATTGACCTACACTTTGGTATAATCCATCAACAATAATAATACTCCATTGGCTACCATCAAAATAGGCATATTTTAAGTCGCTATCACTACTGCTATAATAAGCAATATGGATATCCCCATTAATATCGATTGCAATATCATTTTGACTTCCACTATTAATTGTAGGATCCACTGTCTCACTTATCCAAGTGGAAGTCTGTACATCGTAATATGCATGTTTCAAAGTATTTGAATTATAATATTGTATGTCTTCAAAACAATTTGCACAAGTATGATTTAATTTCATATGTGTAGTTCCTTCAAAGTTAAGCATTAAAATGTATATAATTTCTGTGGGTGTTTTTTTTGATAATAATTTTTTCTCCTGCTTTTCATTGTTTCTTTTTTGATCCTGGCTCTTTCTTTCAGGATTTTCTCTGCTCTTCCATGATAAACATCCGCTGGTGTCAAGTTATTGAGCGATTCGTGATACCGGTGATGGTTGTAATATTCAACAAACTCAGCGATAGCCCTTTCCAGCTCCTCAGGGCTGTAATAGTTTTCAAGTTTTATGACATTTTTCATGGTACGATGATACCGCTCGATTTTGCCTTGAGTTTGCGGATGACAAGCACGGCCATTGACCGGCATAATTCCCTGCTTTCTGAGGAACGATTTGATCTCAGTGGATATGTAACAGGGCCCGTTGTCAGAAAGCAACCTGGGGGCTGTATTTTTCGTCAGGCCGGTTACTTGAAGTGCCATTAATACTGAGGGTTTGACATCATCAGATGTCATATTTTCACAGAGATCATGCGTGATAATAAATCGGGAGTAATCGTCCAGGACGGTGGATAGATAATACCATCCCCATCCGATGATTTTGAAGTAGGTAAAGTCGGTTTGCCACATCTCGTTCACCCTCCTGGTCTTGTCTTTGAACTCATCTGAAGCACTGAGAACAATATGAGCCGGAGCTGTAATGAGCCCTCGCTCTTTCAGGATCCTGTAAACACTGCTTTCAGAGATATACCATTGGTGATGGTCCACGATATGAACAGCCAGTTCCCGGGACGAAAGCTCGGGATGTTCCAGGGCCTGCTCCACCACTTCGTTTTTTTGATGCGCCGGTATCTTGTTCCAGGTCTGACGACGGCCTTTGGCTTTGGGGGCCAGGCCGTCGTATCCACCCTCAAGATACCGCGCATACCAGTTGTAATAGGTTCGTTTGTGCAATCCCAGCTCTTTTAACGTCCGGTTGGCACTCAGATCAGAACCATCTACCAGCCGGATAATCTCGTGTTTTTCTTGCTGGGAGAACCGCATGTACCGCTTTGTTTCAACGTTCTTTCTCATTCGTACCCATTCAAGCTTTTTTTTAACGACTTGTTTTCCAGATATAAATCTGCCAGCACTTTCTTCAGGTCGTCGTTCTGGGCTTTCAGATCGGACACCTCATCCCGCGTGGCTTCACGGGTAATATCCCCGCTTAGTCTTCGTTTTCCCGCTTCCATGAACTCCTTGCTCCAGGAATAGTACGTGTTGATATGAAGGTCATATTTTCTGCAGATAGCCGCAATGCTATCCTCCCCGCGGAGACCTTCCAGTACGATGCGGATCTTCTCTTCCGGTGAAAAAATACGTTTGGTTCGCCGTTTGATTTCTTTAACCACTTCCGTGGCGGAGGGTTTTTTCTTTTTCTTTTCTTCCATTTTTGTGAGGTTTTTAGTTGTTGTTTTCTTTAAAACCACACATTAAAATTATATCTTTACTGGTAAACTTTTTGCTGACGATTTACAGATGACCCGGTTGCCCTGTGCAGTTGTCCGGACATGGTCTTTTTGGATACGACTGTAGTCAGAGAAGCGGAGGGCAGTGTAGCATCCAATCATGAAAACATCACGGGCCAGTTCTTTTTCTTTGTCTTCTCTTAAATCCAGATCATACATGCGGGTCAATTCATCTTCAGTTAGGTATATCTGATCAGTATCAGTTTTAAGAATCTTAAACTTCTTTCTTTCCGGTTCAAGGTTAGTGTGCAAACCCTCTTCCTTTGAAAACTTCATGATGGTCTTCAGGTTCTTTATATGCCGGCCTATTGTGTTAAGGGAATAGTTCTTCTTGTTAAAGAACTGGACATATTGGTCATAGAAATCGATGGTGATATCCTCAAAATTATACTTACGGTGTGTTTCTTGCTGGAATTCATCGAACTGGGTTTGGAATCCTTTGTAATTTTTGATGGTCCCATGACTGTACTTCAGTCCTTTATCAGTGAGTCGCTTTCCTTTCTCAATGTCTTTTATAAACTGATCGATATACTTGTTAAGAGAAATCCGGCCTTTAGGCTCTTTCTTTTCTTCGACATACAACCCTTTATCAAGCTCTTGCTTAACTGTTTTTAATGATGGTATTTTCCCCTCCCTCTCAAATCGGTCAAAGATTATGATTGCCTGGTTATGATGCTTATTAAGCTGAAAATTGATATCTGCATGGTCCTGGTCCCTGGTCTTTTCACCGGTACCCATCATGGCTCTTTGAGAAACAGAGTCCCAATACCTTGGCTCAATCTTTTCTCCGGTCGAGCACTTGAACCTTTTATTGTTGTAATAAATGATCAAGTAAATCAGTGTGGCCACATCCACTGGTTTGCTTGATTTCAGCTTGAATTGAGGTTTAATCTTTGCCATGGGATTCCTGTTTGTGCATTATCATTGAGATTCCTGAAACTGGGGGCGGTCACAGGGGCGGTCTGGACCTTCTCTAACTTTATTTTTCTTTACCTCAAAGATAAAGAAAATAACTTTAAATATCTGAATATCAGTGCAAATATTTACTTTTTAGATTAAGAGAAATTAAGTAAAAGTAAGACTTTGACCTTCGCTCGAGACCTCGGAATCAAATCCAAAACCCTTGTTTGACAGATAGTTAGACAAGGGTTCTTTTAGTTAGTGTCATTAAATCATTCCCGGATAATATCAATATTCCCCCGGATTATCAATTTTGTCGAATCTGCTGGTGAATGCTGATTAATGATCAGGCTATCGGAAAGGTTCAGTAGTTTGGAAGAATTGATAATCAATTCACTCCCTGTTTGAAGGATCAATTTTTTGTTCGCGGTCGAAATGTTCAGCACGGGTTGATTCACCGGTTCTCCAGGAATAATTACTGTGGTGTTTTCACCCGGGAGTCCGTCGCTCCAGTTATCTGCCCTGCTCCACAAAGAGTCGATGGCGCCTGTCCAGGTTGTCGACAGCGCATAAATTGAAAACAACTGTTCCTGGGCAAAAGGACCACCGGCATAGCTGTTATCGATCGCCTGCACGCTCCAGTAATAGGTTCCCGGCTGCAAATCATGAAGCCACCAGGTCGTATTCTGATAAACATTTCCCATTTGGGCCACCTTACGCCAGCCGGTGGAATCGGACATCGACGGCATGATCTCGTTCCCGCCGGGAGTGGTTCCGACCCGGAGATTATAAGTCAGTCCGGGTTGCGGTGTTTCAAGATCAGCAGATGGCTGCCAGGAGAAGGTGACGGTATCGTTGGAGATGATAACTGACAATCCTGACGGGGCGGTAGGCGGCGTATTTGCAGGATTACAAACATCGTTCCGGCATACATTAGTCCACCCCGGCAAATCAAGGTCGCCATCATTGTCGTAATCTCCCGGCTTGTTTCCCCCGGAAGTGATCCCTGAATGCGCTGTTGAATATGATGTCGGCTGCAGAACAAAGTTATTATTGATATTCTCCAGGTACTTGTTTCCGGCAACAATATCCAGGATGCCATCATTATTATAATCTCCAAAATTGATCTCCTGGCTGGATCCGGGAATTTGATCTGGCACTAAAACAAATGTGCCCGCATCATTCCGGTATAGAAAAGTTGTATCGCCACTATTCAAAGTCATAGAGCCATTCAAAACGATATCCAGGTCCTCGTCGCTGTCAAAATCTCCCCAAACCGCAGCGCAGTTGAATAATCCTTCCAGCCCGGCATTTAACATGGTAAAATTCCCGCTATTGTTTTCAAATAAACGCAGCACCCTTGACGATCCATCCCATAGATTTCCGCCTCCTGCAAGAACATCAATATCTCCATCCTGATCATAATCAGCAAGATCAATAGAACTGTATTCCACGCCATCATTTGAAAAACACTGATATCGATTAAATTCACCATTATCGTTTCTATAGAAACACAAATTGACGCCATAATTAGGATCATATCCTGAAATTACCAGGTCCAGATCGCCATCGTTATCAAAATCCCCCCATTTTAAAGCGCCATTCCTGCCGCCGGTAAAATTATTTGCTGTCGGATGAAAAGTTCCGGCATCATTTCTATAAATAAAGATAACAGGTATTTTATATGAAGCACCTGCACTTGTATCGCCGGCAATGGTCAAATCCAAATCCCCATCTCCGTCAAAATCGCCAAAAGCCGCTGAAGGATTATAAAATTCATGAACACTTGAATTTTGCTCTGTAAAACCAGTTCCGTTATTGATCCATAACCTGCTTTCAGCGCTTTGATTTCCACCTGCATTAAATATATCAGGTTTGCGATCATCATTGATGTCACCAAACAGGCTTGTATAGGAGTTCTGCCCCCAGATATCAATGTTGTCAAAAGCAAGATATTCTCTTATTGAAAGGCTAACCACATCGGTTTTGCAATGAAATTCACCTCCATTGATCATGCAGTAATAGCTGCCGGTATCGTTAACTGAGGTAACCGGGATGATATAAATGCTGTCGGTGGCCCCTGAGATTATCTGATCATCCTTATACCACTGATAGGATAATTCGATGTGTGGGTGCAGAATAACTCCGGTAATAAAGGTCGTAGCATTACCAATGCAGGAACACGTGTTTACCGGCTGAATGATGGTGTCGGAAATAATGAAAATCTGTTCTTCGGAAAAAGGACCACCAGCGTATGCGTTGTCGATGGCTTGCACGCTGCAGTAATATTTACCCGGCTGCAAATCCTTCAACCACCAGCTTGTATTCTGATAAACATTTCCCATTCGGGCCACCTTACGGTAGCCCGTTGAATCGGACATGGACGACATGATCTCGTTGCCACCTGGTGTTGTACCGACCCGAAGATTATAGGTCAGCCCCATTTGCGGTGTTTCCAAATCGGTTGACTTCTGCCAGCTAAAGAGTGCCCCATGGTTTGTAACATTGGATAAGAAGCCCGGCGGGGCTGAGGGGAGATTGTTAACATTGCACACATCATTAGTGAATATGGCATTTTTGCCCAAGATGTCAAGGTCGCCATCATTGTCAAAATCACCAAAAGACATGGCATCTTCGGTCAGCCCGGTATGAGCCGGATTATAGGTTGAGGGTGTTAATTCGTAATTGTCATTATTATTTTTGAGTATCGATGTCTTGAATACGATGTCTGTCGAACCGTTATTATCATAATCCAGGACAATAGGTTTCGGATTATTGTACTGTTCTGAAACAGGTATGGTATCAGAAGATTCCAGTTCAAAACCCCCTTCATTATGAGTATATGTACTCAGGACCATCGCTATCCAGGGACTATAGTTGGTGTAAATTAAGTAATTGAAGAGAAAATCGAGGTCATTATCCGAGTCTGCATCAAACCACTGTATTTTACCCTGGCTATGATTTTGGCGTGCTGGTATGGGCAATTCCTGAAAAACACCCCCCGTGTTCAACAGGATTGAAGTTGACCTGTATGGCGTCCCTGGAACTGGAATATCAGTTATTAACAGGTCGATATCACCATCAGCATCATAATCTGCAGCATCTACCTCCGGCTCAAGTGTATAATAATTACCGAAGAATACTTGGCCTGCCACTGTTTCATAAACGGTATCGTTCTCAAATTCAACCAGGTAAACCCAATAAAATATATCAAGCCCTTGTTGGCCAAATTTCATAGCTATACCCTCCGGCTTGCCATCATTGTCAAAATCAGCCCAGGTTACCACACGATCAAGGATTTCGCTCTCATAAATCTCCTGATGGCCATTTTTAATACGCTGTAGTTTCGACGGCCTTGTGCATTCTGGGTTATTTGAACATAACGGATCATGTGTAAAGATAAACAGGTCCTGATCATTCAGGATGTCAATCACAGACACATCGGCATAGATTAAGGAGATTGGATCATTTTGTATAAATGAAAGCGAGTCGTTGTAGATGATTTTCTGCTTGCAGATCGCATCATAATCGCCATTATTATCCATATCAGCCAAAAGTCTTCCATCGGGCAGCATCAAATCCTGATCATTGTCTGAAAATTTATTAAAGGCAGGATTTTCCCTTACGGCTACGTTTACACTATCCGATTTCCAGGAAAATTCGCCCTGGGTAATATGGCAATAATAAAAGCCAGTATCCGATGGAGAGGTGTTTTGGATGACCAGAACGCTGTCTGTTGCACCTTCAACCGGAAGCCCTTTGAACATCCATTGAAAACCAAGGTCAGCCAGGGGTTCAGTCAAAATACCCAGTCTTAGCACAGTACTATCACCATAACATTCACTGGCATGGCCGGGTTGAAATATCGTATCGATATCAGCCGTATTAAAGGCCCAGAGATAAGCGTTCTGCGGGTAGTTCAAAGACCAGAGGCTGTAATTTGTGCCTGCAACAAATATTTCCCGCTTTATATGGTTAACATCTGATACTGAAAACCGTTTGGCATTATCAGGCGGGATATCCGTTTCTTTGGGAAAATAGGTTCCCCAGATACGGTGCCCGTTTGAATCCAGTTGGGCCAAATACGCATAGTTACCTTCTCCATAATTGAAATTGGCATGCAGATAGGAATAAGTAGAAGCCAACCGGGCAGGAGGGCAATCCGACGGGTTGACGATGCAAAAATTTGCAGGTGAAATTCCACCTAAAGAAATTGTATCACAATTTGATGTGGTATTTACACAAGTGCTGAAATCACTGGCATTGTCCCCGTAATAAGTTCCCCACAAACGGGTTCCGTCAGCAGAAAACTTAGCTATAAATGCATCAGTACTCTGGCATCGCCAATCGTAAGGTGTTGGAAAATAGGATCCAATGATGCATGTATCAATAAGCGGCCAGCCCGGATCACATTCAAATGTACCCCCTATCGCAATTTTCATAAACCCATATCTGCCCTGGGGATTTAATTCTTCATGATAAGCTCCTGTTGTTGAAATACCGGTCCGGCTATTCGTTTCACCGGCAATTACAAAAATGCCATTATCACCAACTGAAATCTTGTTGACCTGGTCAAAATATTTCCCGCCGTAATAAGTTCCAAAGATCAATTGGCCATCGGGATCAAGTTTTCCAATAAAGCCATCTCCTGATCTTTCATTTCCAATAAGCTCATACCTGTAATCCCATCCGGTCAGGCTTGGAAAAGTGCCGTTATAAACAGGCAGATGTGAATTTTCCGTACCAATACCGGTCGAATCGTTTGTCTGGCCTACAAAATAGATATTCCCTGCCGTATCCAAACCGACATCATTAATATATGTACTACTTCCGCCAAAGCTTTGTGACCATTGCAGAATACCCGCAGCATTATATTTTACTATTGTATCCATATGAAATGTCACCCCATAATCAGGGCAAGTGCTGTCGCCCACGACTACTATATTCTCCATCCGGTCCAGGCAAATGGCCTTCAGCCCATGCATCGAATTGATCTGCCATAATAAGTTGCCGTCAGTATCAAATTTCATGATCTTATTGCCGGTCAAAATGGCCAGGTCGTCTTGAATATCCAGGTCAACAGCCGGGGTGTTGTTCAGGTAGGTGCTCCAGAGCAATTGTCCGTGACCAGAGTACTTCGTTAAAAAGCCATCCTCGGGCAACAATAGGCTGTCCTGGAAACTTCCGGCAGTTGCAATATTTTCAGGGCTTTTGGTACTTCCACATAAATAAGAGTTGCCCAAAGCATCAATTACTGACGCTGTGCAATAGTCCGCACTATCACCGCCAAAAAAGACAGCCCAGTGCAGATTTACCGCCGGATCAATCACTATTTTCCGGTTTTGTACCGCAGTTCCTTTGAATTTTAGCGTATTCCCTGATAGCTGGTAATGAATGCCCTCAACTGGGGTTCTGACACCTGCAGCATCTTCAGAATAACACAGCGGGATGCTTTCCGTCAGACTTCCAAAGCGGGTTTTAATCTCAAGGATCCCATCATCGCTGAGTACAAGATTGTCAGCGCCGGCATAGTTAAGCCTGATCAGGGAAGGGTCGGCACCGGGGTGCAGGATAAAATCATATTTGAAACCACCATTTGAGTTGATCGCGTAGCAAACCATATCAATCCCCGGATAGATATCCAGGTAACGGATCTGGCCAAACCTGTCCGTCTCAGCGATTTTTGAAGAGCCTTCCAGTAGCATCCTCCTGCCGTCGCCTGTCTCCTTCAGTTCAGGAGTAATAACTGTCTGCGGATTACAACCAGCGAACCTGATATCAATGCGGTGATAATGGTACATAAGTTTTTTCATCGCTTCTGCTTGTCCGGGCCAGGTTACCATCGTATCGCCCCGGTCGCTGACCGTCATGATCCTGTACGGAATTGTTGCGGGATCAACCCATTGGGGCTTTATCCGGCCCAACTCATAACTGATTCCATTTTTATGGAGCTGTACTTTCATGCCTCCAAAGTCAGTCATGTAAATAACGGATGGATTGATGTCACCATTTTGATCCATGAATTGGCCCTTATTTTCAGTAAAGCCCGCTGACTTTTCATTTATGGTGGGCAATTGTTCAGCATAGAGCCCGGCTTGCAGGAACAGGCATGCTAAAAACAATAGAACTCGGTGTCTCATATTGCTTTCTTATATAAATCAATAAAAATGAAAGAAATGAATAAAATCCTGGATGGTTAGGTTGATGATCTCTTTAAATTCCCATTGTGTCAAAGGTAGGATTATTTCTTAACATTCAATTAGCATTCTGTATTTCCCGGATTTATAATATTATACTCTTCTCATTTAATTTTCAACATTCAACACTCAATTATACAATACTGGTATTTTTCTTACCTTCGGCCTTTTAAATCTACCCTTTATAAGCCCCTCTTCCAATCTTCCGTCGTCAGCAAATATCTTAAAACGCAGGACAAAACGAGCCTGGAAGCGGCTTATGCGAGGTTCCGGGCTCATTTCCACAATATGGATATTCAGGAGAAGCAGAAAGCGCTGGATATCAAGGCAAAGATAGACGCCGCCGATAAAGAGATCGACCGGATGGTTTATGAGTTGTATGGGTTGACGGAGGAGGATATCCGGATCGTAGAAGGATAATAAGCCATTTTCAAACAAAGCGGGTCCTTCGTGGCCCTTCCTGAAACCTGGTTTTAACCGATCGAAAAAAGGGGAGCTTTCCATTCCCGTTTTACTTAAATCCCTAAATTTGTTGTAACCGCTTTATCTTTTCATCATGAAGAAATCAATCGCTGTTGTTCTTCTGTTCTTCCCTTTGTTCATGCAAGGCCAGGACGGGAAAGCAGGGCTTTTTTCGGTGGCCGTTTTCAATAACGCCACCCTCCTGCCGCCGGCCTCGATCTCCGCCACGTTCAACCAGCCCATCCACTTCGGGGTTACCCTGTCGGATGAGTTTGGCTGGAAACAGGCCGGCCGCCACAAATGGTTCCAGAATGCGGGTATCAGCTATTTCTATCACCGCTACGTCTACCAGGCCATCATGCTGAATACCCAGGGTGGCTACCGGTGGATGGTCAAGGGGTTCTCGATGGAAGGATACCTGCAGGCCGGATATATGCATGCTTTCTACCTCACCGACCGGTCGGCAATGCAGGATGACGGCACCTACAGCTCCGGCATGGGGTTCGGCAAACCGCAATTCATCGCCGGCGCCGGTATCGGGCTGGGGTATGATTTTGGTAAGGATGAACAGGTCAGAAGGATCTTCGTGAACTACGACTTCCGCCTTCAGATGCCGTTCGTGTCGGGCTACGTGCCCATGCTGCCGAACGGGTCGCTCGGACTGGGCTTCCAGTTCAATATCAATTAAATGTTGCCTTTTACAACTGAAAATCGGGTAATGCTATGAAAACCGCCTTCAAATGGATCATCCCCCTGATCATAACGTTGGCTGTGCCGGCATCGTGCAAAAAAGATGAGATCGGAAGGCCTGCCGTTTTGAACTGCCTGCTGGAAGAGGACCCGGTTTACCGCGAAAATCCCAAAAGCGGCCGGTTCCAGGCCCTCATCGAAGAATACGTCCAAAAGGGGCTCCCGGGCATTGTTTTGCTGGTGAAAGACGATAATGGATTCTATATCGGTGCCGCCGGCATGGCCGACATAGAAAACGACATCAAAATGCAGCCATGCCATGTCTCCAAAATAGCCAGCATCACCAAGATGGAACTGGGGGTAGCGATCCTCCGGTTGCAGGAAAAAGGGATCCTTTCCCTCGATGACCCGATCAGTAAATACATCGATAAGGATAAGCTCGATAAGATTGCTAACGGCAATGAACCCATTACCGTCAGGAACCTGATGAACCATACCAGCGGAATCTACGAAGTGATCGAAGATGCCGGCTTTTACCTTCAGATCCTGAACGATCCTGCCCGGCACTGGACCGCAGATGGCCTGCTGAAATACGTTTACAACAAAGAGGCGATGTTCGCTTTTGATCCGGAGGATACGGCGGGCTATTGCAACACCAATTTCACCCTGCTGAGCATGATCATCGAAGCCGCTACAGGCAAACCGCATTCCCGGGTGCTGCATGAGGAGGTGATCGACCTGCTCGGGCTGAGCGATACCTATTATTTCTGGCACGATCCCCTGCCGGACGACCGGGTGGCCCAGGGATACTATGATCTTTACAACAACGGCTCGATCATGAACCTGTCGACCTGGAACACCGGCAGTGGCAACGGTTACGGCGGGGTTTACAGCACGGTCTGGGACATGTACCTTTTCGCAGAAGCTCTCTTCGTCGAAAAGTCGCTGCTGACACAGGCTTCGCTCGACCAGATGCTGGTGTTCCATCCTGTGGTGGAATCGCGTAAGCTTTTGGGAGTGGCCTGCTTCAAGGATTTTATCGACATCGGCGACCCGGAGAAGGATTATTCCATCGGCCACCGGGGCCGCGATCTGTGCTACAGCGCCGACCTCGATTTCTTCCCGGAACACAATGCCATTATGACCATGATCGTCAACTACGGAACGGACGGCGACAGCCCTCTCCGCCCGGTTTTCCTGGAGATGCGCGATAAAGTGGCTGAATTGATCATCGAAGATTAAAACGCCTGTCCTATGAAAACACTGACCCTTCTTTTTGAGGAAAGTCTCCGGAAGTATGCGGACAATCCCTACATCCATGAAAAAAAATCGACTCTTTATGAGTCTTTTACCTTCAGGGAGATCGGGGAAGAGGTTTTTAAATTTGCGGCCGGATTGCTGTGCCTGGGCTTAAAAAAAGGCGACAGGGTGGCTTTGATCTCCGAATCGCGCGCCGACTGGGTGATCAGTGAACTCGCTGTGCTGCACGCCGGCGGCGTGAGCGTCCCGCTCTCTGTTCTGATCAAGGAGGAAGCCGACCTGAAATTCAGGCTGGAGCACTCAGGGACCCGGTTTGTGATCACTTCGGGCAACCAGGCCGGGAAGATCATCGCTGCCGCTAAAGATCTCTCATTGGTCGAAAAGATCATCTTCCTCGATCCTGTTGAAAACAAAGGGGTAGCCGGGATATATGCCGGGGATCTGAAGCAAACGGGGGAAGAATACCTGCAGGAACACAAAGACCGGTTAATGGAGGTCATCCATTCGATCGGGCCGGATGATCATGCCAGCATCAGCTATACCTCCGGGACCACGGCCGATCCGAAAGGGATCATCCTCACGCACCGCAATTACACGGCGAACATCGAACAGACGCTGACGCTGCTGGATGTCCCGGAATGGTGGACCACCCTGCTGATCCTGCCGTGGGACCATTCTTTTGCGCATACGGTAGGGATCTACATTATGATGGCCACAGGATCGAGCTTTGCAGCCGTGCAACCTGGCAGGTCGTACCTCGACAGCCTGAAGAATATCCCAGGGAACATCCGCGAGATCAGGCCGGTATTTTTACTGAGTGCGCCGGCCCTGGTCAAGAATATCCGCAAAGGGATCGAAAAAGGGATCAGGGACAAGGGAAAAATGACCGAAAAACTGTTCAACCACGCACTGCGGATTGCTTATAAATATAACAGAACCGGATGGGACCGCGGGAAAGGGATGAGAATCTTTCTCAAGCCGTTGTACAAATTATACGATTTAATACTGTTCAGAAAGATCAGGGCTAATTTTGGCGGCAGGCTGAAATTCTTTTTCGGCGGAGCCGCGCTGCTCGACATAGAGATCCAGAAGTTCTTCTATGCAATAGGGATTCCCGTTTACCAGGGCTATGGCCTGTCGGAAGCCTCTCCCGTCATCTCCGGGAACATGGCAGACCGGCACAAGCTCGGCTCTTCGGGCCGGGTCGTCGGGCATCTTGAACTGAAGATCTGCGATGAAGAGGGCAGAGAACTGCCGGCTAAGGAGAAAGGAGAGATTGTCATCCGGGGGGAGAACGTCATGAAGGGCTACTGGAAGAATGAAAAAGCGACACGGGAGGCGCTCCGCGACGGCTGGCTCCACACGGGGGATATGGGTTACCTGGATAAAGACGGCTTTCTTTTTGTCCTGGGCCGGTTCAAGAGCCTGCTCATTTCCGACGACGGGGAGAAATACAGCCCGGAAGGCATAGAAGAGACGATCACCGACCGATCGCAGCTGATCGACCAGTTGATGCTGCACAACAACCAGGACAAATACACCTCCGCACTCCTGGTCCCGAATAAAGAAGCCCTGATGCGGTGGCTGAAGGAGAGGAATTTAGCACCCGCCCATCCTGAAGGGTTGGAAACCCTTCTGATGGAAATCGAGTCGGAAATCAACCGGTACAAGCCGGGCGGCCCCTTTGCCGATCTATTCCCTGCCCGGTGGCTGCCGGCCGCAATCGCTATCATTGACGAACCCTTTACGATCGACAATGCTTTGCTCAACATTACGGGAAAAGTCGTCAGGGCGAGAGTAACTGAATATCACCGGGATAAATTTGACTTTTTATACACCCCCGAAGGGAAGAATATCGTCAATGCAAGAAATATTGAGGCGCTGAAGAAGATGCTTAATCCATTAGATAAAATTTAAAAGAAATGAAACTCTCCTCCTCTCCCCGCCTTATCCTGGGCGCTGTTACCGGCGATATCATCGGGTCGGTCTTTGAATGGAACAACGTGAAAACCACCGATTTTCAGTTATTCAATCCCCGGACAGATTTTACCGACGACAGCGTCCTCACCATTGCCACAATGGACAGCATCCTCTCCGGTATGGATTATGCTGCGGCCTACCAATCTTACGGACGGAATTACCCGGGACGTGGTTATGGCGGTTATTTCAGCTCCTGGATCCATGTTCCGGATCCCAGGCCTTACAACAGCTTCGGCAATGGCTCGGCAATGCGGGTGAGCCCCGTCGGCTGGGCGTATGACAATTTGGATGAGGTCCTGTACCAGGCTAAAAGAAGCGCGGAGGTTACCCATAACCACCCGGAGGGGATCAAAGGGGCGCAGGCTACTGCCGTTGCCGTGTTCATGGCGCGAAAGGGTTCCGGTAAAGGGGATATTAAAAAGTATGTCCAGGATACGTTTGGTTATGACCTGGAAAGAAGAATTGATGACATCCGGCCCGGTTACCGGTTCAACGAAACATGCCAGGGAACTGTGCCCGAAGCGATCATCGCCTTTCTCGAAAGCAACGACTACGAAGACGCCATCCGGTTGGCCATTTCCCTCGGCGGCGACAGCGATACGCTGGCGTGTATCACCGGCGGCATCGCCGAAGCTTTCTACAAGGAAATACCAGGCTGGATCGTAAAAAAGGTCTTGCAAATCCTGCCGGACGAGCTGATGGCAGTCATTGAAAATTTCTCGAAGAAATTCTCCTGAAACCCTACAGCCGGGCCGTATTGCCTTTCATTGCTACCTCAGCCAGTTCAACTTTGCACTTTGAACTTTGAACTCGTTATTTCACCCTGAGCCGCCACCCGATCTGCAAAATGGTTTCCCGGCTTATGCTGTTCAGCGTACACAGATTGGTGACGGTGGTCCCGTATCTTCTTGCAATTCCGGATAGGGTATCCCCACTCACCACTTTGTGATATTCTGCCGTTTGCGGCTGGTTTTGCTTCGTGGAGAGTTCCTTGATCTTGTAAAGATTGACGACTGTATCGTTGTGGACATACATGTCGGCGATGTCGAGGGCCCGGTCACAAATCCTGAACTCCATGTGCAGGTGGTTCCCCCTGGCGCGTCCCGTAGCGCCTCCGAGCCCAATGGTATCTCCCGGTTCCACCCATTGATCGGTCTTTACCCGTATTTTCGAAAGATGGGCATAATAGACCTCCATCCCGCTGTAATGCCGCACGATGACCAGGTTGCCGTATCCGCTGCAATACCTTGCATAACGCACCTTCCCGTTAAGCCCGGCTAATACCGGCGAACCGTAATCAAGCCCGATATCCCACCCGGCATGATAGTATGTGCATCCCCGCCAAAGCTTCCCGATAGTCGGCCTGACGAATGGATGTGCCGTATCGCACAGCTCCAGGCCTGTTCCGATCAGGGCGGTATCGGTCGTCTTCCAGCCGCATTTGATGGAATTGGTCACCCAGTAATCGTCGTAAACAGTGATGATCATTTTTGCAGCACTGTCGGATAAGTGGTTGATAAGAAGTGTGCTGTCGGCTAATGCCAAGGAATCCGCCGGTTGCATCATAACCGTATCCTGCGAAAAGCCCGCAAGGGTAAAAAAAGTGGCGAAAACAGACAAAATGAAAATCTTCCGCATCGCTCGCCTAATTGGAAATTCACTCATCGCTTTGTACCCCGGGATAACTTGGATAATTTAACATTTTCGGGCCAAAAGTAACAGTTTTTGTTGAAAATTTCTATCAACGTGTCTGTGGTTTGATCTGAAAGATCCGTGTTCATTCGTATAAATTCGCGTCATTCGTGTGCTATTAATAGAACACGAATAGACGCGAATACAAAGAATTTACACGAATTAATGTTAAAATTACAGAGGGCCCCAGAGTTTTTTCTGTTCACTGCTCACCCTTCACTGCTCACGCCTCACGTTTCACCGGCACGTAGATATCCGTCTTCAGGTTCTCCGGCAGGGTGCGATCGGGATCGTTCAGGTAGAACTCCAGCGGCGGTTCGTTACGAAGTTCATATCCGCTTTCCGGCAACCAGTTCAAATAGATCTGGTCGTAAGTTTTCGAAAAATTCTCATACGGACCGGTATGGCGGAAAATCGCATACAATCCTCCTTCGAGGACTTTATACCCGACCTCCCCTTCCGGCCTGATCTCTTTCTTAACTGTAACACAGGCATCATACCTGAGCTTCTCCGTCTCTGTGACTGAAGGATCATCATACGAAACACCGATGAAATCCATCCCGAAGGAGAACAACTTCTTTTCCTTCATGAACTTCGCCAGCTTTTCCCATGCCGGGCCGACATTGTTGTAATCCCCGATGGCATGGACATATACCACCGGAATAGGCTTGATCTCTTTGATCTTAGGTTTCAAATTCATCGCTTTAAAATTAAATGTGGATAACTCTACTTTTTCTAATCGCAGGGATCCCTTATTTTGACGATAGTCGCTGGGCGACGTACCGAAACGTTTCTGAAAAGCTTTGGTAAAGGCGGCCGGTGTATCATAACCGATCCGGTAGGCGATATCCGAAACCGGCTCCCTGGAATATATCAACAGGGAAGCGGCTGTGTCGAGCCTGACCCTTATGATATACGAGCCGAGGGATTCGCGCAGATACGCCCGCATGATCTTGTGAAAATGAAACGGCGAGAAGTGAGCCATCGACGCCAGCATCTCCAGATCCATCTTTTCCCCAAGGTTCCGGTCGATGTAAACAAGCACCTTGTTAATTCGCTCAAAATAAATGGTCTTGGTAGTTATCTGTAGCATCGCGCTATTGTTAAGGGTTACCGGTTAAAAAATCACAAGTTCACAATATCAAAAAATCAAAAGTTCAAAAGCTCACAAGCTCACAATATCAAAAAATCAAAAGCTCACAAGCTCACAATACCAAAAAATCACAAGTTCAAAATATCACAATATCACAAATTCTAAATATCCACAAATCTACTTCCCGTATTATAACCCCGCTTTTCCATTCTTGCGATATTAACATAAGATTTGCTTTAACAGCAAAAATGCCCATTATTTCCGGGAAATTTTGCAACTCATCAAAAATTGATTTGCAAAAAATAGACCTTTTAAGATTTCCCCTGTCTTTAGAATTAGAATTCCATAAAAACACCTTCCCGGGGAAGATTGATTTTTACCAACTGCAAATTTTCAGGCTTACCATGGCATAAAGCCTTTTCGTTAAGGCATTTGCAGGATATAATTTTGGATCAAAAAACAAGAGCTATGAAAACACTATCATTTAATGACAAAGCAAAGCACCTTCTGATCCTGATCACCTTATTAGTGATTTGCCTGAAGATGATGGCCGTAACACCGGAAGAAGAATTCCGGTTAATGAAGCAGAAAAACGGGATAGACCTGTTTTACCGCTGGATGGTCATGCCCGAAGGCAACCGGGTTAGGCAGATGAAGGCGGTCTTTGAAGGAGGCTGGACAAAGGAGGATATCATGTACCTTCTTAAAAACGAACAGCAGGCCATGGCCTGGATCCCATCTGCCCGGGAGTACCGCAACCTGAAAGAGGCGACGGCTGGTGAATGGTTCAGCTATATCCGCTTCAGCGCGCCCTGGCCCCTGGCCGACCAGGATTGCATTCTTCAGTATTCTTTATCAACAGAACCATCGGGTGAATCGACGATCCGGTTTACCTGCCGGCCCGATTACATTCCCGAGGTGGATGGGATTACCCGGATGAAGGACATCAACGGTTCGTTCGTTATCTGCCCCGGAAGCGGCGAAAAAGGGAGGGTTGAATGTTACTTCATCTCCTCCAAGGCTTCTGTCATCCCGCGCTGGATCACAGATCCTATTATAACCGGAAGCATCATAAGCCTGATGGAAGGCATGCGCGGTCAATTATCCGGAGTTGAATATTCTCAAACCCTGCAAAAATGAAAAAGCTCACCTTCAATCCCGTTACTCTGGCCGTCAACAAGCTCAAAAGCATCAAATCGGATCCGGAAAAGGTCTGTTACGGGTTTGCTTTCGGCACCTTCATCAGCGCCACGCCGTTCATCGGTTTCAAATGGCTGGTGGCACTGCCCATCGTGTGGCTGGCCAAATGGAACAAGACCGCCTGCATGATCGGTATCCTTCAGGTCAACTATCTTACCGGGCCGTTCTTCTATGCCCTGGCATACTTTGTCGGTAAATCGGTCTGTGGTTATGAGAATACGTTTGAATTACCCGACCGGATGACATTCGGAGCGGTAAAGGATATCTTTTTCGGTAATGCGGATGTGTTTGTATCCCTGCTTGCCGGCGGATTGCTTCTCAGCATCCCCATGACTCTCGGGGCTTTTTACCTGGCCCGGTCGATATTTTACAGGAAATTAAATACTGTTATGTCATGAAAACACAGGAGACCTATACCCTGATTACCGGCGCCAGTATGGGGCTGGGGAGAGAACTGGCGACCGAATGTGCCCGGAGGGGCCAGAATCTGCTGCTGGTCGCGCTGCCTGGCAGCGGCTTATCGGAATTGCGCGACGAGCTGAAAGAGGACTTTCGGCACCATGTCGAATGTTACGAATGTGATCTGAGCCATGAAGCGGAGCTGGAAAAGCTGGCGGCCTGGGTGACAGAGAACTATTCGGTCGACCGGCTGATCAATAACGCGGGGATCGGGGGCACTCTCCGGTTTGAAGAGGCCGATGCCGGTTATCTCGATACGATCATCCATC
>ENA-UOWO01000597-UOWO01000597.1-activated-sludge-metagenome-genome-assembly--contig:-NODE-597-length-51183-cov-11.100063_pt1 | contig 51183 bp, 39 predicted proteins | sample MGYA00238148_ERZ761564 | MGnify/ENA primary metagenome ERZ761564 (study PRJEB28885, sample SAMN05720194) | activated sludge metagenome | isolation source: Anaerobic digester | place: USA... | reverse complement strand
CTAGAAAATAAAAGTAACCATGAAAAAGATCCTTGTTCCTACCGATTTCTCTGAAAATGCCCAACAGGCGTTGGATGTAGCTGTACAAATTGCCAAAAAAATCGACGCTGAGATCGTGCTTCTGCACGTCAACGAACAAATTGGCGCAGCCTTGCCCGTATCCGAATACTACTATACATATGATCGCTCTATTGAGGAAAAATACCTCAACATGGTTCACGAAAACTTGGAAAAAATGCTGGGTGATGTGGCTGCCAGACTTAACGCACGCAACATCCGCACTGCCGTAATTGGTGGTCCATTTTCTACCATCGTTGAAGACGTAGTACAAACCGAGGGTGTCGACCTCATCATCATGGGGACTAAAGGTGCAAGCGGCTTGAAAGAATTTTTTGTAGGCTCGAATACAGAAAAGGTTGTTCGTACAGCAAAATGCCCCGTGCTAACGGTACATGACAACAAAACGTTCGAATTCAAAAACATCGTGGTTCCTACCACGCTGGAAGCGGATCAGAAGAAATTGTTCGAAAGCCTGCGCGAATGGGAAGCCATCTTTGGTGGAAAATATCACCTCTTGTACATCAACAATCCAGGTGCTTATCGGGGCGATAAAGACATCGAAGCGCGCGAAAAAGAACTTGTTGAATCTACTGGTTTGAAAAATGTTGAAATCTACAAAACCGAAACCTTTACGCTCAACGAAGAGCAAGTGATTTTTGATTTTGCCAAAGAACAGCATGCTGATCTGATCGTGATGGGAACGCACCAACGCCGCGGCTTGGCCCACGTTTTGCTCGGCAGTTTGACCGAGGATACCATCAACCACGCTGCGATTCCGGTGCTGGCGATACCGTTGAAGTAAATAGGTTTTAAGTTTTAGGTTCTAAGTTTTAGGTTGCACGCAATTTTGCTCATCATGGAAAATTGTGTGCAACTTAAAACTTAAAACTTAAAACCTAAAACTTAAGCTTAGCGGGTAACGACCACTTTCATTATTTTTCGCCCCTCAATTATCAAATAGTACATGCCGTTGGGAAGATTATGCGTCGAAATGTGCAGGGGAAAACTTTGCGTATTTCCTTCAAGGCATGTTTTTCCCAGAGTATTGATCATTTTCCATTTGATGTTGCTGAAATTATCCATCGAAGCATCCATCATAAAATAATCTTGGGCTGGATTCGGATATAACCTAAAGTTTGGAGGGATGAATTTATCCTGGCTTGAAGTGGAGATATCTTCAAACTTGGATACCATAACGTTTTGGGTGGTATTGGTAACGATAGCGGGATTTTGATCAAAATAGATATAGGCGGTATTGTCGATTGTGGTTTTTTCTGCCAAACCACTGCGGTCTTTGATTCTAAAACTTACAAACCCGTGGCTTTCTGGTTCATTATTGGTTGAATCGGGTAAATTGATGTTTTTGAACACAAACTTAGCGACATTGCCTTTACCGGTTACCTCAGTGATGGGATGGCTGGCATTTAAAAACTCGAAGGTAGCAAAATCCAAATCACGATCGATGGTATCAATGATGGTAATGTGACGAGCGGGAAAATTCCCCGTATTTTGAAAGCGGATGGTGTAATTGAGGTATTGGTTGAACAAGGTCAATTTATTTTTTTGGAGGCCCTCGGGCCGTACCAATTTATCGTTGGGATCGTAAGAACAAAGTAAAATATCATGGTATCGATAGATGGTAGAATCGACAATATTAGGCGCTTGTTGATAAAATGCAGTGGACTTGTAAACCAAAGAATCTCCGATTTGCCCAACTCCGGGAATTAAAAAATCAAGTTTTATCCAGCGTGCAGCGCCAGGTGAAAGCGAGTCAAAAGTCCAATACATTGCCCGCTGACGAATGGAATCAGGAAGCATGTTTTGTAAAATAGGCGTTCCCTCAAAGTCAAGCCGCAACTTTACATTTTGGATGCTGGTGCCCTTGTTTTTTACAATCACATAAAGTGGAGCTTCTTCGTTGCAAACCAATTGTTGACTGGTTGCTGAAACATCAATTTTATTGACGATTTGAATGGGGATGATCCCAAAACGGAAAGTGTCTTTTAAATTTTGAATATTTGAAGCATCAATGGGATACGAAAACTCCCCGCTTGTAAGTATCCAGTGCTCTGGCACACGGTACCTCAAGGTAAATTGTCCGGATGGAACCAGTGTTTTGAATTGGCCCTCCGCATTGTGATAAACACGGGTGCTAAAGCCAAGAAAAACATCACCTAAAGCAACTCCAGGTTCATCTTTGCTTTGTTTGCCATCGCTATTTTTATCCCAAAATATCAGCCCTTTAATCGAATTGTTTAATTGATCAGCTGAAAAGGAATAGATAAACGCCGAGCTGGCTTTTTGTGGAGACTTGTTGATGCTTCCCCCAAAATATGATTTGTTGGCAGGTTCAAGATGAAGGACGCACAAGCCCTGATTGTTCCCTGGAAAATCGCCTTCAGCGAGCAGATTGGATTGTATGGTGCCATCAAAACCGATATTGATGAAGATTGCTTTTTTATTTTGAGGTGTACTTTCTGTATAACCAGCAATCAACAAGGACTGGTCGTTCTGATTCAAGCAAATATCGGTGAAATGTACGGATTCGGTTGGCGTTTCGAACAACGTTTTTTGCCAAATAACGGTTTGGTTTTCAGTATTGTATTTCAGTAAGTGTAAACGCCGGTTTGTCTGATTTACGATGATATAGACCATGTTGCTGACTTCGCTTGGAATCCATTTTGAAATTTGTCCATAAACAGGTAAAGAGGTCGTCCATACTTTTGTAAAATCAGCTCGATTGATTTTGGTGAGCATGACCTGTTCAGAACGGTCATAGCCAAGTGCCAATAGAAAATTATGTTGATAATGATCAAGATGAACTTTTTGCACAAACCCGGTTGGTATCGCTTTGTAGTCATCCCGAATGTCACTACTAGGAATCGACCTTTTTTCAATACTGTAGCCGTTAATAAAAATGATGGTGTCTTTATTGAGGGGAACCAAGACATTGTTCACCGAAAATTTATCACTTGGCAGTGAAACCGAATTCCTGATGAACAGGGTATGTTCATTGAGGCTATTGAAATTCTCAGGCAAATCAATCCGATACATGGCCGTTTGGGGTTCAGAGGCATTGCGGTGTATTGCGACGAAAATCATATTTGGGGGATGAAATACAATACTTGGTTTTGCCAAAAAGAAAGTGGAATAATCAGTATTGGATATGGGGAAATTTTTAAGAAATTTCTTTTTTACAAAATTGAATAAGTCGAGATTAAAGCCACCGCTAAGTACAGCAAGTAGGCTATCATTCAAAATTTTTGCATAAATCAGCTTTCTTTCTTGGGGTAGAAAATATTCCCACACAGGGGTGTTGTCTGCATCAAAAAGCACGAGTTTCCCCATTGCCCCAATTTGTTGTATTGCAATGAATTGCCCTTGAGGCGTTGCCAACATTTGAATGGTTTGCGCATCATACTGTTTGAGGCCACCATAATCTTTTTCAGCAATGATCTTTCCCGTGGTTTTGTCCAGGGTTAGAAAAACCTCTTTGGATGAAATACTTCGGTAGGGCTTTTGTCCGATCGAGATGAGCCTTGTTGGCGTTTCAAAAATATTCCGACCAGGGCTATATCCTTGTAGGTCGTAAATGCTTTCGTAAATATTTACTTGAAAAGAATAGATTTTTGCTCCACTCAAGGTATCCAGTTTCATGATGCCCCAATCATGCCCCAGAAGATAGATTCCATCTGAACCAGCAGTAATGACCGTAGTCCTTTGAGATATAGGAAGACTAGGGTCGAAGCGATGCAATTTAGACCAAATGATTGCTCCCGTTTGTTTATCTATTTTACTGGTAGGGGTGTAATAAGCACCACCGGCGAAGCGATCGTTCCAGCTGATGTAAAGGCTTATGGGGCTTACATCCATAGCACTAAAAATGAAATCGCCAAGGTCTTCGATTTTGGTGCTCCAAATTATTTTCCCTGCTTGAGGGTCAATTTTTACCACAATGGGTATGGTATTATTGTATTTGGCCTGACCAAAAGCATACAACGTACCATCGTCAGGATCAAGGTAAAGCTTGGAAATGGTTATTTTATCAAGAGCAGGAAAGGGGAGAGTCCATAGCTTCGAGCCAGGGTTTTGATAATTGATTTTAAATATTGTATCCCCTTTTGAGTAATAAACATTGCCTCGTTTATCGCCAACGATTGCAAAAGGATTTTGGTCTCTTCCGCCAAGCTTGTAAGTTTGAACGGTTTTCCCGCTAAGCTTATCAAAAGTAGCCAAAATAAGGTCATGGTAAGCTTCAATTATAAAAACAGCGGTGTCTTTACTGGCAAAACTTAACTCAGTATACGTATAGCCGCCATTGGTATCCAAATTTTTACTGATGATTGCCCCGTTTTTCAAGTCTATTTTTAGCATCGTATAGGCAAGACTGGAGTAATCGGAAATCCCAACCAACAGATATTGATCATCGAGTGTAGATAAATGAAAACACTGATAGGTAGGAGGAAAACCCAATCGTGGAGTCAGCAGAACGTTCGACCAAACTACCTTGCCCAAAGTATCCAATTTGCGCACAATGAACTCGGGGCCTTCATTGTCGGTAGAAATCCCTAAAACATAAACGTGGTTTTGATAAAAAATGGATTTACTGGGTTGCCCTGGTTCAGTAAGTGTATCAACTGTGTAATGTTCTGTAAATTGAGCAAAACATAATCTACTGAAAAACAATAGAACGAGCGTAAGTATTCTTGGGATCATCTGGGTATATCATTTGTTACATTGCAGATAATTGGTCTGTTTTGCGCTTTGATCAATTCCTGATTGGGGCGCAAAAACAGCTCAAATATGAACGAAAACGGGAAGTTTTTATGTTGTACTTATTGTTTTTTCAAATAATTTAACCCCCGCATTGTCCCACAACGCTACTTTCATTTCCTGACTCGCCGCATCAATATTCACTTCGCCAAAAAACTGCATGCCCGCAGCAGGGGATAAATTAGATTGTCCGGCTGGAGGGGCTTTTTGGAAGAGCACCTGTGGTCCAAAAGTATTGTCCATTTCACCAGGGCCAAAAGTGCCGGAATTCAAGGGGCCAGCCACGAACTCATAAAATGGGCTGAAATCTTTGAATTGCGCCTTAGCCGGATCGTAATAATGCGCCGCGCAATAGTGAACATCCGCCGTCAACCACACCACGTTTTTGATCTCATTGTGCAGCATGAAACGCAGCAAATCTGCGGTTTCCAGCTCACGCCCCAATGCCGGACCATTGCCATTTGCGCCATTTTCAAAAGTAGATTTGTTGACATAATCATCATAAACAATCAAGCCCAGAGGCATGTCTGAGGCGATGATTTTCCATGTGGCTTTGGAGGCGAGCAGCCCTTCTTTGAGCCATTGAATTTGTTGTCTGCCCAAAAATGCGGTGTCGGCTCCAGCTTTAGTCTGCTTGTTCGGGCCATTGGCCGCGCGGTACGAACGCATGTCGATCATGAACACATCGAGCATTGGGCCATAAGGAATTTTGCGGTAAATGCGCTCCGGATCGTCGCCATTGCTGCGAATGGGGTTGTATTCCAGGAAAGCACGTTTGGCACGGGCGGCCAACAGGGCCACATTTTTTTCGGTATAGCGGTTGTCGGTATGGATTTCTTCGGGATACCAATTGTTAAGCACTTCATGATCGTCCCATTGGTACAAAATGGGCACTTTGGCATTGAAATTGCGCAGGTTTTCGTCGAGGTAATTGTAGCGGTAGTTGCCTCGAAACTCGGCCAGGGTTTCCGCCACTTTTGATTTTTCCTCCGTCACAATATTCTTCCAAATTTTGCCATTGGGGAGTTTGACTTCGGCCTGGATGGGGCCGTCTGCATAAATGGTGTCGCCACTGTGGATGAAAAAATCAGGATTGCGCTGGGCCATCGTCGAATATATTTTCATCCCCCCCAGCTCAGGATTGATGCCCCAACCTTGCCCGCAGGTATCGCCACCCCATTGAAAACGAATGTTGCGCAAAGACCCCGGTGCGGTACGCAGCCGACCGATCACTGGCTCACTCCAAAGTTTGAGGTCTTGCAAGCTTTGGTAACGCACCCGGTAAAATATTTCCTGTCCGACTGGCAAATCGGTAATGTCAATTTTGGTGGTAAAATCAAACTCTGCCAATGCTGCCGGGCCTTGAACGGTTTTGAACCGGGCAAAACTCTCGGTAGTGGACCAATCGATCCACATGCGCGATGGCCGATCCGCCCTGGCCCAAATCATCGCTCTATCGCTGATTACATCCCCCGAACTGAGCCCGGACGGCATCAACGGACGCATGGAAGGGCTACGCTGGATGTAAAACCAGGTTGGAACGGTCACTGCTGTAGCGGCATAAGCCAGCTGTTTGACGAATTGGCGACGGGTTGGATTGGACATTGGAGTTGAAAAGTTTAGGGTTGAAAAGTTGAAAAGTTTAAGGTTGAAAAGACTTGCATTCTCGACCTCACTTTGGATCCGCTCAGTGACCGTCTTTTCAACTTTTCAACCCTAAACTTTTCAACTCTAAAGGTATTGTGTACTTTGTTTCCTTCAATGCGATTCTATGATTTTATTTCTCGATACTGAAACTACCGGATTGCCCCTCAATTGGAGTGCTCCCATTTCCAGGGTTAACAACTGGCCACGAATGGTGCAATTGGCGGGTTTGCTCTACGATGAAGAGGGCAATTTATTGGAAAAAATCAATTACCTGGTTCGTCCGGAAGGATACACGATCCCTGCCGCCGTAGTGCGTATTCACGGGATTACGACCGAGCGGGCGCTGGAAGAGGGGGCCCCTCTTGCTCAAGTGCTCAATGATTTTCGAAGCATTTTGGAAAAAAGTAAACTCCTGGTAGCTCATAATGTGAATTTTGACCACGCCATTGTGGGCGCTGAATACCACCGTTATGTCAAGGAAGATCCCCTTTTGCTGATTCCCAAGTTTTGTACGATGACCAGTCCTGAAGTGATTTATCATTGTGCCTTGCCCGCCAATAGTCCACGGGGTGGCTACAAATGGCCTAAGTTGGAAGAGTTGCACTACAAACTTTTCAAGGAAGGCATCAAAGGGGCACACGATGCATTGGTAGACATCACCGCTACGGCCCGCTGTTATTGGGAATTGAAGCGGCTGGGGGTGATTTGAAAAACACCAGGGTCTGCTACTTTTTTTACGTAAACCAAATTTTAGTCATGTCTTTTTCTACCTCCGAAGTTCAGCAACTAGCCGCGCAATACTTTCAAATCCAAGGAACGGTACGCCCACTCAGCGGAGAGGTTGACCTCAATTACCTAATCGAAACCGATCAAGGCCAGCGCTACTGCTTCAAAATTGCGCACTCACAAACCTCAGTTGCTGAACTGGATTTTCAAAATGCCATGGTGGAGCACTTGCAGGCCGCCAAGCTGGGTTTGGACATCCCGCTGCCCGTAACTGGTGTTGGAAATGAAAAAATTATTACCCATCGGTTTCCCAATGGGGAACTCCGCTACCTCCGTGCCTTGACCTGGGTCGATGGCCGCGTTTTTGCGGAAGCCAGTCCACATACCCCTGAATTACTGGAAAGGGTAGGGGCTTTGTGTGGCAAACTCAGCGCTGCCTTGGCTGATTTTGATTACCCCGCCGCACACCGCTGGATCAAATGGGACCCTTCGGAAGCATACTGGACCAAAGAACATTTGCACGCCATTGACAACCCAGCAAAGAATAAGTTGGCCACCTGGGCACTGGAATTGTTCCAAAAGAACGCCTTGCCCCGCTTGCCCCAATTGCGACAAAGTGTCAACTACAACGACGCCAACGACTACAACATCTTGCTTAGTTTTGATCCATTACATCCCGAAGTGCCGGGCGTGATCGATTTTGGCGATGCTGTTTATTCCCACACCATCAACGAGCTGGCCATCGCGATTGCTTATGTCGCCATGGATAAACCCGATCCATTGGCCGTCATTAGTCAAATGACGCACGGATACCACCAGCAATTTCCTTTGCAGGAAGTAGAGGCCGAGGTGTTATTCCCCTTGATTGTAGCGCGTTTGTTGATCAGCGTGGTGTGCTCGGCACAAAACATGGTGGCCAACCCCGAAAACGTTTATTTGCAGATCAGCGACCGCCCAGCCTGGGATTTATTGGAAAAACTACACCGGATTGCACCGATGCTGGCCCATTGCACCATTCGGGAAGCCTGTGGTTGGCCGCCTCATCCACATGCAGAGCTGTTTGTAAACTGGGCCAAAACAAACGTACATCAGTTTGCTCCTTTGGTAGAAATTGATCTGCAAGGTCCCGATACTACCTGGCTCGATTGCAGTGTAGGCAGCGCTGATTTGGGCAATTACGTCGATATCGCCGATGCCCAACGCTTGCACCGTCGCATCGTAGAAACGATGGAAGCCGCTCAGGCCAAAGTTGGCATTGGCCGGTACAATGAAGCGCGGCCTTTTTACACCACCAATGCCTTTGCCGTGGAGGGCAACCAGGGCCCGGAATGGCGCAGTATCCACATTGGTCTGGATGTTTTTATGCCTGCTGGTACACCCGTTTTTGCACCATGGGATGGTGTGGTACACAGTTTTCAAGACAATGCCGCAGATCGAGATTACGGCCCAACCATCATTTTGCAACACAACGTCAGTCCAGAATTGACTTTTTACACCCTATACGGGCACTTGAGCCGTACATCTTTGGAAGGCTTGTACCTAGGTAAACCCATCGCCAAAGGGGAACGTTTGTGCTGGATGGGGCCGATGCCAGAAAATGGCAACTGGTCGCCGCACCTGCATTTTCAGGTCATGTTGGACATGCTGGATTTGGCTGGTGATTTCCCCGGAGTGGCTTTCCCCGACAAAAGGGCGGTTTGGACGGGTATTTGTCCTGATCCCTGGTACTTGATTGCGGGACGAATTTCCCCCCCTGCCCCCACCATAGCCGTTGATGAAATTATGGCAAAACGCAGTAAACTGCTTTCTCCAAACCTCAGCATTTCCTACACCCAACCCCTTTACATACAGCGCGGTGTGGGCGCCTACCTCTATGACCATACCGGACGCCGCTACCTCGATACCGTCAACAATGTGGCCCACGTGGGGCATGAACACCCGCGGGTAGTGGGCGCGGGGCAGCGCCAAATGGCGGTACTCAATACCAATACCCGTTATGTACACCACCAGATTACGCAGTTTGCCGAAGCCTTATTGGCTATGGCTCCTGAACCCCTGGAAGTGGCGTTTTTTGTCAACAGCGGCAGTGAAGCGAACGAACTGGCCTTGCGTTTGGCCAAAACCTATACCAACCAACAAGACATCATCGCCCTGCAAGTGGGCTACCACGGTAACACCAATGCCTGTGTGGAGATCAGTTCATACAAATTTGATGGCCCCGGAGGGAAAGGGGCTTCTCCAAGGGTACACGTAGTGCCTTTGCCTGATACTTATCGTGGTTTGTATCGAGGAAATACACCCGAATCAGCACAACGATACGCTCAGTATGTAAATGAAATACTGGAGCACCTACATATCCAAGGTCGCAGACCAGCTGCATTTGTGGCCGAAACCATCGTGAGTTGTGGCGGCCAAATCCCCCTTCCTCCAGGATATTTACAGCAGGTCTATGCCAGCGTACGGGCTGCGGGCGGTTTGTGTATTGCCGATGAAGTGCAGACGGGTTGTGGCCGTCCGGGAGAGTGTTTTTGGGCTTTTGAAGCCCAAGGCGTTGTGCCAGACATTGTCACCATCGGAAAACCCATCGGGAACGGCCATCCGCTGGGAGCAGTGTTGTGTACCCGAGCCGTAGCAGATGCTTTTGCCAATGGCATGGAGTACTTCAACACCTTTGGTGGCAACCCGGTGTCTTGCGTCATTGGCATGGAAGTGCTCAAGGTGATCAAGGAAGAAGGACTGCAAGAAAACGCGCTGGCCGTAGGCAATTCTTTAAAGCAGGGCCTGGCTGAGTTGGCGCAGCGTTTCCCCCAAATTGGTGACGTGCGGGGCAGCGGTTTGTTTCTGGGCATTGAATTGGTGGATGATCCCATTGCCAAACAACCTGCAGCATCCATCGCGGACTACATCGCCAACCGCATGCGTGCCCTGGGCATTTTGATGAGTACCGACGGGCCGGATCACAACGTGCTAAAAATCAAACCGCCGATGGTGTTTGGCAAAATACAGGCGGATTTTTTGCTGGGGACATTGGAGCGCGTACTGAAAGAAGATGGAGCTGTCTTTAAAGTACGAACCACTCCAAAATAGCAGGACCCCAATAGTGTTTGGTGAAAAAATAGGTACCTAAAAGCAAAAAACCGTTTATGCAGAGTAGGAAAATGGCAGAAAGGACATTGAACACTGCTAAGCTTTTAAACTTAGGTGCTTGGATGAACACTTCTGCCACCAACAAATTGGGTAGGTAAAAGAAAAAAGCCATTACTTTGTCAAATGGCCCACCGAAGTAATCTTGATGGCCCCAGCCATCGGTTAACAATATCCAAAACCCATAATCCATGCGGTACAACCAGGAGCCAATGGCCAGGGCATATAGCCTCAATGCCCAGGCTCGATGCAGGTCGATTCGTCTAGCCACTGCATGACGATAGGTTTCTTCAGCACAAATAAGCATCAATACCCCATACAATGTAAAACCAATGTCCATTACTGTACCACCAATGGTTCCTTTGATGAAAATAAAGGTTAAACCACCCAGGCCTGCGAATACTGAAGAAAGGACATACAAACGCCCAACCCAGCGGTGAAATGCCGGGTAGCGCTTACGTACTGTACTGATCAATTGGATGCTGCCCAGAATGAGAATGATGCCGCCAGCCGCAAAATGTAGGCCAATACCCGCACTTGCTGCGCCAGAATCTGGAGCATACAATTCTGGTAAAATCTTGTTCCAGCGCTCCATATTTCCCTGGTAAAGGGCTGCGGCATAAAAAGCAAGTATGTACAACCCGAATAATCCACTACTGATCCAAACGGTTGCTACCAATGCTGTGCCTGCCCAGTGAAGTACTTTGGCGCTCAACACCGCTGTTTTTTGATTTTGTTCTTCCATCATAATTTTACGCCCTCGGTTTTTCACTCCGTGACCACTCACTCCAGGAGCCTACATAAAGCTTTGGAATTTCAAATCCTGCATAATCCAATGCCAGCAGCGTATGACAAGCCGTCACGCCAGAGCCGCAGTGTACGATCACCTCTTCGGGTTTTCGATTGTTGAGCACTGCGGCATATTGTTCATGCAGCGCTTCAGGTGACAAATAAAAACCCTGGCTGTCCAGGTTATGGGCAAAAGGTACGTTGATGGCTCCGGGAATATGGCCTGCTACCAGATCAATCGGTTCGGTAATGCCATCGTAGCGCACTTTTTCACGTACATCAATGATGAGGCGCTGGGGGTCTTGCCCGGCTTGCTCCACCTCGGCAATATCAGCAAGGGGCAAACTCCAATCCTGGATGGGATAATCCTCGACGGGGGCGGCAATCTCTTCACCAGCCAAAACGGGAAAACCAGCTTCAATTGCGGCGTTTAAACCTCCGTTGAGGACTTGCACCTGTTGGTGACCTACTGCGCGCAACATCCACCAAAACCGTGCGGCGGCATTGGCCCCATTTTTATCATCATAAACCACCACCAGACTTTCCGGGGTAATGCCCAGTTTGCCCAACACTTTTGAAAACTGAGCGGGACTGGGCAAGGGATGTCGGCCTCCGTCGGCGGCATTGGGTTTGATGTCGGCAAGGTCGGTGTCCAAATCAGCGTGTAAAGCACCCGCCAGGTGATTGGCGGTATAACGCGCTTTGACATCCGGGCCACTTCTGGCATCGATGAGCACAAGGTTTGGGCTCCCTTGCAGGGCCAACAATTCTTGAGGATGAATGATGGGTGTTATAGATGGAGACACAGGATATATTTTTAGGGTAAAATGAGATTCCAAAAATAAAAATATTTAGACAAACGCTCAAAACTGCTTTAAATAACTCAGTTTCATAATTGCGTGTTCTTCGATTTGGCGAATTTGGTTTAATCCGTTGAAGCCCCGTCTGTTCAAAACCAGGTAAACATAAGACAAGGGGCTATATTCCCAGGCCAGGCGGATGTTGTAATTCTTAGCATCATTCTCCGCGTTTTGTTGGTAAAAACCGATCAGTTGCAAACGAGGGTTCAATGCAAAACGCCCTTCGAGGCCATACAAATCAATGGTAGCCGAAGTTTCGGTTGCACCTACGGATTTGAACTGATTGCGGTTGAAACGCCAAGCCAGTGAAAAATGGGGCGAAGGAGCAAACTGCAAAGTGAAATTGGTGGAAAAAAGACGGCCATCAAAATAAGTCCCCCAATCGGTTTGCCCCGTCAAACTGATTACTTTTGAAGGATCGGTACTGTACCAAAGCTGTTGGCGTAAATAATGGTATTCACCGGCATCGATGGCAATTCCCAGCGGCTCAAACACCTCCGTCAAACGTTGGAAAGTGGGATTAATGGCATAACCCAAATATCCTCCATTTTGAAAATTGATCCAGAGTGGAAACAACCAGAGCTGTCTTTCAATCAATTTTCCAGTAGAAGCCTGGTGGTAAAATTCCGGTAAAAAACCGGGCTCAAAAGCGCGGATGATCTTTTTAAAAGGGACTAATTTTCCTCGGTAATACCAATTGATGCCAGGTGTGGTGCCGACAACATCTGTACGGGATACAAAACCCATTTCAGGGTTAAAATTTTTGCTGACCAGCGATTGGGTCCACCAGATTTTGGTTTTGTTGGTCGAATAAAAATACTGCGCAAAACCTGAAAAACCTTGTTGTCCACCATTTGTTGAACTGGAATGGGTGAACATCGTATTGAGGGAATGGGATTCGCCCAGGCGGAAAAAACCATCCAGGGTACTGACGAAATTTGTCCGATCGGGCTGGTTTTTGACCGTCAACAAGCCACCAATCCGGTTTTGTTTGCCAAAATTTTCGGAAAAACGGCCCACGAAAAAATTGGTTGCCGGACTCTCACCCAATTCGCGTTGCCGCATCAGAATAGCACCATAATTGTGCTTCAGTGAGCGGTGTACAAATCGCCCGCCCGCATCAATCGGGATGGGGTTACCCTGGTTGTCCAGGCCAATGGTGCGGCTAAAAAAGGGCTGAATACGCATGGAGCCGCCCGAGCCGTCGGTACTTTGGGCAATACCCACCCCAAAAAGGGAAGCATTTTCGAGGAAAAACTGCCGTCGTTCGGGAAAGAAGACCGAAAAACGCGTCACGTTGTTGACCTGTCGGTCGGCGTCGGCCTGGGCAAAATCGGTATTGGTGGTCAGGTCAAGGACGCTGTTGGAGTTGATAGCCCACTTCAGGTCACCACCTATCTTAAATTGGGTATCTTCTGGTTTTACACTGGCTTCAAAACCTTTGTAATGGTCATAGGAAGTCAATACATATGGTTGAAAACGGATATTGGGCTTGGGAGGTGGCGGTTGAAGATTTGTTAAAAGACCTGCATAATCCATTCTTGAAGCAGTAAAAGCTCGGGGGTAAGGAGAAAATGCGCTAATTTCATTGCTCAGTCGGCGATTGCGGAATACGTTGAAACCCCAGTGTTGGAGGGTATCCGCCGATTTGGCATAACGCAAAGTTTGCCAGGGAATGGCGATTTCGGCTACCCAGCCCGAATCGGTGCGGGAACTGCGCACCCGCCAAAGCCCATCCCAATCAGTATCGTAATAAATATCGTCAAAGGCCAGTAAATCGCGTTGCACACCAAAAGGATTTGTTGCAAAGACCATGGCATTGCGTTGGTCGTTGAATCCATCAAAGCTCAGGTTGACCAGATCGTGTTGACGGAAATCGAAATCCCGCTTGAAGTCGATCGCCCGCAGCGCTTTTTTACCAAGTGAATCGTGAGAAAAAATGCCGACATACAAGTACTGGCGATTGAACAAGACCTTAACATCGGTTTCGTAGTTGGGCGCCTCTCCCTGGAGGGGTTCAACCTGGATGAAACGGGGCGAGTTGGGGGCTTTTATCCATTCGGCTTCATTCAAACGCCCGTCCACGTTCAGCGTAGTGTTGATTTTGACTGCTTCGATGGTTTTTTTGATAGAATCTGGCTTGAATATTTCAGCATCTTGTGCTCTGGCAATCAAGGTGGTAAAGGCGAAAAAAACGGATAGCATTCGTATGCTCGCTTGTAAATACATGGCGCGGTAGTTAGGTCTGTGGACCGATAACGAAGCGTGAATTTAGTACGGGAATTGGCTTTTTGGGCATGACCAGGTTTAAAAAATCTTCCCCGGGTTCAAAATTCCCACCGGATCTAATGCCTCCTTCAACCTTTTCATCAGAGCAATTTCTGCTGCATTCCGACTCAAATGCAACCAGGCCTTTTTTTCCAAACCAACACCATGCTCAGCGGTGATTGAACCTCCAATAGCGGTCAAAGGGTTAAATACGATTTCCTCTACTTGATGTCGGGTCACCTGGTCGTTTTGCCCACAGGAGACGAACAAGTGCAAGTTACCATCGCCCATGTGTCCGAACACGTAGAGGAAGACATCCGGCCAAACTTTTAGTAAGTCCGCTAAGATTTCCTGGGTATACGTTTCCATGGTGGAAATGGGCAAACTGACATCAAAAAGGAACACGGGCTGATGTACCGAAAAAATAAAATCGACTTGTTCGCGGATGCCCCAAAACCAGTCCAGTTCCTGCTGACTTTGTGCCAGACAAGCATCGGCAATTAGCCCACTTTCAAAGGCTTTTTCCAGGGTTTCCTGAAACAGTTTTTGGTCGCTCTCCGGATGGTAACCTTGTGCTTCCAGCAACACGTAATAGGGATGGTCTCGGGGCAGGGGAGGAGCATAACGGGAAGCTGAAGAAGTCATCAGTTTGTAGTAATCCTGCCAGATTAGTTCATAGGTCGTGAGGGTATGGCCGAGTGTTTTTTTGGCAAACCCCAAAAAATTACAAGCTTGCGCGAAACTACTTAGGGCAATGTACGCGGTGTTTTTGCTGATTGGTACATCCTCCAGTTTGAGCACGGCTCGGGTGATTACACCAAGGGTGCCTTCCGAACCAATGAACAGGTGTTTGAGATCGTAACCCGCGTTGTTTTTCAGCAAATGGTTCATGGAGCTAATGATGGTACCATCGGCCAGGACGACCTCCAGGCCCAGTACCAAATTGCGCATGACACCGTAACGCAAGGCTTGCAGCCCACCTGCATTGGTGGAAATGTTGCCCCCGATCATACAGCTGCCCTTGGCACCCAGGTCGAGTGGGAAAAACAAACCTTTGGGTTGGAGCTGATTTTGGAGCTGCTGCAAAACGACTCCGGCTTGTACGGTTGCCGTTCGATTGGCTTCGTCGACAGCCTCAATGGCGTTCATCCGTTCCAGACTGAGGGCGATTTCGTGGCCTTGAGTCAATACGCCACCCACTACATTGGTCAAGCCGCCATGCGGCACCACGGGTTGTTTGGCGGCATGGCAAATCTTCAATGCAGTCGAGACTTCTTCCGTATTTCGCGGCAAAAGTAAGGCCCGACAATTCAGGTTTTCTGCACCAACCCAATTGCTCGCTATTCGCTGGGCGGCTTCGGCGTGAGATAAAACACATTCCGCGCCAAGGGCTTCGGTTAATTGTTGAACAATGTCCATTTTTTACTTTTACCTGAATAAAAGATAAGCCAGGATCAAGGTAACGATGATGTTGAAAAACTGCGCGATCAAAAAGGCCCAGAAGGGTTTGCGGAGACCGTCCTTAAACAAGTCGGAAAACTTGGTTTCCAGGCCAATGCTGGTGAAGGCCAGGCCAAACCACAAGGTCTGGATGTTTTTTAAATGCCCTTTCACTTCTTTGACCGTATCGGGTTCCAGCAGGAAGGAAAAAACGAGTGAGGCCGCCAAAAAGCCGAGTACAAACTTGGGGAAACGATCCCAGATGATTTTGATGGTCGGTTTTTCCACCGCCATCCCTTCGGCTTGTTTGCCCGTAAGGGTCCAGTATACACTGATGAAAAAAGCGGCAAGCCCCAGCAGAACGTTTTGGGAAAACTTCACGATGGTACTGACCTCGAGCGCTTTTTCACCAACCATACTGCCTGATGCTACAACCGCACCTGAAGTATCGATGGTGCCCCCCAACCAGGCTCCGGTGATTTCCTGAGATAGCCCCATGTAATTGGCCAGTATGGGCATAAAAATCATCATCGGAATCGCCACGATCAGTACTATAGATACCACAAAGGACAGTTTTTTGCTATCGCCATTGATGGCACCTGCCGTGGCAATGGCTGCTGAAACGCCGCAAATGGACACCGCGCTAGACAGCATAAAAGCCATTTCTTCATCGATTTTCCAACGTTTGCAGAGCCAATAGGAGAAATACCACACGCTCAACACCACCACCAAGGATTGAATCAAGCCGAGAGTACCGTTTTTGAGGATATCGGAAAAAATCACGCTACAACCCAGGAGCACCAAGCCAATTTTGACAAACAGCTCAGTGGATAAGGCTTTGGTGAACCATTCTGGTAAATTAAAAAACTGGCGAATGAGTAAACCCAGAATTAGACTAAAGATCACCGCCTCCAGGTTAAGGGATTTGATGAAAGCATTTCCCGCCAGGATTTGAGCCAACAAGGTGATTGAATACAATAGCAGTAACGTACTGATAAAACTGTTGATCTTGATCCCAGTCAAACGAGCACCCAAGGCACCAAACAGCAAGATGAAGGCAAATTGATTGAAAATTATGCTGAAGTTTGTAGCAGAAAATACGCTGCCCATCAATTCTCCCCCGTTTGACCAGCCGTATTGCGGCGCTGGCAAAATAAACCATGAGCTCAGGGCAAGCCCGATGATTAGAAATCCTAAAATTACCGAAGTCCAATCCTCTGATATACGAAACCTTGCGTTAGATGCTTCCATGTGGTGATAAAAGTTGATGAGGGTTGATAAAAGTTGATAAAAGTTGATGAAGGTTGATAAAAGTTGATGAAGGTTGATAAAAGTTGATGAAGGTTCTTTTTATGGTTTATTAAATATCAACACTCATCAACATTTATCAACCCTCATCAACTTTATTTATCCTTGATTTCTTTCAATTGCAAAGCCAACAACTGTTTGTTCAAACCCGGCAATGCCCCGGAAATGGTGGTATCCAATTTGGTCAAATGCCCTTCCAATTCCTTGCTCAGTTCAGCAAAAACCTTGTGTACTCCGGCAGTTGGTTTGGCATCACCCGATTCCAGGCTGCGGCGCACGGCTGAAATCCGGTTGCCTAATTTGATCGGGAAGTTGAGCGGATCCTGCCCACTTTGGTTTTTGGTTTGGTACAGGTCTTCTTCGATGACGGTCAACTTGGTGTTCAGATCTTTGGCAGCGGTAGTAAAGGCAGCATCGGTGGTTTCTTTCATTCGCGCTTCCATTTGTTTGCGGAGATTGCGGATGCGGATCACCGCTTCATTGCCCGCGCTTTCTTTGTCCCGAATCTTCACGGCTACGTCAAACTGCTCCTGCAAATCCGCTGCAGTGATGCCCTTCAAGTTGGGATTCATTAGGATTTGGAAAGGATAGGTTTGGCTATAGGCACCCGTACTGAATTTTACCTGATACTGTCCCAGCGGTGCTTTGGGTCCATTTTGCGGACGCGCACCCCAAAGGATCATGCCTTCAAAAACGGTTGCACCAGGGTAACGCAGGTTCCAGGAGAAAGTGTTAAGCCCCGCTTCCACGCCCGGTTTGGGGCCAGCGCCAGGGCCGCCACCACTGCCTCGTGGGGCATTGTCGCCCTTAAAGGCCTGAATTAGTTTCCCCTGGGCATCCAGGATTTCAATTTTTACCGAATCCATTTTTTCCTGCAAATAATACTGGAATACCGCTGTGGTTACTCCTCGCATGGCATCGGTAGGTTTGAACAAAATGGCGGCTTGTTTGCGGTTGTCAGGCGTCAGTTGTCGGAAGGGATGGATGTCGTCCAGAATCCAGAAACCCCGCCCATGGGTGCCCAGTACCACGTCATTGTCTTTGATTACCAAATCGCGGATGGGGGTATCCGGCAAGTTCAATTGCAAAGGTTGCCAGTGATCGCCAGCATCAAAGGACACGTATACCCCATGCTCGGTACCCAAAAACAGCAGCCCTGGTCGCACATGGTCTTCACGTACCGCCCGGGCAAAATGCCCATCGGCGATACCCGTGACGATTTTGGTCCAGGTTTTGCCGAAGTCGCGAGTGCGGTACACGTAAGGTTGACGATCGTCCACTTGATAGCGGAAAGCGGCCACGTAAGCGGTACCTGGCTGGTGTTTGGATTCGTCAATGATGCCCACTACGGAATTTTTGGGCAAATCTTTAGGCGTAATATCCTGCCAGGATTTTCCACCATCCCGAGTGATGTGGATTTTGCCATCATCAGAACCAGCCCAAATGGTGTTGATATCATGGTTGGAAGGGGCCAGGGCGAACACAGTAGCGTAAATCTCTGGCCCATTCATGTCCTTGGTGATTTCACCACCCGTTGGCCCGAGGGTTTCTGGGTCGGCGTAGGTCAGGTCTGGGCTGATTTTTTCCCAACTTTGCCCATCGTCTTTTGTACGCCATACGTGCTGGGAGCAAGTGAAGAGTACGTTAGGGTCTTTGGGCGAGAACACGATGGGATAAGTCCACTGCCAACGTTCGGGAAGGGCACTGGCAGGTTCGCCAGAAAAAAACCGAGGATACACTTGAATATCCCGAACTTGCCCATTGCTGCGGTCGTAGCGGGTAAGCAGCGCCCCTTGACTGCCTGCATAAAACAAATCTTTGTTGGTAGGATGTGGCGCGATGTAACCACTTTCGCCACCACCAACTTCATAATACCAGCCGTGATTGGGGCCTCCTCCTTGCATAAAACTCCAGCCGTCACTGGGCATGGCCAGGGTGCTGTTGTCCTGCTGAGCACCCGCAACATGGTAGGGTACATCATTGGTGGTGGTGACGTGGTAGAACTGGGTGGTACAGTAATCTTGTTCCGTCCAACTTTGCCCTCCATTGACCGAAACCACGCCTCCGCCATCGTCGGAGATGATCATGCGCAAAGGGTTATTGGGGTCGATCCATAGGTCGTGGTGATCGCCGTGCTGGGTACTGATTTCTTTGTCAAATTTGACCCCGCCATCAGTAGATTTGTAAAAATCAACGTTGAGACAGTATACGCCATCCTTGTCAAATGGGTCGGCATAGATGCGGGAATAATAAAAGGCACGTTGACGCAGTTTTCGCTCATCATTGACCTTTTTCCAGGACCAACCCGCGTCATCGGAGCGGTATACACCACCATCATTGGCTTCCACGATGGCCCAAAGGCGGTTGTTGTCCACGGGAGATACGGTAATGCCAATTTTACCCAAAGTACCCGAGGGCATACCTGGATTACGGCTCAGGTCGATCCAGGTATCCCCACCATCAACCGATTTCCAGAGTTTACAATCGGGGCCGCCTCCCCACATTTTCCAGGTTTTGCGGTAGACTTGCCAGGTGGTGGCGTAGATGATTTTGGGATTTTTGCGGTCGATGATCAGGTCAGCTACTCCGGCTTTGGGGCTGACGTAAAGGATTTTTTTCCAGGTATTGCCGCCGTCCATAGAGCGGAACAGTCCCCGTTCTTCATTGTCGCCATAAGGATGCCCCAGTGCGCCCACGTACACGATGTCGGGATTGGTTGGATGCACCCGAATGCGGGAAATGGCCTGGGTTTCTTTCAGCCCCAGGTGCCGCCAACTTTTGCCTGCATCGATGGATTTGTAGACTCCATCGCCCTGGGTGATGCTGCCCCGCAACTGGACTTCACCGCCGCCAATGTAAACGACATCGGGATTGGTTTCGGCTACGGCTACTGCACCAATCGAGGAGCAGGTGATTTGCCCATCGGTAACGGGGGCCCATTCCTGGCCGCCATCGGTGGTTTTCCACAAGCCGCCGCCTGTAGCGCCGAAGTAGTACTCATTGGGCCGACCGGGACTGCCAGTGCAACCCAAAGAACGCCCGCCCCGCAGTGGGCCGATGTTGCGCCATTTGAATTTTTCGAAGTATTTGGCTTCGTAGGGATTGGTGAATGTTGTAGGATTTTGGGCCTGTAATGCGCTGAGCAAGGCCAGGCCACAAAGTGTCAAAAGCAGTTTTTTCATACTGAGTTGGTTAGGTTCGTACCAAAAAGATAATGGTCAAATCTATAAATAAAAGTTTAATCTGCGCGATCTGTCATTGTCTTTTTGCTTGGGTTTCTTTATATCAGTTACCCTTGGGTTTGTATTGAGCGTGAAGGATATTTTTGAGTGAGGACAGTCTAAATTAGATTTTGTCGGGAGCTTGCATGCAATTACATTGAAGGCTAAATAAATTTGACAGAAAAAATATGTTTAGGATAATTGTTTTAGGAGTTACAATTTGGAGTTTCTCATTTTCAGCTTTGGCTCAAAATATCGTTTTTCAAGATTCGGTATTTAAAAAAATGATTCTATCGAAAGGCATAGATTTAAATGAGGATAAAGAAATTAGTTTAATTGAAGCTTCAACAGTTGATACGCTAATCTTAAATGGAATATTTTGGGATAGATTTGGATATCAAAACCTATCAAATTTGGACGAAATTCATTATTTTAACAACATAAGCTATTTGTCTTGCATCAACTGCCGTTTAACCAAACTGGATCTGACGGAAAATAAAAAATTAAAGTATTTGAATGTAGCACGCAATCAATATTTAGACACACTAATTATTGGAAGAAATGATTATATAGAGGAGATTAATTTGGATGAGGTCTATACAGCCAATGAATTTGATTTTTCTGGGCTAATCAATTTAAAAATATTGAGCTATGGTCGTGTTTTGGCATTGAATGTCTCAAGAAATTTAAATTTAGAAACACTATTGTGTGACTTTTCTAGGGGAAATATTGATGTGAGCAACAATCCAAAGCTAAAAAAGCTAATTTGTAAAAACCAAACTCAATTAAACCTTACCAATAATCCTCTCCTAGAACACCTTGAATGTGAAGGAGGCGACTCTTTAAAACTAGATTCAATTGATCTAAGCCAAAACCCAAATCTCAAAGAGCTAATTCTTTTTTTCAATAACTTGACGAAGTTAGACTTATCAAAAAATATAAATTTAGAACATATCGACTGTAGTTTCAATCACATTGATTCATTGGATTTTACGCACAATTTATTATCAAAACGTATTTCTTGCGTAAATGACAGCTTAAAATATATAAAGCTTGATGGTCTGGTCAATCTTGAAGTATTGGCAACAGGTAATTTTCTGAATTCATCCAGCAATAATTTATCGAAACTGGATGTATCCAGCAATTTTAATTTAATTCAATTAAGTTGTTCTTCTGCGAATATTAATAGCTTAGACTTAACAAAAAACATTCATCTTGAAACATTGAGATGTGGAGGTAATGAAATAGACAGTCTTTACTTATGTAAAAATATTAAAATAAAATATATTGATATTTCAGAAATGCCCTCTTTGAAAAAACTTTTTGTGCCAACTGCGTTTATATCAAAAGGTGAAATATATGGAGTGGAAAGTGTTAATTATCAATTGTTTAATTGTTCAGTCATTGATGATGTACCTTTTCTTCAAGCAGATGAATTAAAGATTGTTTTATACCCTAACCCGACAAACAACATTGTTTATATCAAAACCCAAGGCAATGTTTTGACACTATCTCACTATGAAATATACGGTTTCACAACTGGTCGATTGATTCAAAGTGGATGGTTGAAGGCTGATTCTATAGAAACATCAGGCCTATCAAAAGGCATTTATTTACTTATTATTTACCCAAATACAGGGTCACCTTTTTTTCAAAAAATAATCAAAGAATAGAACAAATGTCATAGCCAATCGAAGTACTGCACGACCAAACTACCCAAAAAAAAATTGGTAGCAGTGCGGCTTATCGCCCCGACAATTTCGCAGCAATAACACTAACAATGAATATCTGTATGGCGTGAAACAGCATCAAGGGGAGTAGCATAATTCCCACTGATGCCATATGTTGAAATAGAATTTTGGAGAAGACAGTCCCGTGTACCAGTGATTTTTTAGAACCACAAAACTGTACCGTAATGCGGTCTTCCTGGCTAAATCCCAGCCGATCAGCCAGGTATCCGGTCAGGAAATAAACCACATAAAATAGTGCTGTTGCGGCGATCGAAATAAGCAATAAATCCAAAAGATCTACCGAGCTGAATACCTTCTCTTCAAAGGATTCGGCAAAACTTTTGTAAATGATCAGCAAAATGATCGTCTTGTCAAACAAGGTCAAATAACGACTGTATTCCCGGGCAAATTTCCCCCAATACCGCTGCAAGATGACTCCGAGCGTGACCGGTAACAGGATTTCGGTAATCAGCTTGAGGTAAATGCTTCCGAGGTTAAAATCGCCCGCAGTATGCTGCATAAACAAACCCATCCAAAGCGGGGTGACGACAATCCCGATCAATCCTGAAATACTGGCATTAAATATAGCCGCAGGTAAGTTCCCTTTGGCAATTGACACCATCACTACCGAAGAGGATACCGTTGAAGGCAAGGCTGCCAGGAATAGAAAGGCCAGCCACACCGTTTTCCCCTGCGCTGACTGCATGAATGGGTAAAATACAAGAACGATTAAGGGGAAAATCAGGAAAGTAGAGGACTGTACCAGGAGGTGTAACTTCCAGTTTTTCAAGCCGGTTTTGATCTGCTCAGGACTCAGTTTTAACCCGTAGAAAAAGAAGATCATCGATATCCCAATGCTCCCGATCTGGTCGAGGGGGATAGGACTTTCGCTGCTTCCCCACTGTGGCACGAAGTAAGCGAGTAAAACTACGGCGATGATGGCAAGGACAAATTTGTCGATTTTTGCTTTCATAGTTGGTCGCACCAAACCAATTCAAGGAGTTGCAGGCAGAATGCGCAAAGCCCCGTTTCCTAACCACGTTTAAGCTCCTTATGCATCTCTCCTCGGTTCCGTCCTTTCGCCGCTAGGTTTAGGTTTGTTGTTCCAGCGGGAAGAACCCGATCCGGATTTTTTCTTGTGTGGGCCTCCGCCGCCGCTATTGGAACGGTTGGAATTTTGGTTGTTGCCGCCTTTCCCGTGGGCATTGGCCTGACGGTGTGGTGGGCCAAAAGTTTTGCCCCGACGTGCGTTGGGGGTATATTCAGGACCAGGACCCAGGTTTTGCGGCGGTCCCAGTTTTTCGATGTCTTTATCGATGAGTTTTTCAATTCTCCGAAAACGGAGTTGATCACCCGGTGAAACCAGCGTAATGGCTTCACCTTTGCGTTCAGCTCTGGCGGTACGTCCTACACGGTGTACATAGTCTTCGGGGTCACGGGGTACATCGTAATTTACGACCAAGTCGATTCCATCAACATCAATACCCCGGCTGATGACGTCGGTAGCTACAATGATGTCGATTTTGCTGTTGCGAAAAGCCAGCATGGTATCTTCGCGCTGGTCTTGTTCAACATCGCTGCTCATTTGCCCTACAGACAGGTTTTTACGGTGAAGTTTGCTGTACAGCGAACTAACCGATGCCTTCGAGGAACAAAAAACCACGATTCGTTGGCCTTTGCGATCTTTGAGTAGCTCGGTCACCAATTGAAGCTTTTGTTCTTCATACACCACATAAGCCCGTTGGGTAACGCCTTCGGCGGGTTTGGATAGGGCGATGCTGACCGATTCCGCATTGTGTGTCAACTGGCGCGCCAGTTTCATGACCGATTCGGGCATGGTTGCTGAAAACAGCAAGGTTTGGCGTTTTTGCGGAATTTTTCCAATGATGCGCATGAGGTCGGGCTGAAAACCCATGTCCATCATGCGGTCAGCTTCATCCAGGACGAGGAACCGCAGCTTGGAAAAATTGACGTACCCCATGTTGAGGTGGGAAATCAAACGTCCTGGCGTAGCGATGACAATATCAACCCCACTGACCAGCGCTTTCTTTTCCTGGGCAAATTCTTTGCCATCGCCTCCGCCATAAATGGCAATAGAGGATACCCCCGTAAAGTAAGAATAGGCCTCAATGACTTGATCGATTTGTACGGCCAATTCGCGGGTAGGAACGATAACCAAGGTTTGAATGAAATTGGCTTCGCCAGATTCGATGATTTCGTTCAAAACAGGTAAAATAAAAGCTGCCGTTTTGCCTGTGCCTGTCTGGGCTATGCCAATAAGGTCTTTCCCCTCTAAAATAATGGGGATTGCTTTTTCTTGTATCGGGGTGGCCGTTTTGTAATTCATCGCGTCAACGCCATCTAACAGGTCGGGATGTAGGCCAAATTCAGTGAAATTCAACGTAAATATATTTACTTGGAAAAAAAATCAAAATTCAGTGCAAAGATGCAGTTTTTTTAGATTAGGAACAGAATTCTTTTTTAGTTGAGCAGGTTGAGAAGTTGAGAAGGTTGAGGCTACCGCGAGCGACATTCATGCGGTGCTTATGTCGCTCGCGGTAGCCTCAACCTTCTCAACCCCTCAACTTTCTCAACCTTTTTACTTCCTCATCGCCTCCACCGGATCCATCCTCGAAGCCTGCAAGGCCGGAATCATTCCCGCCAGCACGCCAATGACGGTTGACAGAATGATGCCCAAAGCAGCATTGTTGAAGGAAAGATACAACTGGAACGAATCTGATATTTGCGACAAACCTGCCATTGCCACGATAACCAGTGCCAGGCCTGCCAAACCGCCCAGGATACAAAGGATGATGGATTCAATCAAAAATTCTAACAAGATGATGTATCTCTTTGCACCCAGGGCTTTTTTGATGCCAATCAGGCGGGTGCGTTCTTTTACCGAAACAAACATGATATTGGCTACGCTAAACATCCCGACCAGAATGGCGAAGCCGCCAATAAAAACGCCCAATACATTGAGTACGTTGAAAAAACCACTCAGGAAATTTGAAATGATGGACAACTGGTTAAGTGAAAAGTTATCCTCTTGTTTGGGCTTCAAACGGCGGTGGGCGCGCAATTTTCCGGTGACTTCGTCTTTCATCTGATCGACAGATACCCCCGCTGCCGCTTTGACACAAACCGAAGCATCCTGAAACCGATCATTCGATTTTAAATTGGCGACTTTACGGGCCAATTCATAAGAGATCAAAACCGCCCCATCATAGTTCATGATGTTGATGATGCTTTCTCCGGTTTTTTCGATGACGCCAACTACTTCATAACGCCGTCCATTTATTTTAACAGATTTTCCAATGGGATCGAGGCTACCAAAAACTGCTTCGGCAACCTTGAAACCAAGGACACACTTATTTGCGCCATAATGGTATTCAGTCGGAGAAAAAAATCGACCTCGATCAAAATTGAGTTTAAAAAATTCAGCATATTCGGGACTGACCCCTACCATATAAGTGCGTTCAGCACTAGATTGCAAATACTTTACTGTTCTTTGACCAATGCCAACGGAAAAGGCGGTCAGTTCAGCCGATTTAACCCGGTTTTTGATGATTTCGTAGTCTTCATAGTCTACACTGGGGCGACGCAGGTACTTGAACCAATTCTCGGGGTTCTCCGCCCAGGAAATTTTTTGAATGTAAATTACATCATCCCCCAATTTTGCCAAACTGCCCCTTACATTGTCTTCGAGAGAATCAACGGCCGAAAACACCCCAATGATGCAAAATATCCCAATGGTGATACCCAGCAAGGACAAAAAACTGCGCAGACGATTGGCGTTGAGTTGGCCCAAAGCTTGAACAATACTTTCGTAAATGATCCGTAAAACAATGCCCATAGTCGTAAATTGTGGTAGAAGATAATGCTGCAAACATAAATAAAGCGCTTCAAAGCTTCATTTTCAATCGATCAACAACTATTTTTTCCTGTTGAACGTTTCACAAGTGGCGTTTTCACGCTTGTGGAGTAATGTAAAAAAAATTGCAAACATGCTAAATGCCAACAATATTTCTATCTTTGTGCTTTTTATCTTTGACCATTAAAAGGAAAACCAAACAGGAGAGATGAGGACCAAACTTTCTCAATTCACGTACGAACTACCCAAAAAACTCATTGCACAATACCCCGCAGATAGCCGACACGAAGCCCGAATGATGGTGGTCAATCGGCAAACTGGCACAATTGAGCATAAAGTATTCAAAGATGTTCTGAATATTTTTAGTGAGGGCGATGTAATGGTCTTCAACAACACCAAAGTTTTTCCAGCGCGTTTGTACGGGCGCAAAGAAAAAACCGGTGCAAAAATCGAAGTTTTTTTACTGCGTGAACTCAACAATGAATCCCGGCTCTGGGATGTATTGGTTGACCCCGCACGTAAAATCCGCGTAGGGAATAAACTTTATTTCAGCGACGACAACGACAACGATATTTTGGTAGCAGAAGTCGTAGACAATACCACTTCTCGCGGACGGACGATCCGCTTCCTGTACGATGGTACCGACGATGAGTTCCAACGAGAACTGGCTACCCTCGGTAATACCCCGCTGCCCAAGTACATTGTACGTCCAGCCGAAGACATTGACCGCGATCGTTACCAAACGGTGTACGCCAAGGAAATTGGTGCAGTTGCAGCACCTACCGCTGGCTTGCACTTCAGCCGTGAGCTGATGAAACGTTTGGAACTCAAGGGTATTGACTTCGCCGAACTTACACTTCATGTGGGACTGGGTACTTTCCGCAGCATCGATGTAGAAGATTTGTCCAAACACAAAATGGATGCTGAGTACTTCCGTATCCCTGCCCCTTCGGTGGACTTGGTCAACAGCGCTAAAGAACGAAACCACCGCATTTGTGCAGTAGGTACTACTTCGATGCGGGCCATTGAATCAGCGGTATCGGCGGAAGGTTTGCTCAAACCAGCTGAAGGGTGGACCAATAAATTCATCTATCCGCCTTATGAGTTCAGCATTGCAGATTCGATGATTACCAACTTCCATTTGCCAAAATCCAGCCTGCTGATCATGATTTGTGCATTTGGTGGCTATGAACTCATCATGCAAGCCTACGAAGAAGCTGTTAAGGAAGAATACCGCTTCTTTTCGTATGGAGACTCGATGCTCATTATATAGGTTTCAGGGTTTTAGGGTCTTAGGGTTTTAGGGTTACACGAACTCCAAAACCCTAAGACCCTAAAACTCTAAGACCCTAAAACTTATGAACAGTGCAGCTTTTTCTCCACCTACTTACCTTGTTGCTGTTTGTCGGCAACCTTGCCCAAGCGGAAACCCGTACGGTGGAATTCATTTTTTATACCGAAAAAATACGCATCAACTTCAATACCGACATTCTGCAGGTCGTTAAACCCAGCATTGAAGGAAAAAGCATCAAGAATCATTATTTGTCGTTGCAACGTACCACACATCAAAGTTTACTCACAGACCTCAAATTACAACGCGAAGCTTTTGCCCTTAATGATTGGTTGTATGCTGAATTGGTGCGTGGAGCTGTGGATCAAATTTTAAGTGGCCGCACCAATGCGGAAAAAAATCTTTTGATTTGGTTTTGCCTTTCCGAAAGTGGTTTTGATACTCGAGTGACTTTTAGAGATCAACGCGTCTTTGTATGTGTGTTTACCAAAGATGAAATTTATGAAGCACCGCTCATCGAAGACCGCGGCCGCACTTTTGTTAACCTCAGTGCAATCGCCCAAATCAAAGCAGATGAAGAAGGTGTTTTTTTACTAGACTTTGCGGCTAAACCGAATGGACGAGCGTTTTCTTTTCATTTGGGAACTTTTCCAGGAATTAAACCTTTACTTGAAAAAAAAACCTTGAACTTTAGGTTTAAAGAACAACAATTTCCGTTAGAGGTTAACTTCGATCGCAATTGGGTGCGGATCATGGAACGCCATCCGCTGATTGACGAACGGGAGTACCTTAAGGCACCAATGTCAGAGGTCTTGCGCAGTAGTTTATTGCCCCAGTTGACTGAATTGATCAAAGGGAGAAGTAGCACGGAAGCGCTAGAACTCATTACTGCATTTACGCGGTCTTGTTTTAAATACAAAGAAGACAAAGAATTCTTTGGCCGCAGTAAACCGATGATACCAGATGAAGTATTGCACTACCCGTATTCTGATTGTGAAGATCGCTCGGCATTGTACTATGCATTGGTGAAAGAACTCCTGGGTTGGCCCATGTTGATCATTGGTTTTCCGGATCATTTGACCATTGCTGTATCTATTCCAGATTTCGATGGCGATGCTATTGAATATCAGGGACGAAAATATTACTTTTGTGACCCGACGGGGCCTGCTAATTCTCACGAGATTGGACGGCTTCCTGAAGAATTTATTGGCCAGGAATACGAAATATTGGGGCAATTCAATTAATCCTGCAAAAAATTTAGTTGTTTTGCGCAACTTTTAATCGTATTCCAGGATTATTCGCTTAAAGTGGCATTCATTTAAATTCTGTAATCAATATGTACTGGACGTTAGACCTTGCGTCTCACCTTGAAGACGCACCATATCCGGCAACTCGAGACGAGCTGATTGACTACGCGATCCGCTCTGGCTCTCCCAAGGAGGTCATCGAGAATTTGCAAGCAATGGAAGATGATGGGGAAGAAGAGTACGAAAGTATTGAGGACATTTGGCCCGATTATCCTAAGAAGGATGACTTTCTCTTCAACGATGACGAGTATTGACCTGGGCTTAGCCCAATTCAACCACGACATAGAGGCCCTGCCCACCAGCAGGGCTTTTTTGTGTTTTTTTTTTAGTTGAAGGGTTGAGCGTTGAAAAGTTGTAGAGTTCGGTAAACCTAGATCCGCACTTTGATTAAGACTTTTCAACTTTTCAACGCTTCAACTTTTCAATTTTTACACGCCATGTTCCAAATTGCCATCGATGGCCATTCCTCCTGCGGAAAAAGTACCCTGGCTCGGGCGCTCGCTCGCGAGCTTGGCTATATTTACATCGACTCCGGGGCAATGTACCGTGCTGTCACCTTGTTTTTTTTGGAAAATCGCGTCGACCTTTACGACCAGCAGCAGATTCTGGACAATTTGCACAAACTGGAAGTGAGTTTTGTGCTTGCTGAAACAGGTAACCGCACCTTACTGAACGGACTTGATGTCGAAGAACGCATCCGTGAAATGGACGTTGCTGCAAAAGTAAGCCCCGTAGCCACCATCCCTGAAGTGCGACGAAAAATGGTGAAGCGGCAACGCGAATTGGCTCAAAACCAAGGCGTGGTCATGGACGGACGAGACATTGGCAGCGTGGTTTTTCCAAATGCGGCCCTGAAAATATTCCTTACTGCGACCGTCGATCGCCGGGTAGAACGCCGCCAGCGCCAGCTCTTTGAACAAGGTCATGTAATTGATTATGAAGACATTTTGCACAATCTTTACGAACGCGACTACATCGATTCCACTCGCTCGGACAGCCCTTTGATGAAAGCCCCTGATGCGATAGTGATAGACAACAGCAACCTGAGCCCAGAGGAACAGCTGGCCATATGCGCCTTGTTGGCTCGACACCGTCTTTTCCATGTTTGATAAACAACCTACCAACCTATGCTCCCGGTCAAGTCTTCACCTCTTTTAGTTGCACTCCTCTCATTTGTTCTTGTCAATTTTTTTGCTTGTTCTCCCGATCGCAATGCCCAAAACTGGATGCGTAAAACGGAGCGCCAATGGGCGAAATTGGAGAAAAAACAACCCGTATGGTTGGAAACCTTAGATGCCAATTCTTTGGAGAATCAATTGCAGTTTTTGAGCATGAGCCAGGAGCAGGCTGGGGCCTGGGTGGACAAACCCTTGAATCCTGCCATCAAAAAGAACATCGAAAACCTGGACAAGCGCTTGAAGCGCGCTCAAAATCGCTTGAAACTTCAGCAACACGATCCCAGCGTATACAATCTGGGCTTGCGCCTGTATACCTTGTATGGTCATGACCAAAAGTTGGAGACAGCTCATTTGGAAATGCTGGAAAAACACCTGGACCAAGCCCCGCAATATTATCAACAAGCAAGACAAAAACTGGTATCTCCGGAAACATCGCAATGTGATTCTGCTGTTTTACAGCACATTGCCGGGGTGACGTTTTTAAGAGGAGCTTTGAGCAAACAGGTGAATAGTAGTCAAATACCGGCGGGAAAAACGAAGGTTCTGGACAAAAAAATCAAGCGTGCTTGCTTTTACATGAAAGACTATCTGGCTTGGTGCAGGAGCGTAGCTTTTGAGGCGCGACAGCTTCCGGAACCCACCAATTAATTCCTGAGGGTGGAAACTACAAATCCTTCACCGAATTTCGATCCGTCAATATATCCTTCAACTCCTTGAGAAAAGCATACTGGTGCGGCATGACTTTCTTAAATGCTTCTTTAAAGACCACAAAAGTACCTTGATCCATCTCGTTTTTGAGCTTGTCCTTGAGGTACACCGCGTCTTCGAACAACATGGATTTGAGTGAGGGGATGTCGTGCCATTCTCCTTCCACAGCAAAGGCCTCTTCAGCTGCACCATTTTCTGGTTGTACCGGATCCAACTCAATGAAGCGGTCGATGTCCGTTTTGAGTGGATTGTTTTCTTCTGCGTGTTGTTGTGGAATGGCCCATTCTTCACTATCTGGAGAATTTACCAAAAAAATTTCCAAGCCCCGCTCACGGAAGCGATAGATGATCAAGTTTACTTTTTTCGCTAAGCTCATACCTGGCGTTCTTTAACTTCCCTCTTGATGTTATTAGCACCAAACAACCATGCAGGAAAATGGTTCAATTGCGCAAAGAACTATATAAAACTTGGAAAAACCAAATGAACAACCGTGTGCCTGAAGTGCACGAAAGAAAAAAAGAAAACTGGGGTAACCTGGTTTTGTTTAAATGAGTCCCAATAATCATTGCCTTGTAATCATGATACAAATATGCAACGGGACGGAAGGAGTAAGAAGTACATTTTTTTTACAAACTTGGAAATATAAAAAGGGTAGACTTTTATGTAAAAGTCTACCCTTTAGTGTTTTAAAATAAAAAAAAACCAGATTACTGGATTTTTGTTTTATTTCTTCACTGGTTATTTCAATTCCATTTCTGGATGGTAGGTGACACTCGGTATACTTTTGGCGATCAGTTTACTAATGTCGCGCAAATATGCCCTTTCTTCTGAATCACAAAAAGACAGCGCAATACCACTGGCTCCAGCCCGTCCGGTACGACCAATGCGGTGCACGTATGTTTCGGGAATATTGGGCAAATCGTAATTGATCACGTGGCTGAGGTTATCTACATCGATGCCCCTTGCGGCAATATCGGTTGCGACCAGCACCCTGAGTTTACCTTCTTTAAAACCATTCAATGCGCTTTGGCGCGCATTCTGTGACTTATTGCCGTGGATGGCGTTGGAACGTATGCCTGCTTTTACGATATCGCGATTGATTTTATCTGCTCCATGTTTGGTACGGGTAAACACCAGCGCCGATTTGACATTGGGGTTTCTCAAAAGCTGGATCAACAAGTTGCGTTTGTCTCTTTTTTCCACAAAATAAACCATCTGCTCTACCATCTCCGTCGTGGAGGAAATAGGGGAAACTTCTACTTTTACAGGGTTAGAGAGAATCGTATTGGCCAGTTTTTGAATTTCTGGCGGCATGGTAGCAGAAAAGAAGAGCGACTGCCTACGCTGGGGCAAGCGGGTAATGATGCGTTTAACATCGTGTACAAAACCCATGTCCAGCATGCGGTCTGCTTCGTCCAGTACAAAGGTATTGATGTGCTGCAAACTCAGCAATTGTTGGTTCAATAAGTCCAACAAACGCCCTGGAGTAGCCACAAGAATATCTAAACCTCCCCGGATGGCTTCCACTTGTTTGGATTGATTGACACCGCCAAAAATGACAGCGTGCTTCAAACCACAATTGCGGCCATAAGCACCAAAACTTTCGCTGATTTGGATGGCCAATTCGCGGGTAGGGGTGAGGATGAGGGCTTTGAGTTGTCGAGGTCCTTTGGAAAGGCCTTTATCTTGGTAAAGCAATTGTAAAATAGGAATTGCAAAAGCGGCGGTTTTTCCAGTACCCGTCTGTGCGCAACCCAGGAGGTCTTTTCTTTCTAAAAGTACGGGGATGGCTTTTTGCTGAATCGGGGTTGGAGTGGTGTAGCCCTCACTTTCCAAGGCATGAAGAATAGGATCAATTAAATTTAATTCCTTAAAAGTCATTTTTTGAGTTTAATGCTGCTACTTTGGACACATTGCTTCAGTAGCAAATAATGATGCAGCTAAGGAGATTGTTTACTCCACAGCACTGCAAGACAATAGCCTGAAATTGAATGAAACGCAAGGTGAGCAAGGCAATAATACCGAGCCGGAAAAACTAATGTAACAGTGGCTCTTCCGTATCTTGAGGTACAAATCAACATCAAGGATTTCAAAATCGCTACAAAGGTACGGGTTTTTTATGGTACAATGCTGGTTTTTGTTTTTGACTGTAAAAATATAGGTAGCACTGATTATATTTGGGGTATATCACAGCTTTTAACCAACAGGGATGCAATACCTTTTTCTACTCTTACTCTCATTTGTTATGGACAACCAAACCGACAAAACCATCGCCATCCGACCAGGCGTATGGACTCCTCTTGAATCCACTCATTTTTTTCACGCCACCGATGGCGCTGCTGCGGATTTTCCTACCGTGGTAAAATTAAAAGCGGATGAGGAGTTTCTGCACGTTTCTTTTGTTTGCGAAAAAGATACTTATGTCGAGCAGAATTTTTATTTCGAACACAATCAACCCTTGTACAATCAAGAGGTTTTTGAGGTATTTATAGCTCCTGGAACCGCTGACCCCGCTCAATACCTCGAATTGGAGATCAACCCCAATAACGCCATTTGGGCCGGTCTAATCAGCAATCCATCCCGAGGGGATCGAAGCGACATCAGTGCCGCAATGGTAGAACCCGCCAGCAGCAAAATCCTCCACAGCGCCGAAAAAGGCAAAAAATCCTGGTCGGGAACTTTGTCCATTCCCTGGACTTTGGTTTCGGCAGAAAAAGCAACGCAGTACCGCATCAATTTTTACCGCATCGTTTCTACTCAATCGCAGACCCAAAAAGACTGGAAGTGCAATGTCGACAATTGTGCCTTTCTCTGTTGGAATTCGACCTTGAGCGGTAAAAAACCTGCTTTTCACCGACCTCGGCGTTTTGGCCTGCTGACCATCCTGGAAAAATAGTCGTTCACTTTTCATTTTTTACTTTTCGCTCATGAAGTCTACACTGCTTGCCCTACTATTCCTATTTACCAATATCTTGCTTCAAGTTGACAGTTTTGCCAAGCCCATCGACCTCCGCTGCGAATACCTCCACAACCCACTGGGTGTAGATGTTTCCGCTCCTCGATTCACTTGGCGGCTTGATGATGTGCGTCGTGGCGCGGCACAAAGTGCTTACCAAATCTGGGTAGGTATCGATTCAATGGGATTGTTACAAGGCAAAGGTTTGGCCTGGACTTCGGGTAAGATTTTATCCAGCCAGACACTGGTTGCCTACGCTGGCAAACCACTACCAGCTTTCAGCAAGTTTTATTGGGCAGTTGCGGCCTGGGGTAGTGATGGGCAACGATCGGTGTCCACGACTGCCCATTTCGAAACCGGAGTGATGTATGCTTCCAATTGGAAAGGTGCCTGGATTTCGGATACCCGCGACGTCAAAATTAAACCTGCGCCATATTTCCGCAAAACTTTTGACACAGCAAAAAAAGTCAAATCAGCTCGCGCTTACATTGCAGTAGCTGGATTGTACGAGTTGTCCATTAACGGTCAAATTATCGGTAATCATCGCCTTGATCCGATGTACACCCGCTTCGATCGGCGCACCTTGTATGTGACGCACGATGTGACCACTCAGCTGCAGCAGGGCAAAAACGCCATTGGGGTACTGCTGGGCAACGGCTGGTACAACCATCAGTCTACGGCGGTTTGGTATTTTCACGAAGCTCCCTGGCGCAGCCGGCCTACCTTTTGTCTCGATCTGCGCATTACCTATACCGACGGGTCGGTGGAAACCATCAGCTCGGGCAAAGATTGGAAAACGGCCCTGAGTCCTGTCATTTTTAACAGCATTTATACCGCTGAACACTACGACGCCCGTCTGGAACAGACAGGTTGGAATTTGCCGGAATTTGATGATGCAAAATGGAAAACGGTGACCTACCGCGCCGCGCCTTCCACCAACATAGTTTCCCAACTCATGCACCCCATCCGCAATGTGGAGGAAATTGAGGTGAAAAAAATGAGTAAAATCAACGATACCACTTATTTGTTCGATCTGGGGCGCAACATCTCTGGCGTGAGTAGCCTGCGGGTGAGGGGTGAAGCGGGAACAGCAATTCGCCTGCGACATACCGAAAGATTGAACGAACAAGGTAGGGCAGACATGTCCAATATCGATGTACACTACCGGCCCATCGATAACTCAGACCCTTTTCAAACTGACATTTTTATCCTAAAAGGTAGAGGGGAAGAAACTTTTATGCCTCGGTTCAATTACAAGGGTTTTCAGTATGTAGAAGTGAGCTTTGACCACCCGGTCAACCTCTCTGCAAGCAGCTTGAAAGGGTATTTCATGCATACTGATCTGCCGCAGTTGGGTCAGGTCAATTCTTCCAATCCTACGTTGGACAAAATCTGGTGGGCCACCAACAATGCCTATCTCTCCAACCTCTTTGGTTACCCGACAGACTGTCCCCAACGCGAAAAAAATGGCTGGACAGGAGACGCCCATATCGCCAGCGAGACGGGTTTGTACAACTACGACGGCATCACCGTGTACGAAAAATGGCTGGCCGACCACCGCGATGAACAACAACCCAACGGTGTGTTGCCTTCCATTATTCCCACCAGTGGCTGGGGTTACGAATGGGGCAATGGTCCCGATTGGACGAGTACGATTGCCATCATTCCCTGGAACATTTACTTGTTTTATGGGGATGCCAAACTGTTGAGCGATTGTTACGACAACATCAAACGGTACGTGGATGCCATTACCGCGCAAAGCACTGATGGTCTGACCACCTGGGGACTCGGGGACTGGGTTCCGGTAAAATCCAAAGCCCCTGTCGAACTCACCTCCTCGATTTACTACTTCGTTGATGCAACGATTTTAGCCAAGGCGGCCAAGCTTCTGAAAAAGCCCGCCGATTACCAAAAGTACTCCGCCCTGGCGCAAAAAATTCAAAACGCCATCAATGCCAAATACCTCAATGCCGAGACGGGGATGTATGGAAACGGCACGCAAACCGAATTGAGCGCGCCCTTGCATTGGGGGCTCGTACCACCAATCCTCAGAGCCAAAGTAGCTGCCAACCTGGCGCAACGTGTCAAGGCCGACAATGCCCACTTGGACGTTGGTTTGTTGGGCACCAAAACCATCCTCAACGCCCTGAGTGACAATGGCTATGCCGACCTGGCATACCAAATTGCGGCACAGGAAGATTTCCCATCCTGGGGCTGGTGGATCAAAAACGGAGCGACCACACTCTTCGAAAACTGGCCCATCGACGCCAAGTCCGATATTTCCATGAACCACATCATGTTTGGGGAAATCGGAGCTTGGTATTACAAAGCCTTGGGCGGCATCAAGCCGGATCCGGCCATGCCGGGGTTCAAAAATATCCTCTTGCATCCGCATTTTGTGGAGGGCCTGGAAGCGTTCAATGTCAGGTTCAAAACGCCGCAGGGAGAATTGGTATCCAGTTGGAAAAAAACGGAGGAGGGTATCCGTTATGTGCTTACCGTGCCACCCAATAGCAGTGCTACTTTGAGGCTGGATGTGCAGGCAGGGCAAACGGTTTCCAATAAAGGTCAGGTTTGGCCGAGCGAGGCGAAAAATGGGTTTGTGAAGAATTTGAAGTCGGGGAATTATGAATTGTTGATCAAGTAAAGAAAAGCTTGTTCACTTCAAAATCCCTTTAAGTCCCGCTAAATTCTCTTGCAAAATCATTTCTACATCTTGATCATCCCGGTGGCCAATGATTCCGATGCGTCCTTTAAACCCACTTTCACGGATCAGTTGGATCATCTCCTTTTCACTTTTCCCGGCGCCAATGGGGAGAATCTGGCCTTTGCTGAGATCCATACCATCCAGGTTGATGGCCACCAAGTAGGGCAACATGTTTTTTAACATGCTGTGAAAGCGATTAATTTGGTGATGCCCATGGTGAAAGCTGTACACGATCCCGATGCCTTTTAAACCCGATTTTCTGATGATTTCAATTTCGTTTTCTGGCTCACCAAACCAGCCGCCGTGGTTGTACAACGCTATTTTGCATTTTAGTGGCGACAATACCGAGTGCAAATAGGTCAAAAAAGCGGCACCTTTGGCGACCTTTTCATGATGGCTTAATCCATCAAAGAAGCCATTGTCGAAGCCAACCCAGAAAGTGGTTTTCAGGTTGTTTTTTGCCACAATATCGATCACTTTGAGGTTGTCTGCGCTCAATTGTCCAGTTCTGTCCACATTGCTGTTGACCCAAAGCCAGACCCCTTCCATCGCAATGTTGTGCTGTTTGGCCAGTTTGATTTCCTGGTCAAAAGTGGGGATGTGCTCGCTGCGCCAATCGTAGACATACTGCTTAAAACCCAGGTTTTCCAGCATCATCACCCGGTCTTCTGGGCCACGTTTGACCTTGTCAAAAGGCACGATGCACCAGGCAGTGAGGTTATTTTGGGCAAAAATATCCTGGGCGAAAGAGTGGATCCCGTTCATCAGGAAAAGAATGATGTACAGCATGGATTTCATGGTGCTAAAGTTTGAGCACTAAAGTACGTGAAAAACAGGTTCTCAGCCCATGGCTTCAGCTTTCTTTCAGCAAGAATTTTATAATATTGTAGCCATGAAAAATGTAATTGTACTTGGTGCTGGTTTGACGGGGTTGACGTTGGCCTACCAGCTCAAAAAAGCAGGAATAGCAGCTACCCTGATCGAAGCCCGCAACCGCCCCGGTGGCCGTATCCATACGCGCTACAATGAAGGGGAAGCGCCAGTGGAAATGGGTGCAACCTGGCTAGGAGAGAAGCACGAATCATTGCTTGCCTTGTTGCAGGAACTGGATATTCCCGTTTTTGAGCAATTTTTGCAAGGATACACCTTTTACGAGCCCATTTCGACCTCGCCACCCCAAGTGTTTTTGTTGCCCGATCAAGCACCCAATTACCGGATTGCTGGCGGGAGCAGCACCTTGATTTCCAAACTATTGAACGAAATGGATCCCGAACAAGTAGTTTTGGGGCAACGCATCCAAAAGGTGGAATACCAGGACGGTGTTTTTGTGTTGGAAAGTGCAGATCGCCGTTTTTCGTGCAACATCCTGATCTCAACCATCCCCCCCAAACTATTGGTTGAAAGGCTTGAATTTACCCCGAAATTGCCCCCGGAATTGCTACAAAAAGCTCAGCAAACCCACACCTGGATGGGTGAATCCATCAAAGTGGCCATTACTTACCCAAGAGCTTTTTGGCGTGAAAAAAACTACTCGGGATCTGTTTTTAGCAACGTTGGCCCCATTTCAGAGTTGTATGACCATTCCAATGTAGAACAATCGCTTTTTGCCCTGAAGGGATTCATGAGTGGAGCACTCCACGGCGCTGCTCAGGAGCAAAGAAAGACCTTGGTAATCGAGCAATTGGTCAAATATTTTGGGGAAGTAGCACGTGAGTATACCACTTATTTTGACTGTGTCTGGCAGCACGAACCGGAGACTTTTGCACCTTATCATGGTTATATTTTGCCGCACCAACACAATGGTGATCCGATTTTTAGAGCGGATTACTTTGGAGGTAATTTCATCATTGCCGGGACAGAAACGGCGAGTGCGTTTCCGGGGTATATGGATGGGGCGGTGCTGAGTGGAATGGAGTGTGCTGAGCGGGTGAAGGTGTTGACTATGAATTAATCATGCGCTATGATGTTTTTTAGGAACGAAAAAGTGACCGTTAAACACAATAAGCAATCATTATTTTGCCACACTTGAAAATCGTCATCACCTTCAAATAACCAGTCCAATGAAAAACACCATGTTGCCCTTGATCCTCGGTCTCCTGCTGACCGCTTGTCAACAACAACCTAAACCGGTCGATTTTGAAAAAGAAAAAGCAGCTATCCAGGCGGTCATCGCGAAAGAAACTGAGTCTTATTACAAACAGGATTTTGAAGCCTGGAAAAGCACCTACCTCGAATCGCCGGCTTTTCGCAAATACGCTTATTGGGAAGGATTTGCGGAAAAAGTCGCTTTCAACAACGGATTTGAATCCTTAAAACAGGAGAAAAAGGCCCAGTTCGAAGCGGATGCAACGCTTTGGAAAGGCTCCACCGAAGAGCGTGCCAATGAGAATTTTAGGATCACACCTGAAATGGCCTGGTACACCTTCGAGCAGTTTTCGTACGAAAAAGACACCCGCAAATTGCTGGGTAAATCACTCGAAACGCGTGTGCTGGAAAAACACAATGGGGAGTGGAAAATTGCCTATCTGGGGTATCATTATTTCCCGGATACTTTATTGACAAAGTAAGGCATTAGGATAAGTTCCGGAGTCCTTCTTGGAGAGTCTCTAGTACAGCATCAACCTCCTGTTTTGTAATCACCAGCGCGGGCTTCAGATTCAAAATGTTTCCCTGAATCAACTTAAAAGAGATGCCCCGATTCATACAGAAGGCCATGAGCTGTTGAGCTTCCTCGGTAGCCCGGGCTTTGCTTTGGCGGTCTTTGACTAAATCAACAGCAAGGTTTAGCCCGAGCCCACTGATGTTGCCGATGAGCGCAAACTCCTGTTGCAACTGTTCCAAACCAGCACGAAAATATTTGCCCAATTCATGGGCGTGGGCCACCAGCTGTTCGGTTTCAACGTAGTCAATTACCGCCCTGGCAACGGCTGCACACAGCGGATTTTTTTCGTGTGTATAGTGCCCGATGGACTTGTGTTCCAACACGTTTAATTCTTCGCGACCAATGATACCCGCAAACGGGACAACACCTCCACCAAAACCTTTACCAATTACAATGATGTCGGGGGTAATAAAATGTTCAGCAGCAAACATCTTCCCCGTACGGCCAAAAGCGGTATAAATTTCATCAAAAATGAGCAGAATGCCCTGCGCCCTACAAATGGCCTGCACCTGCTCCCAGTAATACCGCGTAGGCACGGTGGAGTTGTAGAAGATCGGTTCCGTGATCAGGGCAGCAATCCCGGGATTGTGTTCAATTTGGGTGCTCAATTGCCGCAGGTACTCGTCGTCAATTTGCTGCTGATCCCTCCAGCCCCAGGGGTTGCGGTAATAATCGGGTAGTTCCAGGTGAATGGCGCCGGGCATCATGGGGCCCAGTCCTTCGCGAAAATGCGCATCGGCTCCAATGGACACGGCCTGGAAACCCGCTCCGTGAAAGGAGCCGTAGTAGGAGAGGGTTTTCCATTTCCCAGTGTACAACTTGGCGAGCATAACCGCCATTTCGATGGCTTCCGAGCCTCCAGGGCAAAATAGAACTCGGTTGAGTCCCTTTGGCGCGATCTCAACCAATTTTTCGGCCAATTCGACGGCGGGTAAATTGGTAAAACGCCGGGGCGCAAAGGTCAAGGATTCGGTAATTTGTTTTTGGATGGCCGCAATGACCTGGGGATTGTTATACCCCACGGTATGTACGCCATTGCCGTGCAGGTCGAGGTATTTTTTACCTTCCCCGTCGTAAATGTAGGCGCCTTCGGCTTTGGTGACGACATTAAAAACGGGGGAGGATAGGGTTTGGTGGAAAAAGGCGATGCTGTCTCTGGCAATGAGTTCGTTCGTGAAGTCGGAGTTGGTCGTTTCGGCGCGCAGGGAACGGATGTTTTCACCTTGGTTGACGGGATTTGACATGGTGGTTTGGGTTTTGAGGGGTAGATTCTCGCCCTCAAAATTAGGGGTTTATATTCAAACCTGCTTCTCAAAAAACACACTCAAGCCATTCACTTTATACTCCCCGAATTTTTCAATCACCCGATAACCCAACTTTCGATACAAACGCATGGCTGCCTCATGGTAAACACCCGTTTCCAGGCAAATCCGATTTATCTTTTGTTCTATAGCATATGCCTCTAAACGACTTAGGATAGTCTCCGCAATGCCCAGGCCGCGATGCGACTCTTCCACATACATGCGCTTGACTTCGGCGTAGCCCCCCATGATTTTTATGGCGCCCATACCCACTAATACCTCTCCAGTGAAGGCGCCCAGCATATGGGCACCACTTTGCAGCAGCACTTCAATAGAATCCAAGTGGCAGTTTTCCCGACCGTACAAGGCAATCTGGAATTGATCGAGCTTGGCGATGAGCTTTTGCACTTGCTCATCCGCGGGAGAAACGGGGGAGATGGTGATGGATGCAGCTGACATCTTGTTATGGGCTTTCTGTGGTGTTGTAATTGTGGTACTGATTTGGGCTGAAAATCTACCAATCCGAAAACGCCGCATTAAAAATATCCTCCATCAGCTGGTTGCTGATGGTACGGATGGCTACTTCTTGCACCGTCGAAAAATCCTGATCGGCCGGGTAGTTGTAAAAGAAGGAAAAATTGCGCTTCCAGACCTCTTTTTGAGTGCGGTTGTTGAAATACTCTACTGCCAGGGTGATGGTCAGGCGGTTGATCGCGGTCGTTTCACCCACCCGGGGTGCTTCTGAAGAAATACGGAAATCCACGAGGGTTCCCCGTAGTTCGATATCCGGGTCTTCATCGGTGTATTTTAGGGTCGATTGCAGACGGATTTTGTCTTTCAATGCTTCCGATAATTGGATGGGCAGGTTCGGCAGGGTATTGTCCGCGTTGTTGATGAACTGTGGGATGTAATAGGTCTTGAGTTCGCCTGTATCCGCTGGATTGAACTTGATGCTACAAGCATTGAGCAAAAATAAAAACAAGATTACTCCAAAATTAAACGCATGGCGATGGATGCTGCTGGATGCTGAGGTCATAAATCGTATTGTTTGATCTTGCGGTAAAGGGTGCGCTCCGAGATACCCAGTTCTTTAGCGGCTTCTTTGCGGCGACCCTTGTATTTGCGCAAAGCCTTTTGGATCAAATTCTTTTCGTGATCTTCGATGCGGTAGTTGTCATCCAGAATCTCCACACTTCCAAAAGCACTGCTGGTGGCTGTTTTGTGTTCGGGCATGACCTGGGGAATGATCACTTGAGGGTTGAGGTCCTCAGCGTAATCTTCTTCATCGGCCAGGCCATTGTGCAAGGGGACAGTTTCCTTGCTGCTGGGATAATTAAACCGTGATTCCGGAGAGGGCATCATCGAGCGGGGCGGTTCCAGCGAGCGGAAAGGCCGTAAATCAGTAACCCGTAAGTCATTGCTTTTGATCAACTCAAAAACCAGTGATTTGAGGTCATTCAAGTCTTGTTTCATTTCAAAGAGAAACTTGTACAAGATGTCCCTTTCCTGCATATTCCCCGGCGCATCGGTACCATTGCCCACCAAGGCGGGCAGATGGCGATTGGCAATACGCGGTTCAATTTCCATCAAAGCCTCAGCGGTAATCACCCGTTCCTCCGAAAGCACGGAGACCCGTTCCGCCACGTTTTTGAGTTCGCGAACATTGCCCGGCCAGGTGTAGGTTTTGATCAGCATTTGTGCCCGCTCATCCAATTGCACCGTGGCGGAGCGGTGGCGCTCGGCAAAATCGGACGCAAACTTGCGAAACAAGAGGTATACATCGTCAGCGCGGTCGCGCAAGGCGGGTACAGTAATCGATACCGTATTGAGGCGGAAGTACAAGTCTTCCCGAAATTTTCCTTTTTTGATGCGGTCTTCCAGATCAACATTGGTGGCCGCAATGATGCGTACATCGGTGCGCACCGTTTTATTGGAACCGACCCGAATGAATTCGCCGCTCTCCAGGATGCGCAAAAGGTAGGCCTGCGTATCCATGGGCATTTCCGCAATTTCATCCAAAAAAATGGTGCCACCGTCGTAGGATTCAAAATACCCTTTGCGTTCGGAAGTCGCTCCAGTAAATGAGCCTTTTTCGTGTCCAAACAATTCTGAGTTGATGGTACCTTCGGGGATCGCGCCACAGTTGATGGCGATGAACTGGTTGTGCTTGCGGGCACTTAGCGCGTGGATGATTTTGGAAAAAACCTCTTTTCCCACGCCGCTTTCACCCGTGATGAGTACCGTCAGGTCGGTATTGGCTACCCGCACTGCGGTGCTGAGCGCCCGATCCAATAAGGGAGAATGGCCAATGATGCCAAAGCGTTGTTTTACGGAAAGAAGGTTGTCCATTTTTTTAGTTGAAAAGTTGAAATGTTGAAGAGTTGAAGAGTTTAACGGACGGTTATCTCCTGGAGACGAGATGCTATCTTTTTAACACTTCAACTCTTCAACATTTCAACTAAATTGCTGCTTCCCCAATCAAAGTTGCACTACTCGCAGCTTTAACGAGGACATTAATGTATTGCCCAGGCTGATAACCAGGAACTTTAGGAAACACAATCATCTTGTTTTGGGAGTTGCGCCCACAAAAATCCTGCTCGGATTTACGGGAATCGCCCTCAATCAACACTTCATAAACCTTACCAATATCGCGTTGGTTGTGGCGGAAGCTCACTTGGCTTTGCAAGTTGATGATTTCTTGCAAACGCCGTTTTTTGACCTCCAAAGAAATGTCGTCGGGATACTTGCGTGCTGCCAGGGTACCAGGGCGTTCGGAGTAAAAGAACATATAGGACATACTGTAATCCGCAAATTCAATCATGCTCAAGGTATCCTGATGCTCTGCTTCGGTTTCGCTGCAAAAGCCAGCAATGATGTCGGATGAAATGGCACAATCCGGGATAATTTGTCGGATGGCCTCAATGCGTTCCATGTACCATTCGCGGTCGTAGGTGCGGTTCATCCGTTCTAGCACGTCGCTGTTACCCGATTGTACAGGCAAGTGAATGTACTTGCAGATATTCGGGTATTTGGCGATGGTATGCAGCACCTCATTGGTGATGTCTTTGGGGTGTGAGGTGGAAAAACGCACCCGTAGATCAGGGGCAACCAGGGCTACCATTTCCAACAAATGGGCGAAATTTACCAGGGTTTCGGTCTCCGGGTTGGTCCATTTGTAGGAATCCACGTTTTGCCCCAGAAGCGTTACTTCCCGATATCCACGTTCGTACAATTCTTGTGCTTCGGCCAAAATGCTGAAGGCGTCACGACTGCGCTCACGGCCACGGGTGAAAGGCACCACACAGAAGGAACACATGTTGTCGCAGCCCCGCATGATGGAGATAAAGGCACTTACGCCCTTGGAATCCAGCCGCAGCGGACTGATGTCGGCATATGTTTCTTCCCGCGAGAGGAAAACATTGACCCCTTTGTCGCCGTCTTCGGCGGTGGCAACAAGTTTGGGCAGATCGCGGTAGGCATCGGGCCCAACCACGAGGTCAACCAAACGCTCTTCTTCCAAAAACTTGGATTTGAGGCGTTCGGCCATACAGCCGAGTACCCCCACCAGGGTGCCAGGTTTCTGGCGCTTGATCGCGTCGAAGACCCGCAGGCGTTTGCGCACGGTTTCTTCGGCTTTTTCACGAATCGAACAGGTATTGACCAGGATCAAATCGGCTGACTCCAGGTTGCGGGTAGGTTTGAAGCCTACTTCTGCCAAAATGGAAGCCACAATTTCGCTGTCGCTGAAGTTCATCTGGCAACCATAACTCTCGATGTAGAAGTGTTTGCCCGCTTCACTATCCGTTAGTTCAGGAATGTTTTTATAAAAGACTTCCCCTTGCTGCTCCTCATTCATCTGGTGCTGCACATCTAGCAAGGTCGGATTGTCATTGTACAAATGCATGGTCACATGTTTTGCCTCGCAGGTTTTGCGGGATACAAAAGTAAGGGATATTTCGGATTGGCGTGCCAATTTGGCAGAAAAAATCGGACGATTTTAACTTTCTCGTTTTTGTAGTGGATTCATTGGTGTTTTGGCCCTTTTGTCAGCTACAAGCGGATCGCTTACTTGTGTTTTTCCCTCAATCGCAGGATACAGTTTTCCAGGGTTCGATACTGATGATACCCGGCTTTCCAAATGTGCCCTTTGTTGCGTTGGGCACTGCGGGGGTCTTTATCCAGCCCACTGTCGTACCATTCCCCGTTTTGGTGGTCGATCAGGTATTGCTTGATGTAGGCCCACTGCTTTTTGAATTTGGAATAATAGCTCAAGGGGTCACTGGGATACAGATCGGCCATGATCAGCAAGGTATTCAGTGCTTCGGCCTGGGTCCACCAGTTTTTGGTATCCTGGGTTACGGTGATTTCGTTGGGCTTAAAAAAATACCCTTCATCGTAAAAACCTCCCAGGGCATCATCCCAACCCAGGTTCAGGCATTGATCGGTCATTTTTTTTGCGATGCGCCAGGTGATAGTATCATTGTGCCAGCCAGCCACATGGGAAGCTTCCATCAGGAGGTATGCCGTTTCGATATCGTGGCCCCAGGATACATGATCGAGGGCATGATGGCGCAGGATACTGGTGCGGCTAGAATCACGAAAACTCACTGGAGTCCAGTCGGGCTGAAAAAATAAAACCAGGTTACCTTTTTCATTGACAATTTTATCCCGAATCAGGTAAATCATTTCTTCCAGCCGGGTTTTGACCAGGGGATCGGGCCAAATTTGGTACAACTCTGTAAAGGCTTCCAACAAATGGATCGAACTGTTTTGATCTTTATACCCCAGATCGGAAGTAGATGGGGTAGTACTGAGTCTTTTTTGGATGGCGCCGGTTTTGCTGAGGTGCTGGTAATACCCACCGTGGATGGGGTCATGGCTATATTGTTCCAACCAACGGAAGGATTTTTGGGCCATAGCCAGCGCCGCAGGATCCTTGCTCGCCGCATAGTAGGCTGAAACCGCATACAATCCAAAGGCATTGCCATAAGCAGTTTTTGATGAATCTCCGCGGGGCTTACCAGATCGATCTACTTGCCAGAAAAATCCGCCGTGGTCTTTGTCCCACATTTTATTTTGTAAAAAAGCAAAGCCGTGGCGGGCGAAGTCTCGGTATTTTTTTTCAGCAGGCCAATGTTGGGACGCTTTGGCATTGTTCCAAAGGTGCCGGGCCTGAGAAACAATCATTTTATCCTGATTGCCTACGGGTTTGAACGTAGCGTTAAAGGTAGAAAGATATCCTCCGTATTGAGTATCGATTGCAGCGGGATACCAGGTGTCAACCAGATTGGATTTGAGCAATTGCTCGAGGGTATCGGCAAGCTGGATGCGCTCGGTCGATGTGGTCGCGTCGACTTGAGCAGTTGGGATTTTACAATGGGAAAAAAAGAGCACGAGGGTGCAGAAAATGATGTAGTTCTTGATCAGCATGATGAAAGGCAGCTTTTTGGACTTTAAATATAGGCATAAAAGCCTCAATTTGCTGCTTCTACTTGCGTTAATCTTTGGTTTTTTGCACAATGCAAAAGCCAATTGTTGCCATATTTATCCGTCAGGCCGCCAAATAATGCCCCCCAAAACGTACTTTCGATGGGATGGGTTGTACGGCCACCTCGGGAAAGTAGTTGGTAATACACTTGAATTTCAGTTTCGTTTTGGCACTCAATCAAAATTGACATGGCGTTACCTTTGACCAATCCTTGTTCGCCCACCATATCGGTGCCCATCAACAGCAAATGCTCATTGCGCAAGGTGGAATGCAGGATAAAATCTTTGATTTTTTCGGGCAATTGCTCCGCCATGGGCGATTCTCCGATGGTTTGGAACTCCAGTTCACCACCCAGGCAAGCCTGGTAAAAACTCATGGCTTCCCGGCAATTGCCATTAAAAGTAAGGTAGATGATCAGTTGATTCATGGCATCACATTTGTTCCAATACAAAGATGTAGCTTGAATTTGGATTTAATCGGGTGCAAAAACGACGGTTTAAGGGGTTGATTGCGCCAAAAGGAATGCCTATCTTTACTGCATGAAACAGGTATCCATATTAGTTCCAGAATCTGCTGTGATGGAGGCCGTGGCCGACCCTCGGTACATGTTTACTGCGGCCAATCAATTTTTGATGTCAGCGGGCAAAGCACCCTTGTTTGAGGTGGAGTTGGTCGGTCAAAACAAGGAAGTCAGGTTGCACGATGGGGTGTTTTCGGTGCATGCCGACAAAGTTTTGGCGGAAGTCAAACGCACGGATTTGGTGGTCATTCCGGCTCTATTTGGAGACATGAAGCAAGCTGTCGAAAAAAACCAGGACATCATTCCCTGGATTGTCCAACAACATCAGCAGGGAGCCGAAGTAGCTTCGCTTTGTGTAGGGGCTTTTTTACTGGCTTCGACAGGCTTGTTGGATGGTAAAAAATGTTCTACTCACTGGGCTTTTTACAATGAATTTCGGGAGACGTTCCCTCAGGTGGAAGTGGCCGACGGCAGCATCATCACCAATGAACAAGGCTTGTATTCGAGTGGCGGTGCCAATTCATACTGGAACCTGTTGTTGTATCTTTTGGAAAAATACACCGATCGCGATACCGCGATATTGGCCGCCAAATATTTTGCCATCGATATTGACCGCAACAACCAGTCGGCTTTCGCCATGTTCAAAGGGCAAAAAGACCACAAAGACCAGGAGATCAAACAGACTCAAGACTTTATTGAGGCCAACTATCAGGATAAAATCAGTGTAGACCATTTGGCAGATTCAGTGGCTGTAAGCCGCCGGAGTTTTGAACGCCGCTTTAAACAAGCCACGGGCAACACCGTGGTGGAATACCTCCAACGGGTCAAGATCGAAGCCGCCAAACGCAGTTTTGAATCCAGCCGCAAAAACATCAACGAGGTGATGTACGATGTGGGGTACACGGATACGAAGGCTTTCCGCACCGTTTTTAAAAAACTGACGGGCCTTACTCCCATCGAATACCGGAACAAATACAACAAGGAAATTTAGTTTGCTACAGTTAACCTGATTTCTTTTTCCACAAACACGAGTGTCATGAATACCGACACCACAAAATAAGCACCGACCAGGTAAACAAACCAGGCGCCCCAGTTTTGAGTTGCTCCAAACCAGTCCCAGCCCGACTGGTAAATGAGATACAAACCCAAAGCCGATTTGATCGCCTCAAAATACACAGCATAGGGATTTCGGTCCATCAGTTCGGTGTAGGCAAAAATGGCGAGGAACAAGAACCCGCCATAATAAAAAATGCCGGGGCTACCGATATTGACCAGGTTGGCAAAAAAATAACTGAGCAAAAAGTAATTAAAAAACATCTGCACCCAACTCCAGGCAATCAGCGCCCTTGAAGCTTTGGTGTCGTATTTCTCAAAGTGATACACGTCTTTGATGCTGTCCACTGGGTACTTTTCTACCACATCTGCAGGCCGCCAACCCGTTGGCATGAACCATACGCGCAGTTTGTCCCACCAATTGCGGGTACGCCAGGCGTCTTGCATCAAGAGCCAGAGGTGCTGGAAGTTGATTTTGATGGGATTCCAGGTGCGCACTGGGCGGGTTACGCCATATACGGGCTTTACCTCAGGTAATTCTTCCTGAAAGGTTCCAAACCATTTGTCCCAAAAAATAAAGATCTGGCCGTAGTTTTTGTCCAAATATTCCTTGTTCATGGCGTGGTGTACGCGGTGGTGCGAGGGGGTGACCAGGATGTATTCCAAAATCCCCATTTTGTTGATGAGTTGGGTATGGTACCAGTATTGTAAAAACAGGTGTAAAGGACCAATCACCGCCACCACCATAGTAGGCACACCCAATAGTGCTGCGGGCAAAAGCAGGATGGTGAAGTAGTTGATGAACGAAGAAACCGATTGCCGCAAGGCACAGGACAAGTTGAACTCCTCACTGCTGTGGTGAATGATGTGGCGGTTCCACAAAAAATTGATTTCATGCGACCAACGATGCACCCAGTAGCCCTGAAAATCTACCACCAAAAAACCAATGACAAAAGCCCAAATGGAATTGGCAGGCAATTGGGTGAGGGCAACCCGTTGAACCAACCACTCATAGGTGATCACGCTGATTCCAATTCCCAATACATCCTTCACCACGTTGGTGATGCCGGAAGAAAAGCTGGATACGCTGTCCAACCCCCGGATGACTTGCGCCCCCCGATACCATTCCACCACCTTTTCGACCAAAAAGAGAAGGACGAAAATGGGCATAACAATGTTGAGAATTGCTCCGTAGGCTTCCATATGCGATCTGATTGATGTACAAAAAATCTTTGTAGGCGATAAAAAACACGCTAAATTAAATTATTTTGCTTTTCAGAAACAACATTCTTTGAAAAAATAGCGAATTTTCGCTATAAACAGGACACATGAAAAAAATACTTTCTTCCTTACTTTGCTTTGGTAGCTTCCTTTTTCTAAACGCTCAAGATGTTGTCAAAGGAACGATTCTGGATCAGAGCAATACTCCCATTCCCTATGTGAACATTGGGGTCTTGAACACCGCTACAGGAACAGTCAGCAATGAGGGGGGGCGCTTCGAATTGGTGGTGGACAAAGTTAACCCTGGGGATACCATCAAAATTTCAGCGATTGGCTTTAGTAGCCGGGTTTTTCAATTGCAAAATCTGCGCAAGTTGTTGGAAAGTAGTGCCGAAATCACCCTGGAAGCCATCAAATACGATCTGGCCGAAGTGACCATCAAACCCCTGACCTTTGAAGAATTTGGCTTTGAACGCACCAGCAGCAACCGCAATGTCAATTTTTCCATCTCCTCTTATCCCCGTCAAAACCTGGGAGGAGAGATTGCCCGCAAGTTCAAAATGAAGAAATACACGCAACGCAGCAAAAGTAAAACTTGCCGCATTGATGCCCTCAAGTTTTACCTCGGGTATTGTGACTACGATTGGGCCAAACTGCGGGTGATGGCTTACCGTTTGGACAAGGGGCAGCCTGGAGAAACGCTATTGAACGAAAATGTCATCGTTGAGGTCAAAAAAGGCCAAACGGGCTGGATTGAGGTCAATTTAAAACCCTACGATTTGATTGTTGATGAAGATGTAGCCATTGGTTTGGAATGGATTGATCATGCTCCCACCGGTCGTAGGCTGAGTTTGCCGATTGCTTTTCCAGCAGTTGGCTCCACCCATTTTTACCAATTTGGGAGCCAGAACGCCTGGCGGAAGTTTCCGAATATGTCGACGCCAATGGTGATTAAAGTGGCGTATTAAACAGCTATAAATTGTTGTTCGTATCAAAATCTACAACCATGTTTGGGCAAAAAACAACGTTTGATTATTTGATCGGCTTTTTGGCACTGGCTTTGCTGTTGTGCCAAATCCTACTTCCAGTATGGTATTGGGATCAATTGCCAGAGCGTTTGCCGGTTCATTATGGTTTTAATGGGGAAGCTGATCGGTTTGGCAGCAAAATGAGTTTGTTGCTTTTACCTGTGGTTGGACTGGGTATATTTATATTGCTTACCGTGGTGGGGCGGAACCCACAAGCCATGAATCTCCCGGTGCGGGTAACCGATGAAAACCGGGAAAGGGTGTATCGGGCCGGAATACAATTTATCCATATTTTGCGCGTGGTCACTGCTGCTTTGTTTGCCTATTTGATCTGGGGAACCATTCAGGTGGGCTTGGGGGCACAGCCGCAACTGGATGTGCGGATTTTGTATGGATTGTTGAGTGGAACGACGCTGGTTTTGGTCTGGTTTTTCATCAATGTTTCCAAAAAAGATAAAGAGGCGTAATTAGACGTTCATAACAAAACCCTTTCCATATGCTTAAAAGATTTTTTCCCTTGATTGTCTTGTTGAGCAGCACACTCCAGGCTCAAAATACCATTGTTGCGGGTAAATTCCCTTATCAACGCAATGTCCCTTTTTCAGTAGAATTCATTTCCAACCAGATTATCCTGATTGATGAATGGGGCAAAATTGCGGATACCAGTGATGCCAATGGTCATTTTAACGTCAGCCTGCAATTGGACAAACCCAGCATCATTCGCTTTTCACAAAACGATTTTATCGAATTGTACCTGCGTCCTGGTGACAGTTTATGGGTGGAAATGATCAATAGCCGGAATGTAAGTTTTGGCGGGACAGCGGCAAGAGAAAACACGCTATTGATGCAGGTACACAATCGCCCATTTATTCCCTTGGAGACGGCTGATGATCCCTCACTTTTTTCCCAAATGGTCGATACGCTCTACCGTGCGCAAATGCAAGGCTTGGAATTTTACGAAGCGGATCAACCCAATGCTGATTTTGTGCCGCTGTATTTGGCAAAAGTGTACGATCGATATTTGAATGATAAAATCAAAACCTACAATACGCTGCTTAAAGAAGGCCTGGAAGGAAGCCTGATGGATCGTGTAAGCAGACAGATTCGCTCGGTATCCTTGGTCGATGAAATTCGTTCGGAAGCTTACATCAATACTTTGCACACCCTGTTTACCATGGAGACGCTCAAGATCATGGGCCAAGAATTTGAGCCCCAGGAGTTTGGCCAACAAACCTACCCAATTGGGTATGCAGAGGTGTTTCAGGGTCATGTGAAAGAGCGTTTGTCGGCCTATCAGCAGTTAAAGCGGTATTTTGAATTGCAAGAGATCGTTTACCAAATTCAAATGATCAAAAATGTGGAACAATTAGCGGACGCTTCCAGCGGGTTAGCACGCCTCAAACAGGAGCAAGGTTATGCTTCCTTGTACAAATTGATGCAACAAACCTACCGAAAAAAAGAAATCATTTACCAGCTTGGAAAACTGCCCATTGCCAACTTGGAAACGCCGGAGGGGCAAAAATTTCAACTCAGTGCATCTACCGATCAACAAACTTTAGTGGTGTTTTGGGATGCCAATGTACCAGAAAGTGTGGCAGCCTTGAACTATTTTCAACGCGAAAGCCCCATCAAACCACTTGGAACCATGCGCTACATTTGGGTGCAGTGCGGAGGAGATAAAGAAATTTGGAAGCGTAAGATTGCGGAAATCCCAAATACGTATTCCGTACAACATGTTATGTTGGAGAATCGAGACGATCTTGCTGCCCTAAAACCCTATTTTTTTCGGCCTGAACTGCCCATTTCTTTTACCCTCAGCCAGGATTTGACGATCAAAAGCATAGGCACGAAACCAAGCGCCTTGCTGGATGAGATGTGGGAGGTGATGTCGGTGGGCGGGCGAATGATCTGGAGAGCGAGGCG
>ENA-UOWO01000593-UOWO01000593.1-activated-sludge-metagenome-genome-assembly--contig:-NODE-593-length-51371-cov-13.081320_pt1 | contig 51371 bp, 39 predicted proteins | sample MGYA00238148_ERZ761564 | MGnify/ENA primary metagenome ERZ761564 (study PRJEB28885, sample SAMN05720194) | activated sludge metagenome | isolation source: Anaerobic digester | place: USA... | reverse complement strand
ACCCACGACCTGCTGATTACAAATCAGCTGCTCTAGCCAACTGAGCTACACCGGCATACACAATAAAAAAAGTCCGCTATTTCTAACGGACTGCAAATGTATATCATTTTGTTTCTTAATCAAAACATTTTTAAAAAAAAATTCTGATTAAATATGTGTTCTTATTTTTTCTTTCCTCTTCATTAATAAACGTTCGGCTGCTTCGGCACATTGATCTACTGCTTCCTCAAAACTCTTGCATTGTTTCTTGACCATAAAGTCGTCTCCGGGAACGTGAATCTTGATCTCGGCGATCTTATTTTCCTTCTCACTTACATTGTCTACTTTTAAAAAAACCTCTGATGAAACAATCTTATCATAATATTTCTCCAATTTATCCATACGTTCCTGGATAAAATCTACCAGCTTTCTGTCGACAGTAAAATTAACTGCATGAACATTTACCTTCATAATTTAATTTTTAAATGGTTGAACAAAGTGAATCATTGTCGGCTTCTCGGATGCGCATTCCCATAAACCTTTTTAAGTTCTGCCAGGCTACTGTGCGTATAAACCTGTGTCGATGCCAAACTCGAATGCCCCAATAATTCCTTAACGGAATTGATATCTGCCCCATTATTTAAAAGGTGTGTTGCAAAAGTATGCCTTAAGATGTGCGGACTCTTTTTCACCTTCTCTGAGACGTTACTAAAGTAGTTATTTATTAAACGATACACAAACGAATCATTCAATTTAACGCCCTTTTGCGACAGGAAAAAGTACGCCGCATCTTTAATCACTTCTATATTAGCCCTTTCTAAAAGATAAGTATTTATTTGTTGTGAAATAATTGGCAAGATCGGGATAATCCGCTCTTTGTTGCGCTTGCCAAGTACTTTGATGGCGTTATCCGAAACATCGGCTACCTTGAGATGAATGAGTTCTGTTCGCCTGATACCCGTAGTGTAAAACAAGTCAATCACCAACTTGTCGCGCAGTCCGTCAAAGCCATCGGGGTAATGAATTTGATGCAACACCGCATCAAGTTCCTTCTCAGAAAACGGAACCTGGATTTTCTTGGGCGTCTTCAAAGCCTTGTGCTTGAGCAAAGGACTCGCGGCTATTTGTTTGGCCTTGAGCAAAAACTTGTAAAACGATTTCAGCGAAGATATTTTGCGGTTGACAGAAGTGTTAGCGATTCCCGCATCTACCAATGAAACAATCCAACTCCTGATTTGGCTGTAATTCACCGCCGTCAAATCATCGGTATCGAATTCTGCCAGAAGATAAGCCGAAAAAAAACAGACATCGTCCAGATACGCCTGAACAGTGTGTGCCGAGTAATTTTTCTCGAGGCTCAAATAATCCCGGAATGCCGCTACATTGTCTTGCATAAGAAAGCTGTGAACTCCAAAGGTATCGAATTTGCCCAAATGATTTTGCACTATCGTTATTTGATTACGCCCAAATGGACGGCCTTATGGATCAATCCGGCGATATTTTTAACGCGCAGCTTGAAAAATATGTTCTTTCGATGGGTCTCGATGGTGTTTTTACTAACAGCCAAACGCAACGCGATTTCGTCGGTGGTGTATTCTTTGGCAATCAGTTCGATGATTTCCTTTTCCCTTTTACTAAGGATTGACTTGTTGAATTCTAAAACACTCTGACTGCTTGCCGCTCCGTTAAAATGAGATTCATTGCGCAAAACAATGCCCGAAATGGCATCAATGAGTCGTCTCTTGTCTGTTTCTTTGAGTAGAAAACCGTTGATATCCTTGAGTGATTGCATGTTATCAAACATACTTACCACGAGAATCTTGACTTCGGGAAAATCTTTTTTGAGGATTTTGATGAATTCTATGCCATTCATCTCGGGCATAGAAATATCGGTGATAACAATATCTGGTTGTCCTTCTTTGATTTTCAGTAGCGCATTTTTGGCTTTGTGTTCTGCAAACATGATCTCAAAATCGGGTTCATTGGAAAGTACCGAAATCAATCCGTCTAAAAACATCTTATGGTCATCAACAATACCAATACTAATCATATTACTTGCATGGAATATCAATTGTTATAAAACTTCCGTTGTTGGGTTGCGACTCTATAGAAATCGTGCCTTGCAATGATTTGATGCGGTCGCGGATGTTCTTAAGTCCGATGCCCGAATGTTGGATCTGGCCAAACCCAATGCCGTCGTCTTCTACGATAATATTAAAGAAATCGTCATGGCGCGTTATGTTCAGACCTACTTTTTGGGCTTTGGCGTGTTTTGAAGCGTTGGTCAATAACTCCTGAATGATGCGGTACAGTTGGTGTTTGAATGTTTCAGACACCTCTTTGAACGCCTCACGAGGATACACTACAATTTCTAACGCAAATTCATTCCTTGCGCGATATTCTTGCTCCAGCTCGGCGAGCACGACATAGAAATCCCTGTCTTTCAAAAAATGGCTGCTCAAGTTGTGGGAGATGCTTCGCAATTCCTGAAACAACCCGGTGAGCCTTTGAATAACCCCATCAATTTGTTCGTTGTGGAGTGAGGCGTTGATTTTGGAAAGATTCAATTTAATCCCTGCCAAATCTCCGCCGACACCATCGTGTATTTCACCTGCAATACGATCACGTTCAATGGCTTGTCCTTCGAGCATCCCCAAAACCCGCTCAATTTCCTGCTCGTTTTCTAGTTTGATGCGTTCCTGGACAAACAGCTCATGTTCTTTCTCGTTGATGACCTTTTGCAATTTGTTCTTCTTACGGTAAAACAAAGTGAGCAGTAACAACGGAACAATGAGTGAAATTCCCAGGGAAATTAAAATTTGTCTTTTGGTGCGCTCAATAGTTTTTTCTTTTGAGAGCAAGTCAATACTAAGGTTCTTTTTCTCGACTTCGTACTTTGTTTGGATTTCATTGAAAGCTATATTCTTGTTGAGATTAAAAATACTGTCATGAGGTTGCGGTATTTTTCCTGATACGAGTAGGCATTTTTATAGTCGTTTTTATATCCGTATGCGGCTGCGATGGATTTGTAAAGATTGAGCTTCTGACTCGAAGTACTGCTCGTTGGCGATAAGGCCAGCGCCTTTTCGTAATATTCTAATGCAAGATCGTATTGCTTTTTAGTAAGATAGTATCCGCCCAGGTTGAAATGAACAAAAAACAATTGCGACTCATCGTTAGAACGCTTTTGAATTTCTGCGGCCTGACGTAGATGTCCGAGGCTTTTTGCCATGCTTCCCTGCATCGGACTATTAAGATAAAAATCGCTGAGATTGAGATGGATTATAAAGGCTGTCGCGTCGTCATTCGCTTCGCGTGCAATGCGCAGCGCGTCGTAATAGTATTTAATCGTCTTCTCTGCATCCGAAGCGCTGTAGATAAGCGCCATAGTGATGTATCCTTGCACCAGCTCCTTATTGAGTTTATGATGTTCTGCATTTGCGATATTCTGCTGATAATACTCAATCCCTTTTAACGTGTCGGCCTGGATCATGTATAAGTTGCCCAGGTTTAGCAGGATTCGTGATTTGATTTCGGGCAAATGGTGCAAGTTGGCCATTTTTAGGGATGCCAGATACCAACTAAGTGCCTTGTCAAATTGATCGCTTTGCGCCGCAATGATGCCCAATTGGTTGTAGCTATAGGATAGAATTTTACCATAGCGCACGCTACGCCCATATGTTATTGCCTTGAAATAATGCGCTTTAGCTTGCGCCTGGTTTCCCTTGCTGTAGTAGTAATATCCCAAATTGCAAAGCGACCGCGCAATCAGGGAATCGTTACCAATGTCGACGCTGTTGCGATAGGCTTTATTGATGTAATAAAAGGCAAGTTCTGGCTTTGTTTCCAGATAAGAAGCATACCGGTCAATGTCTTTTTCAATGCGCCTTGACATGGTCTGAGCATGCATTACTGCAGTCAAAAAAAGAAGAATTGCAATAATAGACTTTAGGCTCATAGGCAAAAAACATCACTGTTTTATGGTATGGTTTGGTGCACAAATATATGACAAATTTGAGAGGAAAATTTATACAAATCCTTTTCAATCTCTTAAAAACTAGTGTCATGAAAAAAAAATCTTCACTCCATTGTTTGCTGCACTTCTTGTTTTTTCAATCCTTAACATTTCCGATATCGGAGGGCCAACCACTACGCCTTCTACCGACATTGGAGGCACCACTACCACCCCAAAAGGAAATAGCGGCCCAGCTTTGACTGCGACAATTGCTAAAGCCGAAACCTTCTAGAAATTACCCGTCGTTAATTGAACCTGAATCCAAAGCATGAAAACAACCCAAAACAAAAGCAATTTTCTATGGGCAAGGCTCAAGAAAGGTTTCGTGGGAATGTGCTGCTCCTCATCCACGCTAATATCAAAGACCAGCTGCTAAAACCCAATTACAAATTATTTCAATTATTATCTTATGAAAAATTTTAAACATTTTTTTAAAACACAGCTATCAGTAGCTTTTGTGTTATTGAGCGTAAACTTTGGTTTTGCGCAGACCGTAACGGTACCATCTAATTGCACCGTAGTATTACCGGGCACTGGCGGCACAGTTGGCGCAGGTGGAAAGGTAGGTCACGGCGGTTTGGTGTCTATGCCAGACCAACAATTGGTATCACCTTATGCGCCCAACCAAGGCGGGAACTTTGTATTCAATCAACCATCAGGAGTAACAACTGCTGGCTGGTTATTAAAAGGCGATCTTACTCATAAAGTATTAACATCATCTGTAAGTGTAATTATACCTCCAAGTACTACACCAATTACTGTAACTGGAAATTTTAACGCCGCTGTACAATCTACTACCGGATTATCGGCTGCCATTTTGAGTTACAATAAAGCTTTTAGACCTTCGGAGTATCTTGCGCCTTCCAATAAAGATTGGGCAAGGAGTAATGGAAGGGTTACTGTAAGTTGGGCTGAAGGAACTTGTGGCAAATCTATGTACTTTGATGTGTGTAAAAGGTTTGTCAATTCAGCACCAAATTCTACTGTACCGGCTATTGTGGGCCCTACTTGTTTGAAGCCCAATACGGTTTACACTTACTCCGTTGATAAAATTGTAAGTGATAATGCCAATGACGCCATTGGTTTTGACAGCTACTATTGGAGCGGAATACCTGCAGCTTACTATCAAAATAACAATCCTGATTTTTATACTTCTGCCGATGGTAGCTCGATCACTTTTAAAACAGGACCAACGGTTTCCCCAATAACTTTACAATGTTGTTACGGAAGGGTAAACCCAACAACGGTCAATGTAGATGGCGGACCCTCGTTTTTTCTTAACACGCCGACAGGAACTCATACTACTTGTGTTTCAAAATCACTTATTGTAGCACCGGTAGCACCTACCTACACTACCCCACCACCTACTTGTGTGGCTTCAGGAACTACAGCAGCACCGGCAACTTTTACCATAGTATATCCTAATGTTGTACTCCCACAAGTCTATACTTGGACGGCAGCCAATACAGGTTGGGTTGATGGTGTGACGGGTTCTGCAACCGCATTTACACCTGTTCCCAACACTCCATCTACCGGCCTAACTACTTTAACCGTTAATACCGCGGGAAACAACAATCCAGGCGAATTGACATTGACAATAACTGGAACATGTGATCCTGTTATTTTTAAATATCAAATAGACCGAAACATTAACGCGCCTTTGAACATTGTTGCAGGAAATGGCACTACAACTTTCTGTTTAGATTCTACCTCTTCTGGTAATTTATATACTATATCCCCAACAAACTCCAATGGGGTAACTTGGTATTTAACAGCAGTGGGTACTGCTGCACCACTTACCCCGATTACCATTCCGGGAGTTCAATTGCAAAACAGCAATACACAAACGGTAACCCTGAATACTACAGGTGCTGCCGCTGGCTCATTTTTATTGAATGTAAAGTCTAGCAGTGCGAATTGTGCAACAACTTTTATTTCAAAAGTGATCAATATCAAACCTGCCGCCCCTACTTTTGATGCTACAACTCCTTCGTGCCTTACTAAAAGTGCCACGAATCAAGTAACAACCGTAAGTGTAAGCCCACCAGGTGGAACAGGAACTTACACCTGGACATTACCGGCTGGAGTTAGTTTCGCAAACCCTTTAGCCGCGTCTAATACTTCATCTAATCCTACCTTAATTTTTAATGGTACTGGCACAAGTTCTACTTTGTCTGTAACTGCTGTTGGCACCAATAGTTGCAATAGCACTGCTGTGACTAAAGTTATAAACTACGTTGGTGTGCAAACTAATTTCCTGGCTGGTTTTCCTGATCAATATCTTGTAAATCCTACTTGTAACAATGTATTATCATGGCAAGTTACCGCGGGTGGTGTTACAACTAATTATCAAGCACCATTCCCTACATCAGGCACAGTTACAGTTTCTAACAGTCCGGCAAATGTTGGTTTAGGAATACCTCAAGGTGTAAATAATATTTTAACACTTTCAGGTTCAGGAACCACTGTAACAGCTGTTTGTGCAACTTTGGTTGGAGGCGCTCAAGTTTGTGCTACATCAATCGGTACTTATACACAACGTCAGGCAACCGGTAACAATGTAAATGATGATGTCATTAAAAATGTTACTATAAGCCCTAATCCAAATAGTGGAAATTTTGTTATTAAGGTTACTGATTTCGAAATAAGTGCCAATGCCGTATTAACAGATTTTTCTGGCAACCGGATTCAAACCTATTCTTTACAAAAAGGAGATAACAAAATTGAAAAGGGAGGATTGAAAGAAGGAACCTATTTTGTTGTTTTACGCGTGGACGGAAAACAAGAAACAAGACAAATAATTATTAAATAAATTGTAATTAATACCACCTTTGTCAAAGCCATAAACTTTGACAAAGGTTTTTTTTTGAAATCATGTCAATCAAATCGAACGCAATCAAACTTAAAATACTATCATGAGGACGAAAGTTACGTTACTATTAATACTCTTAAAATCCACGTTTATATGGTCACAAACTGTAGATTTCGACAATGGTTTTGGCAACAATGGTAAAACACATACCGGCTTTGGAGACACGAATGCAAAAGCAAACGCAGTAGTGACACAACCTGACGGTAAAATTATTGTTGGAGGAAGCGCTTACAGTGCTAACCCAAAAAACCTTTACAGGACCGACACCAATAATGCTGTATTGATACGATATAATAATGACGGCACTACTGATAGTACTTTTGGAAATGAAGGTATCGTTTCTTATAATTATAATGTAGTGTATAACTCAAACGAGATCAACACTGGTGTTAGTAAACTCGTATTACAACCAGATGGAAAGATTTTAGCTTTAATTGGAGGAGCTGCATCGCTTTTTTTTGTTAGATTCAACACCAATGGAAGTGTAGATACAAGCTTTGGAAATAATGGTACACTAATTTTCACGACCGTGTTTTCATCATTTGCAATTCAACCCGATTCTAAAATAATTACAGCGTATAAACAAGATCATTATAATTCTTTTGGACAAGTCGATTCCTCTTATTTCAGGACCGAACGTTATAATCAAGACGGAACATTAGATAATACTTTTGGCACAAACGGCACTATTACTACCGATTTTGGCTTTGGTTACAATGCCGCTTTTGCAATTACTTTACAACCAGATGGAAAAGTTATTGTTGCAGGAAATAGTTATAACGATAAATTTGCGATCGCCAGATACACTACAAATGGGGATTTAGATACCACTTTTGATGGTGATGGAAAAGTGATTACCTCTCTGGGAATTGGATTAAAAAGTTATGTAAAATACCTTAGCGTGCAAGCTGATGGAAAAATTATAGTGGCTGGAGGTTCATATACTTCAATGTTTCCTCAAGAATATTTTTTCTCGATTGCAAGATACAATACAAACGGCAGCTTAGATACCAGCTTTGACGATGATGGAATAGTAAACAACCCATTTGATGATGCTTCTGGAACATATATTAATTTCAACACAATTATACAACAACCCGATGGTAAATTTTTAGTCACCACTGAAACTGGAAATAGTTTTGAATTTGTAGTAAGAAGATACAATGCTTCTGGTAGTGATGACACTTCATTTGGCAATAATGGGAAATCCGAATTATTGATCCAAGATGTTAATACGGCTTTGGGTATTGCATTGCAACCGGATCAAAAAATCATTGTAGTCGGACATTCTTATGCCTTTACGCCTTTTCTCGGAAATGAATTTAATGTAGTGCGTTATTTAGAAAACGGTGTCCCTGATATCTCGTTTGACAACGATGGCATCATCGCATCAAAATTCGATTCCTCTAATGATTTATGTGCAAAACTACTAATTCAACCTAATGATAAGACCATAACAATAGGTACTAGAAAAACAGTTACAATGAGCACGCTTGCAAAAGAAATCATTGTAATGTCCAGAACGAATACTGATGGCAGCTTAGACACGACATTTGGCACTGATGGTAAAGTAGCAAGTGATTTAGGACAAGATTACTGTATAATTAAAAATGCAGCATTACAGCAAGATGGTAAAATTTTAGTTTCCTGTGAAACGATAACTATTGGAAATTCCTTTTACGAATATTTTCTAATCAGATACAATAACGACGGTAGTCTTGATACGACCTTCGGTGACAATGGTAAAACAATGCTGGGCTATTTAACTGCTATACTTCCCTTATCTGACGGAAAAATCATTATTGCTTCACAAGTTTTTGACGCACAAGATAATCCACTCCTAAATTTAAAAAGGTTAAATAATGATGGTTCCTTAGATGCAACTTTCCAAAATAACTTATTGGTCAATCTTGATGGGTTTATAAATGGATCTATATATTCGACACTGCAATCAGACGATAAAATTGTAGTAGTTGCTTGCGTTCCCAATCAGGAAGGTAAAATTGGTTTTTATAAAATTCGATATCATAGCGATGGAAGTATCGATACTTCTTATGTGAATGGTTTGAATGTTTTTGAAAACAGTTGTTTTGCAAATGGGATTTTCTTAAGAAACGATGGGAAAATTTATGTTACCGGTAACACTACTGGCTATGACCCGGTAAATCAAGTTGACTCTTCCGAATTTTTGGTAGCTTGCTATGATACAAATGGAAATCTAGATTCAAATTATAGTGCAGATGGAGTTGCTACATCGTCAATGGATAACGTATATAATATTGTTCAATCAGTAGCCATGCAACCTGATGGTAAATTTGTTGTTGCCCTAACCAAACAGGAGCAGAATCAGGCAAATCCGACACCTGAAACCTATAATGTAGTTGTTAGCCGTTTTAATTTTGAGGGTGGTAATGATACAAATTTTGGCACCAATGGCATTATTGAAACCTCTTTTTTTGACAGCTATGACGAAGCTTTCAGCGTTGCATTGCAATCCGACAATAAAATCGTTGTAGCTTGTACTACAAATACTGGGCTTAATAGAGATTTCGGTCTAATCAGACTTACAAATAACGTTCTAAGCAATCAAGATTTCAGTCCTGATACGAGCGGTAAATTGGTCCTCTTTCCCAACCCGACTCGAAATACACTAAATATTAAATCTACAGAAGATCTAGTGGTAAATGTGTCTAAAATCACAATACTTAATTCGCTTGGTCAGATCGTTGTAGCGCAAAACAGCAACAGCAATTACAATGGCATCGAAAATATAGACGTAACTTATTTACAAAAAGGCATTTACATTGTTGCACTAGACACCAATTACGGAAAATGGAGCGGCAAATTCGTGAAGGAATAATAATCCCTAAAAAGCAACTGCCTTATAGGCTTCGTTCCCTGGACACCGAAGAAAAACCCGAAACCCAAAAAATTATCCTCCGGTAATAGTCTCCGTAACAAGCAAAAAAAAAAAACCGTTAGCATTATGCTAACGGTTCCTATATGTGATCAAGCAGAGATTAGTTCTCCAAATTGTCTCGCATGTTCTGGATGTAAGCCGCTTTCTGGATTTTCATCCTGTTTGTAACAGAAGGTTTGATGAAAGCCTGACGTGCACGCAACTGACGAACAGTTCCTGTTTTGTCAAATTTTCTCTTATAGCGCTTCAATGCTCTATCGATATTTTCTCCGTCTTTAATTGGTATAATTAACATAATATAGACACCTCCTCTCGTTAAGGCCGCAAAGGTAAGTGAAAAAAGAGGAAAGAAACAAGAAAAAAGACAAAAAATTATCTGCATCGCAAATCTCTTATCATATAGTGGCCTTTCCTCTTTCAGCGTAGCGATCTTTTTTTTTGGCGTGCCGGCAATCCACCTCCTGCAATTGCCGAACACTTTGTGCCGTCAGGCTGTCCGCTATATCTTTTGTCCGCTAAAGAAGCGAAACAAAAGGATACCGCTTCCATCCTTCACGCGGGCATCAATCAATAACCCAACGCATGTACATTCCCCGTACTGGCAACTGCAAAACCACTACCCGTCCATTTAATCAAAGTAAAAAGTAGTGATGGTTTTTAAACTTCCAATAGTTTGCGTCTTCCTGAAATAATACGGCAGCGCCAGTGTTTCAATAAGTGCATCCTGGGTATCGGTGTCGCGCAAGTTGGGCGATTGCCTCAAATCTTGCAACCTGCTAGTCGCATAGCTTTCGGCCTGGTATATCATTAGGTTTCTCTTGCCATAAGTATTAAAGGCAATTTGCGCAAAATTGTCCCTGACCAAAGAATAGGCGATGTTAATGGTGCTGCCATCAGATTTATGGATGGTTTTAAGATTGTTAGCCGCATCGTAATCAAAAGTATTGTAATTGTCTGTTGTGCCGTCTAAACCCAGATCATTTCCTGCCTTAACAATGTTATCATTCGCATCAAAATCAACAATAATACGCGACATGACTGTAGTCGCAGGATTGTCATAAGCCAGCGAAAGCCTTTCAAAATACACTTTATCGACGGCCACATGCACAAACCGATAGTAAGAATGTTGGGTATTTTCATACAGCCAGTTGATTGCGATAAGCCTACCCTGCGCATCGTAGAAAAAATCGCGCTCGTCGTTTTCGTAAGCCCTTTTCACGAGCAGATTGTTCTCATAAAAATAACGCTGTGCCGTTACTTCTCCTTGTCCTACGCCATTAACGAAATCTTCGGATGTCTCTGCGAAGAATTTTTCATCCTGCAGGTTGTGGGTCGTGAATTTAGTGGTCTGCTCGGTATTATCGCCCTGGATGTATCTATGCTCCACCGTAAACTGGTCAAAAACCGGGTTCAGATTTGTGGGAATTGTTGCGGTCGGCGCATCATCACTACTGCAGGAAGCCAAAATAAAAAGCATAGCGAATCCTGCCAAAATAAAGGGTTTGGTTGTCATTTCAATTGATTTAATTGGTTGATACTGGATAACGCAGACCATTTAGACTTATTGTTAATTTTGTTAAAAAAAAGGCAAGTGTCAGAAAAACCGACACTTGCCCTTGAATGTATTCAAAATAAAATTAATCCTTAAGCAAATTCCTTGAAATGACCAACTTCTGAATTTCTGTAGTTCCCTCGCCGATGGTACACAATTTAGAATCGCGATAGAATTTCTCCACCGGAAAATCTTTGGTATAACCATAACCGCCATGTATTTGTATCGCCTCGTTAGAGACTTTCACGCAAACCTCAGAAGAATACATCTTGGCCATCGCGCCCATTGTAGTGACAGGTTGATGGGTTTGCTTACAATAAGCGGCTTTGTGTAAAAGTAATTCTGATGCTTCGATTTCGGTAGCCATATCGGCCAGCTTAAACGCAATGCCTTGAAAACTGCTGATGGGCTGTCCAAACTGGTGTCTTTCTTTCGAATATTTCAAGGCCGCTTCATAAGCGCCTTTGGCAATCCCAAGTGACAACGCTCCGATAGAAATCCTTCCGCCGTCAAGAATCTTCATCGCCTGGATGAATCCCTGACCAACGTCGCCAAGCCTGTTGGCATCGGGAACACGGCAGTTGTCAAAGACAAGTTCTGCAGTTTCGCTCGCACGCATACCCAATTTGTTTTCTTTTTTCCCCGATGAGAATCCCGGCATGCCTTTCTCAAAAACAAAAGCGGTCATCCCTTTAGAGTCTCCTTTTTCACCGGTACGCACAATCACTACGGCGATGTCGCCAGAAATGGCGTGGGTAATGAAGTTCTTGGCGCCGTTTACAATCCAGTGGTCGCCGTCCTTCACCGCGGTGGTGTTCATTCCACCGGCATCAGAACCGGTATTGTGCTCGGTAAGTCCCCAAGCACCGATATGCTCTGCCGTGGCCAGTTTTGGTATCCATTTCTTTTTTTGCTCGTCGCTGCCAAAAGTCAAAATATGGTTGGTGCAAAGCGAGTTGTGCGCCGCTACCGACAATCCAATAGAAGGATCTACTTTAGAAATTTCCTCAACAATGGTAATATATTCGTGATAACCCAATCCTGAACCGCCGAGTTCCTCGGGAACCAAAACTCCCATAAAACCCATCTCTCCGAGTTTTTTGAACAACGGCACGGGAAAAGTCTGCGCTTCGTCCCATTCCATGATGTGTGGCCTGATATTTTGCTCTGCAAAGTCGCGTATTGATTGTGCAATCATCGATTGCGTTTCGTTGTAACTGAAGTCCATTTTTACGGTTATTTTTTAGAATTCCAAATATAAGGCAATTATATTTATTTTATCAATAGGAAATCCCGAAATTTTTACCAAATCCTCAACACCCTTAATCCCGCCATTCATGCTCCTGTAGGTCACGATTGATTTGGCGAGCGCATACCTGAAATACGGAAATTGCACGAGCTCTTTGACCGTGGCTTCGTTAATTTTGACCTTCTTCACCTCGGGGATTTGCGACACTTTAAAACTCGTCTGCAATTTCGCTACCACCTGTTCCGACAAACCCCAGACATCGCCCATTTGTTGCATGCTTACAAAACCTCCGAGCTTTTCCCTTTCCTTGAGTATCCTCTCAGACAGCCCATCGCCGATACCGTAAACCGCCTTTAAATCTTCCTGGGTCGCCGAATTGATATCTTTAACCACAACAACCTTCCTCTCAAAAGAGTCGTCCTGCGAAAAGAATCGCTTGTTTTTATTTTTCACCCAATCCGGGAATTTAAAATAGGGTGCGATTTGCGCAAGCAATGAATCCGACACTTGGGTTACCGTTTGGAACTCGGCTGCCGAATTTACATAACGGTTTGTTTTCCTGAAAGCGAGCAAACGGTCAATCTCGGCCACAGACATGCCCAATTTATAGCCTTTAAAATCATTGATAAAGTTGGGATTGAAAGGATAGATTTTTGGCTTACTGTTTCGCCGGGCAACAGCAGCAGTATCAATCTTCGATTGTACAGAAAGCCATTGTTGTTCATCTGGTTCGGCGTCTGGCTTTTTATCGCCCGAATCAAAAAAATAAAAAGCGAGTTGAAAGATGACTAATAGCGTAAATAAGAGCAAAAGCCCCACGCGTTGGGATTTTGAAAATTGCAGGTACGATTTTAACTTGGAGGTTTTCATAAAGTGGCAGGTAAAAAAGTGAAATGGCTTAGAAGGAAAAATGTTTAAAGATCGAATACCGAACTGCGTTTGGCCCGAATGAGGTCTTTGAGCCGAATCCAGAACGCGAGCGTAAGGTAGACGCCAAACCAAAGTCCGGCGGTGACAAAAGTGATGTAGATGAAAAATAACCGCACGTTGTTGGCGCGCATGCCCAACTTATCGGCCAGACGAGAAGAAACGTGAAATCCGTACTTTTCAAAAAAATACTTGAGCCTGATGATGGCAGGTAATTTCATCTTGATCGTAGTAATTGGGTGACGGAATTTGATGTTACGGCTGCGGTAAAACTTGGCATAACAATCAGTTGCAGTGTTTTCATGATATTGATTTTATTTGGCTTATACCCGACTAAAGTAGCAAAAAAAATCATACAATCCACACAAATAACCAACTTGTGCTATTTCTAGAGCAGTGACATCTGACCGTTAAGCGCCAGCAAATACAACTTGGCACAGGCACGTGCATCCGACAAGGCTTCGTGGTGATTGAGCGCAATATTGTTGCGGTCGCTGCAATATTTGAGATTGGCCGGCCTGTATCCTTTAGAACGGTAAATCTTGCAGGTACATTCCCAACGGTCGGCAATTTCGAGTTCATCATAATACAAACCGAAATGTTTCATGGTATGCACCAGCACTTTGCGATCGAAAGCTTCATTGTGCGCCACAATCGTTCGCCCAAACAGCCTTTTGTATATTTCGGGAAAGTGACCCAGAAAGTCCTTTTCATTGGCTGTTTGCGACGCATTGATGCCATGCACCCTGATGTTGTGGTACGAATAGTGGTTGTAAGGCGGCTGGATCAGCGTGTAATATTCATCGGTAATGATGCCTTCGTTGACCGTTACGATGCCAATTGCACACGCACTCTCAGGGTGCATGGTGGCGGTTTCAAAATCGATGGCGGTAAAATTCATATTTGGCACATTGGCCTCAAAAATACAAAAGGATTTTAACGTGGTTTGCTACCTTTACAAAAATCCCGAAAATGAAATATGGTCTAATTTTTTTGGTGATACCAATGCTCACCTTTTCCCAATCAAAAAACCCGGCTGTCGAAGTGCAATATGTGCGCAAATCCAACGGAACATTGGTTGCCGACCAAGATACGATTGTCGTTTACACCGATCCTTACCAAACTTTGGTTAGTTCGAAAAAAATCAATACAGGAAAAGCACCGTTTCCTTACGAGCAAACATTGATAGCAAGAAGCGGAAAAACGCTGAGGCTGATCCAAAAAGCCACGCTTTCTCCAACGAAAACCATCGCAACCAACGACAGCCTTTCTATAGCCAAACAAACTTTTGAATGGTTGCCCGACACTAAAAAAATACTCGGCTACCATTGCAAAAAAGCCAGGACAGTAATCAATTCAAATACGATTGAGATTTGGTACACCAACGATTTGGCAGTAAAAGGGGCGCCATCGGCTTTGGGGCAAAACCTAGGGCTCGTGCTGGAAACCGTTCGTAACAACAACTATGTGGTGACGGCGATTGCTGTTTCGAAAAAGAAAAACTTCCCAAAAGTCTCTACAACCAACCAGACGGTCGATGCCTTAACTTACCGTGATTTGGTGTGGAAAAGCCGCTTCACCCAAATAAAAGTGTTCCAAAAAGAAATCCTCAATTTTACCGAGGCGCCACAATCGGGCGACAGTATTTTGCGCTTTGCGGGCGGAACCGTTGTAGTGAGGAAAGTGAGATTCCCCGAAATCAAATCGACTTCGAGTGTTTTTGCCGAAGTCACCGAGCAATCCAATGGCGACGCTTACGATCGGACGGGATCGGTTTTCGTGCTTCCGCTTGACGGGACTACTTTTATGCACGCTTTTACCAAAGGCATAAGCAGCGTTCCTGCCTACGAAAATGGCAACGGTAAACAATATCAAGGAATGGTCAGAAAAGGGGCTTATGTGCCTTTGTTAGAGGTAATGCGGTTCTTTACGCCGTTTGGCATCAAGCAGTACAACCACATCCCTCTCAAGGGAAAGGTATGGCAGGACAGCGTCTCATATCGGCAGGATATTTCTGATTTGATTCCGGCTTTGAGCAACCGCGAAGTCTATGTAGGTATGAGTATCGGAAATTACGACAAAGGCGGACACAAGGCCAGCCTGTATTTCACGATCCACGATGAATTGTCGCAGGAAGCCAACGTAAGGCAAGTCATGCCGTTGTTCAACACCGTCAACATTTTGGAAATGGCCGGACAGGAATACGGATCGATGTTTGGTTCAGAAAAAGGCCTCGAAGTCACTTTCGATTTGCCCAACGATGCCAAAAATGCAAAGCTACGCTACATTGCAACGGGTCATGGTGGTTGGGAAAACGGAGATGAATACCTGAAAAAAATCAATACGATCTACCTTGATGGAGCCGAAAAATTCGCCTTTGTCCCTTGGCGTACCGATTGCGGGTCGTACCGGTTGTACAATCCGGCTTCGGGCGATTTGGGTAATGGGTTATCCTCGTCGGATGGCAGCCGATCCAACTGGTGTCCGGGAACGACGACCAATCCGGTTTGGATTGCCTTGGGCGATTTAAAAGCAGGCCAACACGCCATTCGCGTGACCATCCCGATGGGTAAACCCGAAGGCAGTAGCTTTAGTGCTTGGAATGTGAGCGGCGTTTTGGAATACGAATAAAGTAAACACAGATTCCACGGATTCCACAGATTAACAATGTTTTGAAAATCTGTGGAATCCGTGGAATCTGTGTCTAAGTTTTAACTTATTTAATCGGAGCTATAATTTCGTATCTGGTAATTATATGGCATTTGCTTTTTTAGGACTACTTACAGTCTTTCTGCAGGGACGGCATTTTCAAAAATCGTATCTTGTCTCTTGGGAAGGGGGCGAAATGGATATCCCTAATAAATTTTCGTTATTCGGAAATGCAGGAAACCTGTATCTATTGTTAAAATTACAACGTTTCAATTTTAAGCTGCGAATGCCTTTGGGGGAAAGGGCAGCCTAAAAAAATAATCCGCGAATGCTCTCGGAAAAGGCCCAAAGCCTAACGAGAGCATTCGCGGATACAAGGAAACTGTCAATTACTTAATCGACCCGATGATATCGTATTTGGTAATGATGTGGTGTTTGCCATTGCCCAAATCTACGAGTACCGCTTGATTGTCCTTGGTAAAAAGTTTGGATACTTCTTCTATTGACGTACCGGTCTTGACGACGGGATAGGGTTTGCCCATGACTTCGCGGATGGGTTTGTCGGCGACATTCTTATCGGTCACGTAACTTTGAAACAAGTCGGACTCGTCTACCGAACCCACAAATCCAGTAATGTCAATCACGGGAATCTGCGAGATTTTGTATTTGCGCATGCGCTCGATGGCGTGCGAGACAAGTTCTTCGGTGCGCACAATGACAAGTGGCTTATCGATGTGGTCTTTAATCACGTCTTCGGCTTTGGTGATTTCCTCGTCAAGGAAACCGCGTTCGCGCATCCAGTCGTCGTTGAACATCTTTCCCACATAACGGCTGCCCGAATCGTGGAATAAAACCACCACAACGTCTTCTGGTTTGAAATGGTCTTTGAGTTGCAGCAAGCCTTTGATGGCCGAACCTGCAGAGTTACCCACGAAAATACCTTCTTCGAGTGCGATCTTCCTGGTGTAGACTGCAGCGTCTTTGTCGGTTACTTTGGTGAAACCGTCAATGAGTGAAAAGTCGACGTTTTTGGGAAGGATGTCCTCGCCGATGCCTTCGGTGATGTACGAATAGATTTCGTTCTCGTCGAAGATTCCGGTTTCGTGGTATTTCTTGAACACTGAGCCGTAGGTATCTACACCCCAGATCTTAATATTCGGGTTTTTCTCTTTGAGGTATTTGGCCACGCCAGAAATGGTTCCGCCGGTACCTACACCTACTACGAAATGCGTAATCTTTCCTTCGGTTTGTTTCCAGATTTCGGGGCCGGTTTGTTCGTAATGTGCCACCGCGTTGGACGGATTATCATATTGGTTCACGTACCACGAATTGGGTGTGTCTTCACCGAGTCTTTTAGAAACCGAATAGTACGAACGTGGATCGGTTGGCTCTACATCGGTTGGGCAAACAACTACCTTGGCTCCTACGGCACGCAGGATGTCCATTTTTTCCTTGGATTGTTTGTCTGTGATGACACAGATAAGTTTATAGCCTTTAACGATGGCAGCCAGCGCGAGGCCCATACCTGTGTTTCCCGAAGTTCCTTCGATGATGGTGCCGCCCGGTTTGAGGCGTCCGTCGGCTTCGGCGTCTTCGACCATCTTGACGGCCATTCTGTCTTTGACGGAGTTGCCGGGATTGAAGGTTTCTACTTTGGCCAGAACGAGTGCATCTACTTCTGCGGTTACTTTATTGAGTTTCACAAGCGGCGTATTGCCGATGGTGCCTAGGATATTTTCTGAGTAGTTCATTACTATTACGATTGCGATTTGCGGGACAAATATAGGGAATTGAGAATTATTGTAGGCTTTAAATTTTGAACAGGCTTGTTGGCGGCCGTAGCATCGCCGAGCATTAAAAAAAGCCAGTGGGCATTTTAGCGATGGCGCCAGCAGACACGTTGGCCGAACGGTTAGAATAATGCTGATGTGCGTGAGGGATAGCAGCGGCATCCTTTTGTCATGCCGAGCGCAGTCGAGGCAGTCAAAAGATAGAGCGGATAGCCCGACGGCGAGATGGTTTTGCTATGAAATTGGGTTTTGATTCGCCGGCACGCCCAAAAATTATTGGAAGAAGTTCCAGACCAACCCGAAACGCACGAGGAAGTCGCGGTACGGATAGTTAGGCGCCGAGAAATATTCGTTGCGGCCTGCCCAGGCAGAGTTGAAATGCTCGGCTTTGACAAAAATGCGGGTTTGGCGCACACGCATATTGATGAAGAAATCGCAGTAGGCAAAATCACCGATTTCTTTTTTGTTCTGCACGAAAAACTCGGTGATGACCGGATTGTAGTCATTCATATAATACTTCGTAAAATAATTGAACGTGACGCCTGCCTGAAGATACAGCGCACGTTTGAAAAAGTAATCGGAGAAGTATAATGTGTTGCGTGTGACGATATCAGGCACATTGAGCACGAGGCTATCTTGGGCTACTTTTTGGTAGAGCACGGTGTTGTCTAGCGCGAATTTCCAGAACTTGAATTCCTTGCCCACCTTGATTGAAAGGTATTGGATGCTTTTGTTGTATTGTTTGGGCGTGACGAGTTGGATAGAATCGTTGGTGCTGTCGTCGCTATAATAGAGAAAGTCGTTGAAATTGGTGATTTGCAAGGCAGCCGTTCCCCATTGGGTTTGCGCCTCGGCCTGGATGGAGTTGATTTTTTGGTTCTTGAAATTGTTGTGCCAGTTGTAGCTGATAAAACTGCTTTGGTGAAGGTTGTATAGGTGATCGGGCAGCTTGTTCAGGTTTTGGTAACGCACCGAAAGTTTGTTCTTGTCATTGAATTGGTAAGAGGCCTTACCATCGATATTGGTGAGTGATTGGTCGCTGAGTGAATTGGAGTAAAGCAGGGTGGCGTTCCATTTGCCTTTCTGATAGTCATATTGTCCGCCAACGCTATTAATTTTATCGTTGAGTTGGCTTGGTATTGGCACGCCCGAGAGAACGTAGGCAGTTCCGTAGAAATAATTGTATCGAAAATCCTCGGCAAAAAACTGAAACCTGCCCAGCGGGTTTTCGTAGATGGCGCCAACTTTATTGTATAAGCGGTTGTAGCGCAGTTGATCGTTGATACCACCGAAAACATAAGCTTCGCCGAACCGATTAACCTTGTTGGCACCAACGGTTGATTGGAGCGTTTTTTGGGTGTATTCGAAATACTTGTACTCGTAATTGAACTGGTGCGCAAGGTAGAGGTTGTTGGACCCTTCTGTAGGATTGATCCTGAAGGTGTGGTCTACAAACGCACGTTTCCCTTTAATATAAGATTTGGCGTCGGTAAGGTAGACTTCGAACCGTTGGCGCTCTTTGAAATCTTCGTTCTTATTTTCAAAATCTTCTGTTGTGGTTATCCCGCCATTTTCCTGGTTGGAAAAATCCTGACTGGTTAGGTGGCCGTAAACCAGGTATCTTTTGCTTTTGGTGTGGTAGTTTGTGGTGAATCGAAAATTTCCGGTGCTGGCGAGTTGGTTGACGTATTTCCCGAGTGACCGTAACCCTTTGTAGGCAAGTGAAAAGTTAAAACGTTCGGAGGTATTCATGGTGATAAAGGCGTCGAGGCTTTGGCCTTGTTCCATGACGGTTTTAAAATACAACTCGGTCAGCGGTGTGGCTACCGAATAGTATTTGATTTGGTTGGATTCGAGATAATTGAAATGCTTGGCTTTATAACCGATTTCGGGATAGGGTGTAAATTTAGTGAGGCCAAAATCAATGGTGTTGTAAGTGTGGCCTTCATTGACAAATGGCAATAAGCCGAAATTGTCGCGCCGAAGGTAATTGTATTCGTACTCATCCTGAATGGTTAATGAGGTGTCTACATAAGTCGTGTCGCGCTCGATGGTAAATATCTTGTAAGACGAAATAGGCGCCTTTCTGGCCTTTTCTTTTGCTTTCTGCTCGGCAGTCTTCACAAAGGTTTTTGGTTTCTCCTTGGCGGGCTTCTCCTGCGAAAAAACGAAAACTGTAAAAAGCAGGGATAAAACCGAAAATGCGATTCTCATAGACTGGAAATATAAGCGACAAAAATAACCATTTGTTTGTAAATAGTTATTGATAGCACTAAAACTTATGATTTTATAAACAGCCTAAAAACAAAAAACCATCCGCAAGGGATGGTTTTGTTTAAGTATAAAATACTGTGTTATTGTTTCACCACTTTGATGGTATCTGATTTACCAGCAGCGTTAGTTACTTTAACCATATATACGCCATTGTTGAATGATGAAAGGTCGAAAGTTACGTTGCTTAAAGCGCTGTAGTTTTTGTTAGCTACTTCCTTACCGACCGCATCATAAACCGTTACATTGCTAATTGACTTTCCGTTTAGGTTCAATACGCCAGAAGTTGGGTTTGGAGAAGCGGTAAAAGTTTTCGCAGTTGTGTAGCTTGTAGTTGCTAAAGTACAGTCGAACAATGAAGCAGACCCAACATATTTAAAGGCGCCTCCAACAGTAGATGAAGTGTTGAAACCTGCAGCCAAACCGTGACCTCCGTCAAAGAATGAAACATCACTTCCGTTGTCAGCGTTAGTATCGTCCTGGCCGTTTACATCGATCCAGTTCAATCCTCCGTCTGTAGTGTACGAAGAGCCTCTTTCTCCTAAATCAATATCTTCTCCAAGAGAAACATAAGCACATCCATTTACTCCAGGCACATTGGTTACCGCCGCATTTCTGTATGTTCCTATTGGAAATTCAGAAACCCAAGTAGCTCCGCTATCGGTAGTTCTAAAAAACTGCCAGTCATCTGTAATCAATAACCCATTGTTTAAATCCGCGAACGCGTAATTTCCGGTTTGCATATCAGCGATTGGCGTTTGAGACACAGCCCAAGTCAAACCTTTGTCAAATGATCTGTACATTCTACCTTTGTTTGTTCCAAACCAAATAGCATTTCCATTGGCAGCAAAACTTCTGGTATAACCATATTCACCATCCAACGGTACTGGCACGTTAGATGCAGATACTCTAACCCAGTTGGTTCCGCCATTGGTAGTTGTGTAAATCTCAAATGTAGTTGGAGTATCAGGATCTCCCATGCAGAAACCGTTGTTAGCATCCCAGAAATAAACAACATTTGTAAATGAAGCTGTGGCGTTAAACGAAGCCGTAGCTTGCTTAGTCCAAGTAGTTCCGCCATTGGCAGTTTTCCAGATACCGCCTAAGCCTCCAGTATCAGGGAATGCAGCCACATAAGCATCCGTTCCCGAAGTACCAGCTATACATCCAATTCCAAGAGTTGTAGATCCAAGATTGATCACCCCTGGTGTCCAAGTATCACCACCGTCGTTCGAACGGGTATACTCTCTAATTACGTTAGTTGTGGTAATACCGTCATAAGCAGTACACCAAATATTGTTGGCATCGGCATAAGAAACTTGGTTAATACCTCTACTCGCAGCCGTGAAGCCTGTAGCGACCTCTGACCAAAAAACCTGTGCATTCATCCCTGTCGCACCTGTCAAAAACACAAGAAATAATAGTAATTGTTTTTTCATAATAAATTAAGTTTTAATAAAGTTGAACAAATGTAATCAGATAAATATTGAAAATCAAAAAAAGACTCTTAAAATTTCGGAGGAGATAATATTAAAAGAAGAATATCTGCGAGATAACCACAGATATTCTTCCTTTTTATTGCTGAATTGATGATTTTCAGTTTAAGGTGTAAACACGGGATCAGAATAGGTTACACTATCACCGGTACCGGTTTTTGTCACAGCCAATACGGTTTTAAATCCAGAAGCTACAGACATGGCGTTGTACACTCCGTTGTAAATTTTAGTTTCGCCATTTGGAAATTTCACGACAATCCTGTATTTCAAATCTACCGAAGGAGCTTCTAAATCTGCCGCCTGAACCACACCAATCTTAAAAGCATAAGTTCCCGGATTGTATGCGTATGGAGAAGGTGTATAAATTGGGTTCGGCGTAGTTACTGGAACCGATGATGTACTTATTCCTTCGGAAGTGGTACCTAACTTCGATGCTGAAAGGAAATACGTTTTAGGCCAATCTGTAACAGACCCCACATATGCTTCGCCATACACAAATGCCCTCACACCCCCATTTGTAAAAGTAACCAATGGTGACGTGCCGGAGTAGCTAAGGTACAAATCGGTTCCCACCGATGTCGCCGTGACGCCCAATGCCGACAATGCTGCAGACTGAGCCGTAACAAAATTTGCAGCCGTAGTCGCTAAGTCTGTACTGAACGGGACAGGAAATGCATTGCCATTAACCCTAAGAGTTCCGCTACCACCAGTTCCTAAAAGTGTAACTGTGGTTAGTCCAATTCTCTCTGCCTTCACCCTCACTTTGCGAACTATGGTCTTATTTTCCCAATCAATAGAAATTTTAAGCCTCTTATCGTTAGTGGTTGGAACACCTGTGCTACCTGAAGCGACATTAATCGTATTAGAAGTCAATAGATAATGCTTACCCGGAACAACTCTTTTCAAGTTAATTGCGGTTAACTTCATATCGAAATTCAAATCGAAAGTACCTCCTCCGCCGGGCACAGAAATTTTCTCAGTCCCAGAATTTGACCCAGGCAAAATGTCTACAGATGCGTTCCTCACGCCTCCTCCCATTGAGTATATTGTTGCCTGTACAGTAACAGTATCCATTACAACAGCTCTAAAACTTTCTGGAAGCGTCGCCGTAAAATTAATCTCCTGACCCGGCAATGCAAATGTTGCGTCGGTACTTACTGTCGCAGTTACCGTTTCAAATGGAAGCACTCCAACCGGCGATCCCGTAAATTTGTCGTCGTCATCATCGCAGGAAATAAGCGTGCTCCCAGCAAAGACAGCGAGCAATAATAGTTTTATTCTTTTCATTTCTAATAAAATTAAATTGTCAATATTAGTACTTACAGCCCAAGTTGATAATTGTTAAACGTTTCATACGATGCCGCAATTCCATTATCATCCTGAAGTGAAGTAACAAATCTAAATGCTTGTTTCATTCCTGCCTGAGCTCTTACAGTTGCCGACAAACTATTATAGTTTGTTTTGGTACCGTCAAACCCGTAGGCTTCTCCAAAAAACACATAGGTATCTCCTTTCTCAAGATCGGTTACATTCACCCCAATAGCTGTCGCTATCATTTGAGGCGTAACTTCTAACTGGTAAGGGAAACTGTTAACCGTTAACAATTCTGCATAGTTACCGGTAGTAACCCCGACCGGGTTTCTCTTTCTAACCTTAAGAACATATTTCTGAACGTTCCCGCTAGGTGCAGTAAGCAACCCACCAAATTTTGTATCATCTAAATGTTCAAAAGCCAGCATCTTATCAGTAATATCCAAACGGACATACTGCCCTCCTACTATGACCGGCCTAGGGTCACGTGCATCCTCGGTTTCACATGATGAAAAACTGAACAATGCTAATACAAGGGTCGTTACGTAAAATATTTTTTTCATATAAATTTTCTTTTATTGGATTAATGTAATTGCAAATTGCCCTTATCCCAAAACACCTTTCTTGTTCTGTTATTCGTCGGTGCATTAGGATTGTTGTTCACACTTTCTCCAGGATATAGCGCAGTGTAGAAAAAAGCTCCCGAAACTGGTTCAAGGGTAGGCTGGAAATTGCTCGGATAACCGGTTCTTCTGTAATTGTTATAAGGCTCGATACCATTACCCCAAGCAGCGATGTAATATTCTTTAATAATCAGCTCTAACTTCTGGGCTTGAGAAACGTCATCAAATTTAGCACCTATGTAAGCCAGATAATCCGCTTTTTGTTGGTTTAACTGTGTCATGTTAGGAGCAGTCCCAGCAACGTATTGATAGTTTGGTTTAAAATTGATTACCTTATCAATAGATTGGCTAATCCCGAGAAGCATTTCTGCTTTAGCATCAGCAACGGTACCAATTCCCAACTCAAGAAACGCTTCGGCCTTCATGAAATGAACGTAAGAAGATAGCAAAATAGGCATAATACCTGCTCCTAGAGCACCTTTATCTCCACCGGTCTGAACGGTTCCGGGAACACCGTACGCACCGCCAATAGGGAATATTCCACCTACGGTTCTCTTAGTGTCATCTGGCGGAATTCCTGAGTTATCCCCATGATCCCTGCCCCAATATCCGTTAGATTGAATTCCGGTTTGTCCAGTCCAGTTAGACGTCGTATAAGGAGTCAATCTGCCATCGACAAAAAATGAGCTGTATTTCTGATCACTGTAATGAGCCGGACGCGATCTTCCAGGAAGTGTAAACTCATTTTCGTCAGCAGGGTTCGCATCTTGTTTGTAGAAGTAGAAATTTACTCGAGGATCGCCAAAGCCACTAGTTGAAGGGCCATTTGCTCCAACAGTAATATCCTTTTCCGTTGTCATCGCCCACATATAATAGTTGGCAATATAAGCACCTCCACCCAGTTCGTATTGATCATTGTATAGTGGATGTCTGGCATTCGGTGAGAAACGTGAATTTCCATACTGAAATGCGAAATCATCTGCGATTTCTTTGATGTAATTGTCTTGGGCAATAACTTCAAGCATTGCTGTGCCGATGTTCACTCCAATATCAGCTCCCGCTAAACGCGCGGTATTATACATCTTAAGTTTCAAAGTATTGGCTAGTTTAACCCACCCAGATGTCGATGTATAATATAAATCCTGAACCCTTTCGTCGTTGCTGCCAGTCCTTTGCAAAATTTCAATTGCCGCGTCAAGTTCTGTTAAAACTTGCTTGTACACATTGGCGCTTTTGTCAAACTTAGGGGAAAGGTTCCCATTGCCCTGTAAAGCCTCTGTCAATGGAATATCACCATACATATCTGTAAGTGTAATCAATACATAAGCACGAATTACTTTAGAAGCGCCAAGCACGTAAAACTGATTGTTTTTAACAGCATTTGGCTCCATGGTTTTGATCGCATTCAACATCCTGTATGCAGTGTTCCAGTTATTGTTAAAATTCACCGGTGCAAAAGCATTGTCATAAGTGTTACCTCCAGTCATTGCCATTTGTCTTGTTACCCGTTGGGTAAAGGCATTCGAAGAATTAACGAAATCAGCCAATTCTAATTGCGCATGGTTAAATACATACACAGGATCCAGTAAATTATCGGGGACACCACTCGGATCCTCAGTCTGGTCTAAGTCTATTGTCTCACAACTAGCTGCAAAAAGAATGGCAGTAAATAGAAACAATTTTATAAAACTATTTTTCATTTTCATTTTTTAGAAAGTTAAGTTAAAGTTAAACCCATAACGTTTTGCGGTTGGACCGGTTAAGTAATCGAAACCTTGCCCGTTTCCTACACCCAAACTCAACACTTCTGGATCGAAGTTCAAGTGTTTTGGGAAATTAAAGGCTTTAAACCATAGGTTTTGCCCTACGACAGATAAAGATATTTTGCCAAAAGGGGTTTTCTCCAACCACTTTTTAGGCAATGAATAGGATAAGGAAACCTCTCTCATTCTCAAATTAGTTGCATCATAAATAGCTTGCTCATTGATGAAAAATCCAGAATTGTTAAACCCATACTGAGTGAAACCGATTTGAGTCGTGTTCACGTTCCCATTTTGATTTACACCTGGTAACACCACAGTACCAGACCTGTCAAAGTCGGTATCCTCGGTCAAACCTCTGGATAATAACGCCGCAGCAGTTGTTGAATAAATATCGCCTCCTTTTTGATACTCGAATTGTACACCAAGTGTAACTCCTTTATAAGAGATTTCACTACTTAGGGTCGACCTCCAGTCTGCGTTTGGATCTCCGATAACCGTCAATTCATCATTGCGGATATAATTTCCGTCACCTCCCACAAGGTAATTTCCGTTACCGTCTCTCTTAATAGCACTACCCATGATCACACCGTAAGGTTGTCCTGCGATAGCGAAGTTTCCTAAGTTGGTGAAACCGGCAATTGCAATAGATTCTATGGCGTCATTTCCAAGGCTTTCCACATAATTTTCATTTTGTGTAAATTGAACAGACGCATCCCAAGTTAAACCATCTGTTTTTGTTCTAATTAAAGACAGATTAACTCCTAACTCAATCCCTTTATTACTTACTTCGGCAATATTGTCTGCAGTTGTATCAAATCCTGTTGCAGGATCTAAAGGTCTATCGATAATAAGGTCGGTTGATCTTTTATCGTACAAAGACAAATCAATACCGAGTCTATTGTCGAAGAATTTAGCTTCAACACCAAATTCCAATTCTTTAATCAACTCTGGCTTCAGATTAGGATTTCCAAGTTCATTAGAAGGCGCCATTGTATTTATAACCGTACCGTCTTCTTTCAAAAACACTTTAGACCTTGAACGCAATCCAATTTTTGTTTTATACGGATCAGGGAATCCAGCCGAAGAACCATAACCTGCACGCAGTTTCATGTAATTAAAATACTTATTTCCTTTAAGGAATGAAAATGCATCGGTCGGTACAAATGACAAAGATGCCGATGGGTAAAACAAAGACCTGTTCTCTTTCTGCAAAGAAGAGAAATAATCATTTCTACCTTGAAGGTTCAAATACAGGTATTTTTTGAATCCAAGTGTGGTACTTGCATAAAGACCAACGATATTGAACGATTGCTGTTGTGAATAACCATCATGGTTTTCAAAATACTGGTGTTCTAACAAACCATAGGTAGTTTGAACCGTACTCTCCAAATAGTTGTATTTGTACGATTCCTGACGTGGATTGAACCCTAAGGTTCCGTCAAGATTCCAGTTTTGGTTTTTGTCAAGTTTCGTATCGAAATTATAGCTAAAAGTATGGTCGAACACCAAATTCTCGTTAACTGTCGTTCTCAAATAACCTTCATCATAGAAAGGCTGTCCATTTCCTCTGTTGACATGATATTTTTTAGTTTGGGTATAGTTATCTAATGCCAAACGATAAGAAATATTAGACCATGAGTTGATTTCGTAATTAGCGGTAAAGTTTCCAAAGAAACGCCTAACCGATTCATCATCTCCGACATTTTTCAAAGTCCATCGTGGATTTGCAATATCAGACCTGTAATTGACGCTAGCGTGGTTCAACGGATTCTCATAAGGCAGCCCAAACAAATCTAAATTCCTGGGCGTGTACAAAATATTAGAGAATACAGACGGCGCCAAAGCGTTCGAACCAAATCCCGCAGCAGTTGGAGGCGCTGTTTTGTCGGTTTTCACATAACTAACAGAAGAACTAACGGTAAAGCCATTTGTTAACTTGGTTTGACCACCGGCACTTAAATTCAAACGTTTGTAAGAGTTGTTCTCGATAAAACCTTTGTCATTCGTGTGACCTACGTTAAGATTGTAAGACGTATTGTCTGAACGCCCGCCAATGCTCAAAGAACTGGTGTTCACCGTACCGGTGCTAAAGAAAGGTCTAACATTATTATACGGCCTGTAGGCTACTTTCTTAGGAGTTCCGTCTGGATTAAAATATTCGGGAAAAACTGTAGCACCGTATTGCGCATACGGATGTTCAACCATTCCTTCACTGTCAATACCTTGAGTACCTACGGTTCCAAAAGCTGGCCCCCAGTTTGAAAACGCCTCTTGGTAAGTGTTATCGAATCCGTTTCCGTACCTATTCTGGTAATCCGGCAAAGAGGCGATTTCGGTCATGTACATAGACTGAGCAAATGTAACCTCCATTTTTTTATTCAAATCTTTGGTATTACCTGTTTTGGTGGTAACGAGGATAACTCCGTTTCTACCAGCAGATCCATACAAAGTAGTCGCACTCAAACCTTTTAAGATACTGATGCTTTCGATATTGTTTGGATCCAAATCAAGGAAACGGCTCGAAGCATTAGTAGACCCTTCAAGGAAATTACCATCACTATTCGTATCTGTATTGAAAGGAACTCCATCCACCACAAACAACGGCTGGTTACTTCCCGTAATCGAGGAATAACCCCTGATAATGATGTTCGTTCCCGAACCAGACAATCCACTAGTCTGTTGAATATTAACCCCTGGCGCCTTTCCAGTCAATGCTCTGGCAACGTCGGTCGAAGGTTTTGATGCAAAATCCTCGGCTTTAATTGTGTTTACCGCGTATCCAAGTGCTTTCTTCTCTTTCTTAATACCTTGGCTGGTTACAACGACTTCGCCCAATTCCTGAGCTCCCGACTTCATAACCATGTTTATCGTACTAGAGGCGCCTACAGTAGCAGAAGCATCGGCCAAACCAATAAAAGAAAATACCAACACATCACCAGCTTTGGCTTGAATAGCATATTTCCCATCCACATCGGTTTGTACTCCTTTTTTAGTGCCTTTCACGACAATATTTGCACCTGGCAATGGCCCTGTTTCATCAGAAACAACACCTGAAACAGTTTTCTCCTGTGCAAACGAAAACTGCATTGTCAACGCTAGTAAAAGCGCGAAAATCCATTTGAACTTCGATCTCATATAAATTTTGTTTGAGTTAGTTATTTCGCAAACTTCATAATTATTTCTTAAATAAACAAATATATATTCTTAATATCTAAATTTGGATTCTCAAAAGTTTTAAAGAATGTTGCGTGTTTCGCCAATTTGTCTTTAAATGATTCAAGAAATCCATGCGGGTTGCTTCATTTTTTAAACTTTCAACAATAAAACAAATGTTAAAGTTCAAATTTTCAGACCAGCTCCACGAAACCGGAACCGATGAAGCCGGACGAGGCTGCCTTGCGGGTCCTGTAACCGCCGCTGCAGTCATCCTACCCGAGGGCTTTACGCACGAACTGCTCAATGATTCCAAACAACTTTCAAAAAAAAGCCGGGATTTGCTACGTCCCATCATCGAGCAACACGCCGTATGCTACGCTGTCACGCATCTCGAACCGATCGTCATCGACGAGATCAACATACTCAACGCATCCATAAAAGCGATGCAGGAATGTGTCCAAAAACTCAATCCTACACCTACCTATATAATAGTAGATGGCAACCGCTTCAAAAAGGTTGGGAGCATTCCGCACAGTTGCATCATAAAAGGCGATGCCGAATACATGAGTATCGCCGCGGCCTCGATTCTCGCTAAGACTTACCGTGATGATTACATGAACAAAATCCACGAAGAATTCCCCATGTATAACTGGAAACAAAACAAAGGATACCCCACTGCAGAGCACCGCGAGGCCATCCGCAAGTACGGAACCACCAAATACCACAGAATGTCTTTTAGATTATTGCCCGACCAGCTCGCGCTCGATTTCGGTTCATAAGAAGTAATTTCAGATTGCTGCCTCGGTGTTTTCAATCCTCACAACCTTCGCACTAAATAAATCCGAAAAGTGTTTTATAATTTTAGCCTTCACTTCGGCTTCATCCACTTTCACCACGCCAAGTTCTACATTTAAAGAAGTCACAGCCTTGCCGCGAATCCCACACGGAATAATATTGTCAAAGTAACCCAGATCGGCATTCACATTCAAAGCAAAACCGTGCATGGTTACCCAACGCGAGGCACGAACACCCATTGCACAAATCTTACGTGCAAACGGAGTTCCCACATCCAGCCAAACGCCGGTTTCACCCGGACTTCTGTCGCCTTTCAAACCGTATTCCGCCAAAGTCAGGATAATCGCCTCTTCAAGAAAACGCAAATATTTATGGATATCGGTAAAGAAATTTTCAAGGTCCAAAATCGGATAACCCACAATCTGTCCCGGCCCATGATAAGTAATATCGCCACCGCGGTTGATCTTATAAAAAGTAGCACCTTTCGCCTCCAATTGCTTTTCACTCAAAAGCATATTGCCCATATCCCCACTTTTCCCCAAAGTATACACATGCGGATGCTCCACAAACAAAAAGTAATTCGGCGTTTCGTCAGATTTCTCTTCCCGGCGGTTGGCAATCTTCAAATCCACAATACCAGAAAAAAGCTGCTCCTGATAATCCCAGGCATCCTTATAATCCTTCAAACCCAAATCCCGAAGTAAAACCGTTTTATTCATGCGCCAAAATTACGATTAATTTATTGTTTTTAAGTAGCACAAAATCCGGCTTTCAAAACAGCTGTTGTCCCGCTTTTCGGCTTTATCTTTCGTTTGCTAAAGAAGCAAACAAAAGGATGTCGCCTGCAATCGGGGCTAAACCCGAAACGTCCGTTTCAAAACAGTACTTCCCGCCTTCCTATCTCCAAACCCTGTCCCCTGAACCTTGCACCCTGTACCCTGAACCTTGCACCTTGCACCCTGTACCCTGAACCTTGCACCCTGTACCCTGAACCTTGCACCCTGAACCTTGCACCCTGCGCCCTAAACCCCAAACCCAAAATCCCTTGCAACTCTCCAACATATCCTCTATATTTGCCGCTTCAAAAATCACCACATCATGGCACTATCCGAACAGGAAATTCTCCGTAGAAAATCACTCACCGATTTACGCGCTTTGGGCATCGAGCCTTATCCTGCGCAAGAATTCACCACAACCGCCTATTCCACCGACATCCATAAGGATTTCGAAAAGTACGAAGGCAAGGAAGTGATTCTCGCCGGCCGTTTAATGTCTACCCGTGATATGGGCAACGCCTCATTTGCCGAACTCAAAGACGCCCAAGGTCGCATCCAGCTTTACCTCACGCGCGACGACATCTCTACAGACGAAGCCAAAACCATGTACAAAGTAGTCTTCAAAAAACTACTCGATATTGGTGATTTTATCGGTATCCGCGGAACGGTTTTTAAAACCAAAGTCGGCGAAATCTCGATTCACGTTTATGAACTCAAAGTACTCTCTAAAGCTTTAAAACCACTTCCCGTCGTTAAAACCGACGCCGATGGCAAAGTCCACGATGCCTTCGCCGATGCAGAGCAACGCTACCGCCGCCGTTACGTCGATTTGACCGTTAACGACCATGTGAAAGAAACCTTTATCAAACGCACCAAATTGTTCAACGCGATGCGCGGTTTCTTCAATGACAAAGGCTATTTAGAAGTTGAAACACCCGTTCTCCAGCCGATTCCTGGTGGCGCAGCGGCGCGTCCGTTTGTCACGCACCACAACTCGCTCGACATTCCTTTATATATGCGTATCGCCAATGAGCTTTATCTTAAAAGGTTGATCGTGGGCGGATTCGAAGGCGTTTACGAATTCTCAAAAAACTTCCGTAACGAAGGCATGGACCGCACCCACAACCCAGAGTTCACCGCCATGGAAATCTACGTCGCCTACAAAGATTACCACTGGATGATGGATTTCTGCGAACGCTTGCTAGAACATTGCGCTATCGCCGTCAACGGAACTTCGCAAGCGACTTTTGGCGAACACACCGTGAATTTCAAAGCGCCATACGCCCGCGTTTCCATGACCGATGCCATCATCAAATACACCGGTTTCGATATTTCGGGCAAATCAGAACAAGAATTGTTCGAGGCCGCCAGAAGCATGGGTATCGAGGTCGACGCCACCATGGGCAAAGGCAAACTCATCGACGAAATCTTCGGCGCGAAATGCGAAGGCAATTTCATCCAACCCACCTTCATCACCGATTATCCAAAAGAAATGTCGCCGCTCTGCAAATCGCACCGCGACAATCCAGAACTCACCGAGCGTTTCGAGCTTATGGTTTGCGGCAAGGAAATCGCCAACGCCTACTCCGAGCTCAACGACCCGATAGACCAGCGCGAACGCTTTGAGCACCAAATGGCACTCGCAGAAAAAGGTGATGACGAAGCCAACGGCATCATCGACGAGGATTTCCTTCGGGCGCTAGAATACGGTATGCCGCCAACATCCGGAATGGGTATCGGCATGGACCGCCTGATCATGTTCCTCACCAACAACGCCTCAATACAAGAAGTTTTGTTCTTCCCGCAAATGCGCCCCGAGAAAAAGCAAACCCAAATTGAGCTCACCGACGACGAAAAACTCATCGTGTCGCTGCTCAAACAGAGCGACAACAAAATGGATTTGGCCGCACTCAAAGTCAAAACAGAACTCAGTGGCAAGAAATGGGACGCGGCCACCAAAGCGCTGTCTAAACACGGTATGATTAAAGTAGTCGTTGATGGCGAATACAAGACAATAGAATTGGTTGGGTAACCACGCATACACATAACCAAAATCCCAACGGTAGGCCAAGAACCTATCGCTGGGATTTTTTTTGCGCCTCTAAAATACCAGCGAAAAGCCACCGCTATTTAACACGTTTGGCAGTTTTTCTGCACAAAGGCAAACCAAAAAAATTGTATCTTACCTTCAGGGAAGGGGCCAATGCATTCCCTACGAAACGCCGGTGAAACCGCCATCCAGATTATCTGCCTTTCTTCTTAAACTTGAATCGCCCCAAACCGCTCGGGTCAACAGCGCGCATCGCCGCAAAATCCCAAAAAAGTGAAGTCGCGTTGCGTAACGGCGTGGCGGGTTTACCCAATGCCAATACTGCATCCTCGCGGTAAAAGCGGTATGGGCAATAGGCCCTGTCTGCAAACAATTTCCTTTTTGTGTGATATTCGCGCAGCGTTCGGTTGCCATCAACGCCACACGGGTGCGCATTACCCATTGCAGTTTGCCAATAAATATTACATTTGTTCCAAACCAATCCAAAGATGACCCTAAGCTGGAACGAAATCAAAGACCGCGCACTCCAATTCTCTAAAGAATGGGAAAACTACAGCAACGAAGAGGCCGACGCCAAGCCTTTCCTGGTAGAATTCTTCAATGTCTTTGGCATTTACAGTAAAAAGGTGGCCACCTTTGAGCACCGCGTCAAGAAACTCGACGAGCGCGACGGCTACATAGACCTGCTCTGGAAAGGCACCATCCTTATAGAGATGAAATCGCGCGGCAAAAACCTGGACCGCGCCTACACCCAGGCACGCGACTACCTGCATGGGCTCAAGCAGCACGAATTGCCCAAATACATCCTCATTTCAGATTTCAACATATTCAGGCTTTACGACCTCGAAGAAGACACGCTCCTTACCTTTACCCTGGCAGACTTCGTGCAGCATGTACAGCATTTCGGCTTCCTGCTGGGTTACCAGAAAAAGGTCTACAAAGAACAGGATCCGGCCAACATCAAGGCCGCCGAGCTGATGGGCAAATTGCACGACCGCCTCAAGGAAATCGGTTACGACGGGCATCCGCTTGAGGTTTACCTGGTACGGCTGCTGTTCTGTTTGTTTGCCGAGGACACGACCATTTTTAACAAACAGCAATTTCAAGATTACATTACAGACCGCACCCACGAAGACGGCTCAGACCTCGCCGCCAGGATACAGGAACTCTTTCAGGTGCTCAACACGCCACAGGACAAGCGTTTCAAGAATCTCGACGAGCAACTCGCGCAATTCCCCTATGTAAACGGCAAGCTGTTCGAGGAAGTTTTGCCCACCGCAAGCTTTGACACCAAGATGCGCCTGGCACTGCTGGAATGTTGCTACATAGACTGGAGCAAGATATCGCCTGCCATCTTTGGGTCGATGTTCCAGAGCGTGATGAACCCAAAAGAACGGCGCAACCTGGGCGCGCATTACACCAGCGAGACCAACATCTTAAAGCTCATCAAGCCATTGTTCCTCGACGATCTCTGGCAAGAATTTGAGAACGTCAGGAACAACAAAAACAAGTTGCCCGAGTTTCACAAGAAAATCAGCCAGCTCAGGTTTCTGGATCCGGCCTGTGGTTGCGGCAACTTTTTGGTGATCACCTACCGCGAGTTGCGCCTGCTCGAGATCGAGATTCTGCGCGCCACCTACAAGAACGGCCAGGGCGTACTAGACATCCGCGAGATCATCTGGCTCGACGTAGACATGATGTGCGGTATTGAGTACGAGGAATTCCCCGCGCGTATAGCCGAAGTGGCCATGTGGCTCATAGACCACCAGATGAACATGCGTATCAGCAATGAATTTGGGCAGTATTTTGCGCGTTTGCCGTTGAAGAAAGCGGCGACTATTGTGCATGGCGATGCTTTGGATGTAAATTGGGAAGATGTGATTGCAAAGGATAAGCTGTCGTATATTTTGGGAAATCCGCCGTTTATTGGTTCGAAGATTATGAACCAAAATCAACGCGATGCGGTGGTTAGGGAATTTGACAACATTAACGGAAGTGGCGTTTTAGATTATGTCACGGCTTGGTATATCAAGGCGGCGAAGTATATTCAAGGAACAAAAATCAAAGTTGCTTTTGTGTCAACCAACTCTATCGTGCAAGGCGAGCAAACCAGTATCCTTTGGGGTCAGATGATGGAAAAATACGGTATCAAAATTCATTTTGCGCACCGCACTTTTAAATGGAGCAATGAAGCCAAAGGAAATGCCGCCGTCTATTGTGTGATTATCGGGTTCGCCAATTTTGACACCAACAACAAAAGCCTTTTTGAATATGACGATATTAAGGGTGAAGGTCACGAATTGAAGGTCAAAAATATCAACGCGTATTTGATTGATGCGAAAGATATATTGATTAGGAATATGTCAAATCCTATTTGCGATGTCCCAAAAATAAGTTTCGGAAATATGCCTTTAGACGGTGGACATTTACTAATGACGGATGAAGAAAAAAAAGTACTATTATTGAAATATCCAGGTGCAACTAACTTTTTGAAACAAATTGTTGGTTCCCAAGAATTTATAAATAATGATATAAGATGGTGTGTATGGCTTGTAGACATTAATCCCAGTGATATTAAAAACATCCCAGAAATAATGCAGCGTATTGAGAAGGTGAAAGAGTTCAGAATCAAAAGCGTGCGTAAACAAACCAATGAAAAGGCGAATTATCCAATGCTGTTTGGGGAAATCCGCGATTTTGGGAAATCTTATATAATTATACCGGGAGTTTCTTCCGAAAGGAGAAAATTTATACCAATGGGATTTCTAACTGACGAAATAATTCCTTCTAATTTAGTGCACGTCATACCAAACGGCACCTTATATAACTTTGGAATTCTCATGTCAACCATGCACATGGCATGGGTTAAAACAGTTTGCGGAAGATTAGAAAGTCGTTTCCGCTATTCAAAAGACATCGTCTACAACAACTTCCCCTGGCCGCAAAACCCAACACCCAAACAAACCACTGCGATTGAAACCGCCGCGCAAAAAGTACTCGATGCGCGGGCGCAGTTCCCCAATAGCTCGCTCGCCGATCTGTACAACCCGCTCACCATGCCGCCGGTTTTGGTTAAGGCGCACAACGAGCTAGACAAAGCCGTAGATGCCGCCTACCGCAGCCAAGCCTTTACCAGTGAAGCCAACCGCATGGTGTTCTTGTTTGAGTTGTATGAGAAATACACCGCAGATTTGTTCTCTAACGAGCAAGCCAAAAAAACCAATGCAAAAAAACCGGCCAAGCCCAAAGCGTGAAAGAAAAATACGGCACCATTACTTTTAGGATCTTGTTACTCGTCCCGATTTTAACCGGCGTGTTCCTGGCCGATTCGTGGATCCTGCCGCAACAAAACACGCGCGATGTGGTGGTGGCTTACCGCAACATTGAAGTGGGCGGCGGCAAATTCAATCGCAGTAAAATTCCCGCCGGATGCCGGTTCTTTACCCAGAACAACCATTCATTCTCGCTCGAGGGCGCCTTTGTAAACCAACCCGATGTCATGTTGGCTTACAGCCCTATATTTAAAAATGTAACCGCCGTAAAGTCGGATGCCGAAGACTACACCAAATACCTGATCTCTGGGATTAACGGCGCTTGCCTTTGGTTTGTCGCAGGGCTTTCTGTGTCGGCGATTGGCAGTCTGTTGCTGATGGGATGCTATAAAAATCTATCAGAAAATGGTTTCATCAACATCATCCTCTTCAATGGGCTCGTTGCCTTTTACACCATTTATTTATTGCTGCTGCACAACTAAACCCGCAATTTTAAAATGCCGCGCGACTACAAACTGTAATTGAGGTTGACACTCCAACGCGATTGGGCATCTACCTTGCCGCCGGTGAGGTTTTGGCTCATGGGTAACATGGCATTGGCGCCAAACGACCAGTTGTTTCGGCCGAGTTCAAACCCGAGTTTTCCAAAAACAATATCGCCAGAGGTATCACGAACCAACTTTGTATATTGGTGGTTGCTGGCATACACCTCGCCCGCCAGGCCCAGTTGCGGCGCAAAAGAATACGAGCCTTTTTCATAAAGCCAGAAAAAAGTCCCGGCATAATTGAACTGGTTGCCAAAGCGATACCATTTCCTGTTTTCTGTCTTGATGACATAATTGAGCATCGTGTTCAGCCCAAACTGCTTTCGCCTGACAATATATTCTGTGGCGAGCAGATAATCCCAACTGCCCGTACCCAACTGAAAGCTCGGATTGACACTGCCGTTGTTGTTGGTGTTGTATTTGCCCGTTGGTAGTTTCACACCGCCGCCCACTTGCCAGGTATGCGCCAAAAATGTGCTGTCGCGATGCGTCTGGAAAAGCCGGTACATGGCCAAAACCGTGATATCGCCCAAACCCGAAATCGATTGGTCTGCGGTTGCGGTTTCGCGCGAGTTGTGGTGGTAGGGCACCAAAGCCGATACTTGTATGTTTTTATAAACAGGGATACGCGCCCAGAGCTGCGTGGTATTGTAGCTTTCGCGGTACCAGGGCGAGTTGCTGTACAGACCATCGGTGGTTTTGTATTGCTGGTTGAAATACCGTATGCCGATGAAATTACTGTTGAGCATAGACGAAAACCCCATGCTGCCGCCACTGGCCGAGCAGCCGCAGGCGTCGCAATCGTCAAAATCAAACCGGTATTGTGCAAACCGATTCCTATAATGGATACTGTCTTTTTCTGTGGCATGAACAAACTGCAGCACAAACAGCAGGAGAAACATTATTTTTTTCATAACCTGGCTGTATTTTTATTCGGCGAAGCGCGGATCCTTGAGATACTGCTCGTCTGTTAGGGTTTTTAAAAAGGCGATGATTTTGGCTTTCTCAGAATCGGTAAGCGCAATACCGAGGTTGCCGTTGTTGCTTAGGCTTGCGTCTAAAGTGGCCGAGCCGACGACACCCGAACTGTAATGGTTGAGCACCGCTTCTAACGTAAAAAATCGGCCGTCGTGCATGTAAGGTGCGGTCTTTTCTATATTTCGCAAACTGGGTACCTTAAACTTATAGCGGTCATTTTCATTCAACGTCACGCGGTAACGCCCAATGTCATTGACTTGCGGATTCACGGCGAGCCCATTGTTGCGAAACGAATCGTCTGTGAACAGGTCGGTGGCGTGGCACGAGGCGCATTTCTGGTTGAAAATGGCGTAGCCTTGCTGTTCTTCTGTGCTTAACGTTCCTCCGGCTTCGTTCCTGCGGAAATGGTCGAACCGAGAGTTAGACGAGACCACCATGGCCATAAACTGCGCCATGGCATTGAGCATTTGCTCGGTATTGATGGGTTTGCCGGGAAAAGCGGCGGCAAACAATTTCTGGTATTCGGGATCGGCTTTCATCATCGCGACGATTTGCGTGAGGTTGCCGTTCATTTCTATTTCGCTCGTGAGCGGAATAAGCGGTTGCAGGTTGAGATGGTCGGTGGCGCCGTCATACATAAAAGTGCGCTGGAACGCGAGGTTCTGTATAGCAGGCGTGTTGCGTGTACCGGTTTGACCATCTACGCCTTGGCTTACGGTGTGCCCGTGGTGGGTGAAGGCGTGGCGTTGCTCGTGGCAAAATCCGCAGGAAATGGTGCCGTCTGACGACAGTCGGCCATCGTAAAACAGTTTTTTTCCGAGTTCAAAACCCTTGAGCGTGACGGGATTGTTCTCCAGGTCGTACGCCATCGGAGGAAAGTTGGATGGTGTCTTGAGCTGGATGGGAATATCAACGTATGCCGAAGATTCATCGTCGCCTTTGGAACAACCCAAAAGCAGGGTGAAGGTCAAAAGTAAAACGAATATTGATTTCATGACGTAGGTGTTTTAGCCCTGATGGCAATGGAAAGCCCGCAGCAGCAAAAGGCTGTTTTTGCTACCGGGAAACGGCGACCAACGGAAGCCCGTTTTACGGTTTGCAAAAACGCCTTTTGCCGCGAGGACTTGCAATGTACAGCAGGATTGGCTTCTAGTCGTTGTGTACGTGGTCTACAGAAAACATCGCAGATAAGTTGGCGGTAACCAACGGTAGCGCATCGCCCGACATAATCATAGCACCCATGCCGCCCATGTTGTGGTCTGTGAGTTTGATCTTGTTGGTACCGTCGATGATTTTCGCGACATCGGCAAAAATGTGTACGTCGGGTGTGATGGTTGGACGCACGAGTGCCACATCAGGGAAAGGCAAAGTTACGCTGGTGTAGTTGTAGTAGTCGCCCGACTTGCCGGTATGTACCATGAACGGGGTTGGCGAAGTTACGCTTGGAGAAGTGAATTGGCCTTCAAACAACAGGTGTTTGTATCCGGCGCTCCAGGTCCAGGCCATATCTTCTTCTTGCGCGTAGGCAAAAAAGTCGCCTTGAACGGTCTCGCCTGCGTTGTATCTGGCTTCGTCTACACCTACACCGAAAGAGATTTTGGTGTAATTTCCGGCCGGAATGTTGGTGAGTTCGAGCATGTGGGTGGCTTCATTGGCTTCGCTTACGATGAAATAACCTTGCGCTTTTGGATAGGTATAGGTCGATCCGTCGTCTTTGGTAAGCACGATGTTGCTGATGATGTATTTGACATCATAAATCTGGAGGTTTTCTGCTTGAGATGTGGTGTTGGTTGGGGTGTTCAGGGTTAAATCGGCACCAGCAAATACGTTATCGAATTCTACGCCGAGATTACCGTTCCCGACTACGGTGTTTATGGGGTTATCATCTTTTGAACAAGCAGTTAAGGCCACAGCTACTACTGCAATGGCAAGGCATTTTTTTACAATGGTTTTCATTTGTTTTATTTCTTATTATTTTACAAAAAGTTTTGGAGTCGGGATGGCAAGTGCCAAACGACCGAAAATTTCAAATCTGTATGCTAAGAAATAAAAGTGGCCGGATGAAAAGCAGAAGTGCTATTGAGGTAGGCGTATAAATTGTGGTAATGGTTCGAGTTTCCTGGCTGGGCGTCTGTAAACCAAACGGCTGTAAAACATTCCCTGATTTCCTGGAAAAACAAAGTTTCTGATTCGTGGACTACCAGTTTTTTGTCTGAAATGGGTTTTTCATTTTCTGAAGCTTTGGCGAGCTCTTTCATTAAATGGCACTTTCCGTTACAGTGCATGGCAGGCTGGGCTTTGTTGACACAAAGTACTTTAGAGATGTAGTCATAATTGGCCACATACTCCACCAACGGCAAGACCGGTTAGGCGAGGATTAGCAGCGACAATAGAAGCAGACATTTTTTCACGTTGCAAATTTATAAAACTAACAAACAAGTCAGGTTGTTAAATTCGACTTAATTTTAAAATCTGGTTAAACTTTAATTATTGGCCTGCGTCTTAACCCCAAATTTTAAAAAATAAACAGATGAAAAAATTATTGATGGTTGCATTTTTGGTTGTCGGGCTGACAGCTTTTGCACAAGAAAAAAAGATGGACAGGAAAAGAGCCGACATAGAAAAGCTCACACCCGAACAGAGAAACCAGCTGGCGATTAAGAAAATGACACTCGAACTCGGGCTCAACGATTCGCAGCAAAAAGAAATGTCGAAAATTATCGCCGAACAATCGGCAAAACGCGAAGCTGTAATGGCCGAAAGAAAAGCCAACAGAGAAAAAGGTGTCAAGCCTACCGCCGATGAACGTTTTGCAAGAGAATCCAAAAGACTCGATGAACAGATGGCCATGCAGGAAAGGGTAAAAAAAATCCTCTCGCCCGAGCAATTCAAAAAATGGGAACAACTCAAAGCCGACCGCAAAGAAAAAATGCAGGAACGCCGCGAGAAAAGAGCCGACAAAATGCCGAAGCCTGAATAAGGGAAAATAAATTTTGTGATTTGCTAAAAATCAGTTAGATTTGGTTTCCTAATTTAAAAAACCAAACCAATGAAAAAATTAATTGCAATAGCAACTTTGTTTTTTGCCTTTACCATCAGCGCAAGCGCCCAGGATAAAAAAGCAACGGTTTCTCCTCAGGAGAAAGCTAAAAATGAAATGATGACTTTGAATGCCAAATTGAATCTAAGCGATGATTTGAAGCGTGATGTTTACACCTTACTGGCGATGAGAAATGAGGAATTGCAAAACAAACCGCAGATGACCGCTGCCGAAAAAGAAAAAATGAACAAAAAAGTAGAAAACAAAATCATGTCGGCATTGACTGAGGCGCAAAAAGCGACTGTGAACTCAGATCCTGACTTGAAAAAGTTGATCACAAATTAATGCATACGCTACTAAATAAAAAAGCTCCTGAATCCAGGAGCTTTTTTTATGTTATAATGTAGCCGAAACTTTTCGGATCGCCTCAATCGTAAAGTCGAGGTCATCGTAAGTGAGCGCATCGGTAATGAACCAGGTTTCGTAGGCCGATGGCGCGATGTAGACCCCTTCGGCAAGCAATCCGTGAAAGAACTTACGAAAGGTTTCATTATCGCCTTTGGCCGCCGTCTTAAAATCATAAACCGGCTCTGCGTCGAAATGAACAGAAATCATAGAACCTACCCTATTGATGGTGAAATCAATATTATTTTGATTGAGTACGTCGCGAATCCCTTTTTCAAGGTAAGCTGTTTTTTCCTCCAGGCGGTTAAAAACCCCAGAGTCGTCATTTAAAGCCTGCAACATGGCCAACCCAGCCGCCATGGCCAATGGATTTCCAGATAAGGTTCCGGCTTGATATACCGGCCCAATAGGTGCGAGGTAATTCATAATCTCTGAACGCGCGGCAAAAGCACCCACAGGCAATCCGCCGCCGATTACTTTGCCAAAAGTCACAATGTCGGCCTTGACATTGAACAATTCCTGTACGCCGCCTTTAGCCAGACGGAATCCGGTCATTACTTCGTCAAAAATAAGCAGGATGCCGTGGTCTGTACACATCTGCCTCAAACCTTCTAAAAACCCCTTTTTCGGAACGATACAACCCATGTTTCCGGGAACCGGCTCTACAATAATCGCGGCAATTTCATTGGGATTGGCATCGATCAAATCGGATACATTCTGTAAATCATTGTAAGCGGCCAGCAAAGTGTCTTTGGCGGTTCCAGACGTTACTCCGGGACTGTTTGGCGTGCCAAAAGTGACGGCTCCGCTTCCGGCTTGTATCAGGAACGAGTCAGAGTGGCCGTGGTAGCAACCCGCAAACTTGATGATCTTGTCTCTTTTGGTATAGCCGCGTGCCAAACGGATGGCGCTCATACAAGCTTCGGTGCCCGAATTTACAAAACGGATTTTCTCGATATTGGGCACCATAGCAACTGCCAGTGCTGCGATTTGGGTTTCAAGCTCGGTTGGCATCCCGAATGAAGTACCGAGTTCGGCGCGTTGCTTTACCGCGTCTACAACCGGTTGAAAGGCATGACCCAGTATCATGGGTCCCCACGAATTGATATAGTCGATGAAACGATTGCCGTCTTCATCATACAAATACGCCCCTTTGGCGCTTTTGGCAAAAATAGGCTTGCCGCCTACGGCTTTGAAGGCCCGTACCGGCGAGTTTACACCGCCCGGAATTACCTGCTCTGCTTCGGCAAACAGCCGGCTGCTTCTTTGGTATAGCATATTATTTTATTATGAGATTTTGGCCGATAGAAATGGCGTTGTCCTGTAAATCATTTTTGCGTTTGAGGTCGTCTACAGAAATATTGAAGCGCCTTGAAATCGAATACAAGGTATCGCCTTGGGTTACTTCGTAAGTGTCGGTACTCGCCGATTGCACTGTGGGCTTGGTGAGCGTGTTGTTTACCCGAACAAACGGATTGCCCAGTACCTCTGCATCATATTGGTTGAGTTGGTAGCGCTCAATGATACCGATGAGCTTCTCCGGATACTTGGGATCGGTGGCATAACCCGCCTCCTTGAGTCCTTTTGCCCAGGCGCGGTAATCGTCTTTTCCCAGCTGGAACAATCCCAGATATCTGGACCGGCTGGTTAGAAATAGTGAATGGTCTTGATACGATTCTCCGGGCACTTCGTACTTCCTAAAACACTCTTGGGCTTCATCGTCGTCATATCTCACACTCGGACCATTCCACTCCTTGTGGCATTTGATTCCAAAATGATTATTGGCCAATATACTCAAGGGTCCTGTTCCTGCGCCCGACTCCAGTATGCCTTGCCCCAGAATGATACTGGCCGGGATGCCATATTGTGTCATATTATTTTTTGCCGTTTCCTTATAGGTCGCGATATAGTCGTTGACCATTGCGGTGGTCACTTTCACTCTTGTAGTGGCCTCTAGGATTTCTGACTTGGAGATTACCGTTTCGTTGCCCGACGATTTGTCCTGCTCTATTGCCGACTCGTATTTCTCCTCGATTTTTCTGATTTCGGGGTTTTGATCTAACGGTCTGGTTGCGGTTCTTTGGCTGGTTGCGACAGGTTTTGAAGTAGTTCTCGAAGGCGTAGTACGCGAAGGAGTAGTTTTCCTTGGTACAGGCTTGCGCTGCGTTTTCGCTACAGAAGTCCCAGGCTTGCGGTACGCTGGCTTAGAAGTGCGCACAACGGGTTGCGAGGAACTGCATCCCACAAGGGCGACGACAATAAGCAAAAGCACTAATTTCTTAATCATGGTAATGGATTGTGGTTGACTGCTTCTTTTTTAATTTGATGTTCATTCCCGAAATACCCTGGAGACCTCCGGTGTGGATCATGAGGATTTTAGAACCGCTTGGGAAATAATCCTTTTGGATCAAATCGATAACGCCAAAAACCATCTTTCCAGTATAAACCGGATCAAGCGGAACACCGTTTTCCAGATAAAACCGGTTCAAAAAACCGATAAGTTCCTCATTAACTTTGGCATATCCTCCAAATTGATAATCCGAAATCAATTTCCAGTTATCGGGCTTCGCAAATTTATGAATTTCCTGTCTTAAAAAATCCCCTTTAACTGCCGGAAAACCCAAAACTTGTTGACAGGGTTTTGCACTATTGATGAGCCCGGATATGGTGCCGCCGGTTCCCACTGCGCAGCAGATATATTCGAACGCAGCATCGGCTTGGGTGAGGATTTCCTCGCAACCTTTAACCGCCAAATCGTTGGTTCCGCCTTCGGGCAGCAGGTAGTAATCGCCAAATTTTTGTTGTAGTTTTTCAATAAAGGCCGCTTCGCTTTTTTGCCGGTAGGCTTCCCTGCTTATAAATTCGAGTTGCATGCCACAATCAGTAGCGAACTGCAGAGTCGGGTTGTTAGATACCCCGCCTGTAAGTTCATCCCCACGAATAATACCTATTGTTTGCAGTCCCTGTTCTTTCCCTGCAGCAGCCACTGCTGCGATGTGATTGGAGAAAGCACCTCCAAAAGTCAACAACCGGTGTTGCCCAAGTTTCAAGGCTTCGGAAATGTTGTATTTGAGTTTGCGGTATTTATTACCCGACACGAAAGGATGAATCAAATCCTCCCGTTTGATGGCCAAGGTAATATCCGGACGCGACTGCAAGATCTGGTTGTGGGTTTCCAAAAAAGCTTTTTTGCAAAGTTAATCGATAATCGCCTCTCCAATAAAAGTATCTCAAAAAAAAAGCAGCCTTTCGACTGCTTTCAAGTATACAAACTCAAGGGTTACTTGCGGTTATAAACCGTTATTTTCTTAGCGTAATCTTGTTGATTTTCTGTAACAATTTTCACGACATAAACCGCATCGGCAATCCCTGCTGTAGAGAATTGGTAGCTGGCTTTGTTGCCCAACTGTTGCTTGTTGAAAATTTGTTTGCCATTGATATCAAACAAGCCAACCGATTGAATGGTCATACCTTTGGGATTGCCAATGACTAGCTCTTGCGCGGTATTGTTTTGAACGACATCAAATGAGTCTGCCGACAATCCGGGGATATTGAGCATTTCACGATTAAGGAAAGTAAACTCAAAACGATCATTGTACACACCTGCAGGCAAAGTCAATTGGTATTCCTCATTTTTGACATCGTAGTAATTGTCGGTTTCCTTGTCGTGCAGGAATACATTGCTGGCACCATTGAAATTAATAAATTCGGCAACCTGGATTTTAAAAGTAGCTTCGGCATTGTTCTTAAATCCTACAGGAAAGGTTTTGTGGATGTCGAAACTGGTCGCTGTATGGATGTACTCTTTACTGTCGAGGTAAAAATACATATCAAATGGCAAGTTGAGTTCTGTGTCTGCCGACTTAGAATCTGCGAGGTCAACGCCATCAACTGCGTTTGGCAAAAAGCAAATCGCTATCTGGCGCACTGCCTGACCATTCAAAGAGGCGTTGATGTTGATGTGCGGTGTGGGCGCTTTGCTGATTTGGGTGTAATCGGTTCCCGCAACATTGGGAATCTCACCATAATTCCCGTAATCTGCCGTAGCATTGCCATTTGAAGCTAGCCTGTGGAACTCAGAATTATTGACCACGCCCTCATTCTTAAACACGCGATACAGGTTCTTGAATCGCGGTGAACCTGCAGCGGTGCCGCGAACCATAAATCCTTGCCCAACCGGACAAAATCTTCTCTCGTAATGGTTCAATGGTGTACTGGCCACCGTGCCTTGGTTTCCGGCGGCGTCATAATTGTAAAATGTGGCTGGTGTGTAAACGCTTGTCGCGCCGTTGTATACCCCGTAGCCGCCGCGATAGCTGGCAATGAAATGCGAAGCTGCAGTTGGGTCATGCTCCCAAAACAAAGCGGTTCCGTCTATAAATGGAGTGTTCGTTGGGTCGGTCAGGAACATATTGAGATCGATGGCGCTTGGATATGGGTTTCCGGTCAGCGTCATGTTGCCTGGTGTAGCTATTACAGAAATATCGATGTTTCCATCGTTGGGTTTTCCCCTAAAATCATAGCGCTGTTGGCTTCCCGGATTGTTCTGTACGCCAAGTACCGTTGTAGCATCGGTACCGCTGGTGCCTTTCATCGTAAAGCCCTGTCCTGGCGCGATCGTAGCGGCCGAACCCGTGTAAAACCATTGGGAGTAAGTCGTGGATGACAAAAATTTGAAGATCCAACGTTCGGCTATTGAAAGATTTCCTGCCGAAGTCGTTCCGTCGAGTATTGAAGAAGCGAGGATAGTAGCCGGCACGCTAGTGTCGAGCCCAGTGGGTCTGCTCAATTGCGAAATTCCAAAACTGCTATTCCCCACGGCGGCCAACGATGCTCCTACAGGCGAGCACCAGTAATTGTATGTATAATTGTTTGAAGTCCCTTCCTGAAAAACCGACAATTCTCCTACGCCTTGGTTGGCAGAGGAACCTGTAGTGGCTTGCAACAACTGCGATTCATTTCTCAGGTAAATATTACCCGAACTTTGAAGGTTGACATCCTGAGTCACAAACAGGTATTTGTCTGCCACATATACATAACTGTTGCTTACATAAAGCTGCGCATTTCCCTGCTCGAAAACCAACAGCAGCAACATGCCGATGCAAAAACTAAACTTTCTCATACTCATCAAATTAAGCGATAAAAGTAAAATAATATTTTAAAAACGCCTATGAAAACATATGAAAATTGCGATAAAAGTCCGTTCGTAGAGTATTTCGGTCGTTTGTCTATAAAAATTTGATTTTGAGCTTTTTGAATTTACTTTTAAAAGTCAAATATCCCCTATTATGAAACAATTTTACTTTTCCATTTTTGTATGTTTCCTGCTCTTTTCTGCTGACGAAGTTTTAGCCCAGGTAGGAATCGGAACCACTGCGCCAGACGCACAGCTCGACATTCGCTCCACGAATCAGGTCACACCGGCAAATACCGACGGAATACTGATTCCAAAAGTCGACGCTTTCCCTGCCACCAACCCAACTGCGGCCCAACAAGGCATGCTTATTTATCTAACCACACCCGCTACATTTTCATCAACGCTCAGACAACCCGGTTTCTACTACTGGAACGATCCGACAGACTGGATTGGAATTTCGTCCACGGCAAACGGCGATCACGATTGGTATGAAGTGGGAACTACAACTGCTCCCGATGCGATTACCGACGATATGTTTCACACAGGAAATGTGGCCATTGGAAAAAATACCGCTAGTAGCGCCCTTGATGTTTCCTCAGGCGGAGCGGCTTCATCCGGAATCATAAACGCATTAAACAGTACCGTAACTGCCGGTGGCGCAACAATCAAATCTGCAATCAATAATTTCATTCAAGGTAATTCTGATGATGTTATGATGGCTCAAGCCAATTCAGTTTCAAATAGCGGAACCGGAATTCACTATGGGGTAGCCAACCAAATAACAAGTCCAAATTCTTCGTTCATATATGGCTTCAACAACGTAATCAACAGTAATTCTAATACGTTTGGGAGTAATAATTTCATTACAAATAATAGCGCTTCAAATACTACTTCCGTGAGTGCTTATTCAAACAATTTAGCAGGAAGTTCTGCCGGAACTATAAAAGGATACGAAACCTCTATTGGTGTAACCGGTAACGGAAACCATTATGGAAATTACAATCTACTTGCAGGAACAGGAGGCGGCAGTAATAGTCATTACGGCACATACAATTGGTTGACAGGAACCGGAATCACCACAAAGTATGGCAACTATAATTTAATAAATACCACAGCAGGCGGCACCCATTACGGTGTTTATTCAGAAGTCTTGAAACCCGGCGCCACCAACTTCGCCGGTTACTTCCTGGGTAATGTCGGAATCGGCACCACCGTTGGCAACACCTACACCTTGCCTCCCTCTCGCGGTACAGTAGGTCAAACCATGCGTACCGATGCGCTCGGGAACGTCACCTGGGCCAACAACAGCGACTTTGCCTGGTCATTGTCAGGTAACACCATCGCTGCAGCTAATTTTATAGGAACCACCAACGCGCAAGCCTTTCGATTGTACAGCAATAACATCGAGCGCATGCGAATCAACCCTACCGACGGCGAAGTAGTCATAAATGGCACTGCGTCTCCGTACGCGGGGGATGCTTTAGTTGCCATAGGCACAGCCGCACTCCCATTTGCCACCAACGGCTATACCGGGCAAGCTGGTTCGGGTGTTTGGGGCGAAACATTGGCTGCCAGTTCGTCTGCTTTTTCTTCGGTTCAAGGTTACTATGGAGGTACCGGGGCTGGGGCCGGCGTATTGGGAAATTACAACGGAACCAACACCGGCGGAATTCGCAGCGGAGTCTACGGCGTTTGTTCAACGCCTGCTGCAGCGAATGGCGGTGCAGGTGTCTATGGTTACAATGCCATCGCCAGCGGCAATCAGCGCATAGGGGTTCTGGGCAATTATAACGGCGCCTCGTTTGGCTTAGGCGTGGTTGGAGTGGGATTTGGAGGTGGTATTCCCGCCGGTAACATCGATGTAGGTGTCGTAGGCTGGAGGACTAACAATGCCAACTACAGCGGCTATTTCAACGGGAACCATGTCATCGCCAACGGAACCAAAACTGCCAGTGTCGGGACCAGCAAAGGAAACCAGCTCTTGTATGTTACCGAGCTTCCCGAAGTCTGGTTTGAAGATGTCGGCGGCGGCCAATTGGTAAACGGAACCACGCACATCCAATTGGACCCACTATTTCTGGAAACGATTTTTGTCGACCAAACCCATCCCATGCGTGTTTTCCTGCAAGAAGAAGGAGAAAGCAACGGTTTGATTGTAATCAAGGATGCCGACAACAAAGGCTTTACAGTAAAAGAAAAAAATGGCGGCACATCCAACATCACCTTTTCATTCCGCATCATGGCCAAACGTTTGCATTTCCAGGACCACCGATTTGGCAACGATCCGCTTTGGGGCGGAGGCGACACCAGAAAATACAACCAATACGCCACGCCTCCACCTGTCGATTACAATGAAAACGTCCGGTTTCAGGAACAACAAAAACGCAATTACAAACCCACACCTATGCCAGAAGGTTTCATCGACTACTTCCAATTGCAGGAACAGACCAAAAAAATGGAGGTGGCCAAACCAAAAAAATAAATCGGCATTATCGTAAGAAATTCCAAAAAGGCCTCGATTTTAAATAGTCGGGGCTTTTTTCATTCGCATAAGCTTCACGTTCAAAAATAATATTGCGATAGGCATCGTTCCAATTTCGGTAACGCATCCACTTCACCAAAAAATCCAGCAGATACCAAACAAAAAAAGGCAAAATGAGCAGTTCCAATTGTTGCCTTAAGTGGATCCGCTCGTGGTTGACCAACACAGAATTTTCCTTATCCAAAGCGTCACCCACGATCACAAAGGGAAACACCGTCAATCCACGATAACCTTTCGGAATTAAATATTTGGCAACAATCAAAAACATCGGCGAAACTTGTTATTTTTGTACGTTATGCAAGAGCAAAATAATGAAAATAAACCAATCGAAGGCGAAGATTTTTATTACACGCCCGAAGGCTACAAATGCTTCACCGAGCGCTACCACCTCAAACGCGGCTATTGCTGCCGCAGCGGTTGCCGGCATTGCCCCTACGGATTCGATAAAAAAACAGGAACAATAAAAAAATAGTGACACTGAGCGCAGTCCAAGTATGGGCGTTGCCTACGGCCGGGCTTTTCGCAGTACGCGGTACTTGCTGCAATCCCTAACGCGGGCATCTCCATCACTTTAAACAGCATATAAAGAAAGAACATCTGTCTAACTCAAAATCCAAAGCGAAGCGTGTCCAAAGTGCAGCGTGTCCAAAGCGCAGCGCGTCCAAAACCGCAGGCGCGTCCAAAAAAATGACTTTCAAAGAACAAATCCAACAAGGAATCCCAAAGGTCCTCCCCAATCCAAAACCCTACGACACGAGCATCAACCACGCGCCCAAACGCAAAGAAATCCTCTCGCCCGACGAAAAAAAACTCGCACTTAGAAACGCCTTGCGTTATTTTGAGCCGCAACACCACAAAGAACTGATTGCAGAATTCTCCGAAGAACTAGAAACTTACGGCCGCATCTACATGTACCGTTTGCGTCCCGATTATGAAATGAAGGCGCGCCCCATTTCTGAATATCCCGGCAAATGTGAACAAGCCAAAGCCATCATGCTCATGATCCAGAACAACCTCGATTATGCTGTGGCGCAACACCCGCACGAACTCATTACCTACGGCGGCAACGGCGCTGTATTCTCGAACTGGGCGCAATATTTACTCACGATGCAATACCTGTCAGAAATGACAGACCAGCAAACGCTGGCCATGTACTCGGGCCACCCAATGGGTTTGTTCCCGTCGCACAAAGACTCACCAAGGGTCGTGGTCACCAACGGTATGATGATTCCCAATTATTCCAAACCAGATGATTGGGAGAAATTCAATGCGCTCGGCGTTACACAGTACGGCCAGATGACCGCGGGAAGCTACATGTACATCGGGCCGCAAGGCATCGTACACGGCACCACCATTACCGTCCTAAACGGATTCCGTAAAATAAAAAAAACGCCCAAAGGAGGTCTTTTTGTCACCTCTGGTTTGGGCGGCATGTCTGGCGCACAACCCAAAGCGGGGAACATCGCCGGTTGCGTCACCGTTTGCGCCGAAGTCAACCCAAAAATCACGCACATCCGCCATTCGCAAGGCTGGATCAATGAAGTCATCACCGATATCAACGAATTGGTACCGCGCGTCCAAACGGCGCTCCAAAACCAGGAAGTCGTTTCTATCGCCTACCTGGGCAATGTCGTAGACGTTTGGGAACGCTTCCACGAAGAAGACCTGCGCATCGATTTGGGCTCAGATCAGACCTCGCTTCACAATCCGTGGGCAGGCGGTTATTATCCTGTTGGGATTTCATTCGACGATGCCAACGCGCTCATGGCACAAAACCCCGAATTGTTCAAACAAAAAGTACAAGAAACCCTGCGCCGCCATACAGCCGCAATCAACAAACACACCGCAAAAGGCACTTATTTCTTTGATTACGGCAATGCATTTCTTTTAGAAGCATCGCGTGCCGGCGCCGACATTATGGCCGAGAATCACATCGATTTCCGTTACCCGAGCTATGTTCAGGACATCATGGGCCCGATGTGTTTCGATTACGGATTTGGGCCGTTCCGTTGGGTTTGTGCTTCGGGCAAACCAGAAGATTTGCAAAAGACAGACGATATTGCTTGCGCAGTACTCGAAGAAATGGCGAAAACTGCACCGGCAGAAATCCAGCAACAAATGCAGGACAACATCCAATGGATCAAAGGCGCACAGCAAAATAAACTTGTCGTAGGCTCGCAAGCGAGAATCCTCTATGCCGACGCCGAAGGGCGCATCAAAATTGCCGAAGCTTTCAACCAAGCCATTGCAAAAGATGAGATTGGCTATGTCATCCTCGGTCGTGACCACCACGATGTATCCGGCACTGACTCGCCTTACCGCGAAACCTCGAACATTTACGACGGCTCGCGTTTTACCGCCGATATGGCCATCCAGAATGTGATTGGCGACAGTTTCCGCGGTGCCACTTGGGTATCCATCCACAATGGCGGTGGTGTGGGCTGGGGCGAGGTCATCAACGGCGGATTCGGTATGGTTCTTGATGGCTCGGCCGACGCGTCAAGGCGCTTAGAATCGATGCTTTTCTGGGACGTAAACAACGGAATTGCACGCAGAAACTGGGCACGAAACGAAGGTGCGGTTTTCGCCATCAAACGCGCCATGCAGTCGCAACCTTTGTTGAAAGTCACGCTCCCGAACCTCGTCGATGATGCGTTATTAGAAAGTTAAATGGCAATGTTGGATTTCAGGTTGCCGTTATATAAAAATGATCTCAAAATCTAAAAATTGCAATTATGAAAACAATCAAATTACTACCGCTGCTCTTGATTATGATGTTGGCTTCGTGTGCCTCGGTTCGGGTCAACACCGATTATGACAAGTCTGTTAACTTCGCGGCGTACAAAACCTATGCGTTTTATAAGACCGGCATCGACAAGGTTGAAATCTCAGACCTCGATAAGAAAAGAATCCTGCGTTCTATCGATGAAACGATGGCATCCAAAGGATTCACCAAAAGTGAAAACCCTGATTTGTGGATCAACATCAACACCAAGTCAGAGAAGAATGTCAACGTGAACCAATTCTACGCCGGTTACGGCTATGGTTGGGGATTTGGCTGGAACCCCTACTGGGGCGGCAACTACTCGGTCAACACCACTACCGAAGGCGTCCTGACCATCGACCTGATTGATGCCAGGAAAAAAGAACTCATCTGGCAAGGCGTAGGCTCGGGTTACCTCACCCAGAACGTGGACAAGAAAGACGAAGTCATCAAGAACTTCGTGACACAGATTTTGGCGCAGTATCCACCGGGAG